>Ga0056128_1007137_pt1 | contig 14098 bp, 10 predicted proteins | sample WorMetLIZISLAND2_FD_71113 | JGI IMG/M metagenome (GOLD analysis project Ga0056128, IMG submission 71113) | Marine gutless worms symbiont microbial communities from Max Planck institute for Marine Microbiology, Germany - Olavius geniculatus... ... | reverse complement strand
CCACCACCACCAACTTAAATATAGCCCTGGTGGCGTTATACAGATATTGAGAGATCACGATACTCAGTTTTATTCACTAACGGTGAGGGGGACAAAATGTAGGCACCCCAACGAAGCCATGATGAGCCAGAAATACCATACATATACATTGTATAGCACAGCGCCAAGTCATATGCAGTGATGTGAATTCAAAATGCATGATGGATAGAACAGACATCAAAGCATTTCATATACATCATGCCTCAAAAAATGTGTTGTTGCAATTTTTAAAAAATTACTCCGTAAATCATTTCAATAATTTTTGGCACGCAACATCGTGAAGAAAGTTGACTGCATTTTTGCCCACCTCACCTTAATACTGTTGCTAACTTGCTACACTACCTTGTGGAACGCCGAGCGAGCTGTATCCACTTTCATGCAGACAGTTTCGCCTACTACTGCCTACTACATTACCATAGCAACTGCAGTAAAACCGCTGCAGTAGCAAAAGGAAAAAAACTAGAGATAAGTTTGTTGCAGATAGGCGGCCGTTAAGAAGACGGTGAAGACGACCGTGCGGCGCCTGCCCAGCCATGCGGTGCAGAGGAAGAAACTTTGCTAACTGCCTCAATAAATCAGGATGAATCAACTGCAAGGCGTTACAGGGCCTGCTGGCTGCCTGCTCGCTCACCTGGCTACCAGTGCTCACTACACTCAATCAGTCCGACCGACCCACTCGGACCGGCTCAGTAAACCGGATGTGCAGTCAGCCGGTTCCAATTATCTCACAGGCGTCCGTGTGCAGTCTGGAGTGGAGTGCCAGGAAACGCAAACGGTGCGCTGGCTGGTAGTCAGTAAATGGGTGCATGGCGTCAACAGTTCTTTCTCCCAAATGCACGATGACCACAAGCTCACTGATTATCTGTTCCACGACGAACTACAATGATCGCAGCTTCGCTGACAGCGGTCCGGTCGTGTGGAATAGCCTGCTAGCTGCACTTTGATTAGACATGTCACTGTCGGTATTTTGTAGGCGGCTGAAAACATGACAGAAGCTACTGACAGCCTGTAACAGTTGACTTGGTGCATTTGCTGCATTTTTTTCGAACTTGTGCCATATAAATGGCATTAATAATAACAATAACAATAATAATAATAAAGTGACTAATGAGTACCCAATTTTGCTCACAGGCAAGTGTTTAAAACTACCCAGATACGTACCACAATTATTTTCAGATCATCTAATTCCCTCATCTCATGACCATTCAAACGTGATGACTCAAAGTCCGAAACGTGGCTGGGGTCTGTACAGCATCCATTCTCATTTCTCAGGCATAACTCACCGTGGATCACAGCCAGGAAATCAGTACGTTTCAACAGTCTACTGTGTATTATGGCCCGTTACACCAGCATAATACCTGCAGACTGCCTTAAAACCTATACATAGGCTGATGTATAACTTTTTATACTACGACACTTGAAACCTACAAATGCCACAAGTTCAGGTGTACTGGTAATGCAAAGTTTACGAAAATACCACCATCAATCAATTAATCAATTAATCGTGTCACGTTTAGGGCGCCGTAAGTGAAATAAAAACACAACAAGGACGCCTAACAGCCAGAACAACCGTAAAAACTAAAAGTACCATAAGCAAAATAACACGAATTAAAAGCAACATTAAAAAGACGTGTCTTGAGATTTTTGCTGAAACGGTCAGCAGAGTGATTGCACGAATGTAGAACGGCAGACTGTTCCATGCACGGGGTGCTGCGACGGCAAACGCCGGATCTCCAAGTGATGAAAGTGTGCGCAGTACTGCCACGGTCCTCCACTCAGCCGACCGAGTCCAGCTCGGCTGTGTGCAGCTGGCGGACGGCGTGATGAGCTTTATCAGGTAAGATGGAGCACGTTCATGCAGACAACACGAACAGTTTGTAATCAATGCGTTCCTGGATGGGCAGCCAGTGACGCTCGCGAAGCAGCAGTGGTGTGATGTGGTCTCGTCATATCGTCATTATAACAAAAAACTCAACATGAGCTCAACGAGGCCTGAATGATAAGCATAATTTCTCGGACTACGAGGCAAGCAACGTTCTCACATGTATGGCGAGAAATGGACGTGAAAAGCACAAGCAGGGACTATGAAAAATATGAAAGAAGAGCACTGGGGTCTGCCCCACCCTGCGCTTAACAAAATGGCACTGCATACCCCGACTACCACATAATGAGCCGTTCAGACCAAGTGCATTAACACAATGCTAGAGAAAGAGACGCACTGTGCAGTAGTTAGGATAATGACAGCAATTACAGTAGCAGTGCGGCGTGAGTGCCTTTGGGCACCAACTGAATGGCAATTACTAGGCTGATGTCACCAGGATGTTATACAATCAAACATGACGCAGGTCAGCCACAACCTGTGTGTGCAGTGCACAGCATTGACATTTGCTATAGTAGATAACTCAACAGGTTCCATTCATCAACAACTGCCAGCGTACTGCTGAGTGCTAAGCTTGGTTTGTTGACAAACTGACAGGAAGCGGTCCACCAAACATATGACCCAAACCAAGGAGATCTTCCATTCTAGCATTTAGCTATTATGAAGATCTCCTTGCCCAAACAGTCCAGTGTATACTGTGTGTCCACTCAACAGTTTCCAGTTTGTTCTCCGCACTCTTGTGCCCATTCACCACCCCATCACCAACTTCAAATCTGTCAAAGCATCAAACTGATCAAGTACCATGTCAAATATCAAACTCTGATCATTCTTGGTAAGAGATATACGTCTTCAAAAGAATTGGCATTGAAGCTGTACTTAGAATAAAAACCTTGGAAAGACGGTGGAGTGACGTGCATTTTCTGAAGTGAAGTCAACAAGGTAAAAAAAGATCATTACAATATGGACAAAACATATGCACATAATGATGATGAAGGACGAATCAACTTTAGCGTGGCGTTAAGTCCTAAGACTACAAGGACACATAACAATAAGCTTAAACAGTGAAGTCACATATTAGTAGTCAGCGCAATGAGACGTTCTTAGTCACGTCTGTACGACCGGGCAAAAAGTTCGGTGCACAATGAACACAAAAAAACCCAAATGATAACAGAAAGCACAAAAGAACTTACCAAAATTTATGCATTATATTTCTAACAGGTATTTGGTTTACTTGCCTGTTGTGCAAAGAAGCACTGATGAATACCTGTGGGTCACTGGCAGTCAACTCATCACAGCCTAGTGCTGCCTAGTGTAACAATAGCAGAAGCTGCCCAGCAAATCCATTCACCAGTCACCACTGATCATCAGTGGGCGCCATGCTGAGACCATGCTTCAAACATAGCCTTTAGGCATCATTAGCACCTCTAACGTATGTTGATCAATAGCCTGCAAATGACAAAGCTGGCAACCAAAGGATTGGGCAATTTATGGCTAATGATCAACACCACTCAGTCACTCACCATATACTCAGGCACTCAAGTGGTTCAAGCCTTCGAAATCTCCACTGCATTAATAACATTACCAGCATGTTTGCACTCAACGATTAATTCTTCTTCAAAAATCAGTCAGCATAAGACGTTAACTGATTTTAATGGCACATGTGCTATATAAATTCCGGTTTTACATACTTCTCACTTACTTACACAATGTCAACCTGCCAGCAGATACACCATCTCAGCATATTACCAAAAAAAACCCAGGTCGACTCGGCCTGGCCATCCCTATGTGGACAGTACCAGCAAAAGCTGGCGAGCAAACAGGCACACCATTGGATACACTAGCCACAGGTGCTGACATCGATGGGACTCAATTAGACGACACTAGCTGAAAAGGGAGGAGTTGGTGCTCACGTGTGGCGCATCGTTTAAAGAGCGCTAAAATGAGTAACCGAATGAGTCCGACCAATTAGCTTTGAACACTACACGCTACAATACCGCAGTCGCACTGACATACAATCATGGCTGCCCACTTCCGTCGCCACTCGAACTCGCAACTACAACACGATCGCTCCGCTGCGGAAAAGAGCAATTTAACAAACTGCTGCTACTTACGGATCGATGCCTGGCAGGGTAATATCCATGGCGGCGATGCTTGACATAATCACGAACAATTACAAACACCTTAATGTGCCATATTTCACCACTCTTCACACATCTTCACTAACAACTTCGCCTCTTCTCGCAACGCACTGGCGGCGCAATACACACCTGCGCACTGCGCCGCAGCAAGGTCATGGCAGGCAGAGGGAAAATGCATCCCCGTGTAAATAGTTCTCCGTCAGTCTTCACAATGCTGAAAATTTCTGCTTCATAAGCGAGAAAAACTTTATTACATAGTATTAACAACAGCTGGCCTGTGTTGCCGATGCTTTGTAATATGTAATGCACCTAGGATACAAGGTGGACAAATATATCTTCACGCGTGACGCAGTCTATGAATGAACGGAACTACTTTATCGTGTGAGCGATGAATGATATGAATCGCCGTTGGCCCGTTGCTCAGAAAAAATTCATGAGTCTAAGCTGACGCAATAAATCGATCGGTCTGTATGCCATCGACCCATAGTGGTATATTGTAGATTCTCATCAGCTGTTCACAGACTGCAGTAAAGCAGTTGTCTGATCATGAGATTTTGTTGGTCGATGGCCGTACCAGGAAAATATGTTGGCGTCACTTACATGATATAATGCAAATTATGCAACTTGGCTTTCAAAAGTTTTATCCGAGGCCAAATCACTGCTCTTGTGTTGTGTGACTCGTGTCTGTCCTGTCCCTACTCTCATTTTCGTAAGCACATGCTTAGTTGCTTACTTATTTATCAAGAGTCTCATATGTGTGTTTAAATATTCGTGGCATGAAAGTTAGGTGGGAATTTTTTCTGTCGAAGAGATTTTTGCTTATTTATACTTCTCTTGTACATCTATATGGACCATATTGATGTGCATCCAAGGATTACTGCAGCGCTGAAAAGAGGTAAAGGGATTTTGTGTATTGCCATGCAGCACAGTTCTTTATTTGTACGTCGGGTGTAATTCAAGGGGCGTGGCTCTCGTGTGCAAAACGGTGAAATACGAATAGAAGCTGGCCGAGCCGGCTCCCACATAAATCTTGGCTCTGAGATACATTACATCCTACCATAAATTATATTCGAGGTACTCCACTAATTCTGGCAAATTAGAGTCGCGACCCTTTCTTATCTTCATTTTAATTAGCACTCAGTTCTGCATCTGGACATTTTTTGGTTTTCTGCATTTAAAACTGCCAGCATGTCTATAACCATGGACAATGGTAAGAGGGGATTTTTGGATTTTGCAACGGTTTAAAGATGGATGTATTTGCAGAGGACATCCATTTTTTACTCATTGTACCCAGCCATGCTATTCAATCAACAACTGGTGTATTTTTGATGGCTTTGTGACGTGGCTGGTTTCAAAAAAATCCCAGGTGTGATATCCTAGACCTTTGACCTTGTGGGTTTCTTGGGAAATGTAGGGAAGGCTCCCTACTCTATTGACAATCTTTTCTCTGTGTTTGAAGTAATTTAGTCACATACCAATTACCTATTCTCTAACTCACTCACTGGACCACTTGACTTGTGACGTGTCATTGCACTCTCCAGACTTCTTGATCACTGGCTGTGTCCCAGCCAGCATCTGCACTGAGCTCGATGTCGACCTCCAGCTGCTCGGCAGATCCACATATGTCAAGGACGACGTCGCAAACGCTTCCGATCTGTCTTGTCGTTGTGTAGGCCACCTGCATGGATATTGAGTCAGTGTAATTTACGTTAATGGAAACGAAAACGGAAATGCACAAAATAGATTTAAACAGATTCTGTTAACAAAAACAAAAACGGAGACGAAAATGTCAGTAAAAACGGAAATGAAACGGTAACGAATAAGTCCAAAAGGATAATAAAATGGAAACAGAAACGCCGAAAACGGAAACTGAAATGAGCTGATAATGCATTTACAGTTGGCATGAGACGTTGATGCCTTGACAGGCGACTGTGATAGTCGAACATCTGCCAGTGTAATTAACAGCAGCCGTATCACCGCGTGACGTTCCACGGTCCAGTTGTCAGTATATCCTAGTGTTAATGACTGCAGTGATTGAGTGAGTGCAGTCTGGAGAAAGGTCCTAGGCGCATGCAGTGGTCGCTGCCTTCTTGTCTCTGGAAGACGTCAAACAGATCTAATGACACTGGCGTGACTGATGGCGAATAAGAACCTCAACCTGACAGCATAGTATCTTGATGACTGCATCAGAAGCTGGAGAAATTATATGTGGTCCAAGCCCTTGTTTTGTCCATTCTTGACAAATACTGTTGTTTAGTCGCTGAAGGTAGGCTATGGGCCAGGAAGATGAGCAGACGCCGTCGCTGACGCTTGTTATTAGACCACCATGCAGCAGCCAACAGCCAACAATAGCTGATGACTGCCAACACGACACCATCTGACGTTTTCATTGCTGCGTCACTCAGCTAATAGTCTTGCAGGCCTATATGCTTTATTTTTTCATAGCTCAGGCTATACGTGTTTGTTGCTGATTATAACTGCAACGTTCGGGTAAAACGAAAACTGAAACGAAAATGTTTAAAACTGAAACGGAACTGAAATGAAAATAGATAGTCTGAAACGGAAACGAAAAAATCCTTCAAACATAAATGAAACTCAAACGTAAATTACACAGTAAAAACAAAACAGAAACTGAAAGGAAAATAAAAGGTGAAACTTAAATCACACTGTGATTGACCGCCAGACCCATTCACCTATTGGCTGAACTAACAAATGAACATTTAAAATTCATTGATTGCTTAGCAGATATTTGACTTTTAATGCAACAGCAATGGTGCAGAAAAAATTTGACAGTGGATGGTGTGACTGGTCAGTTGATGTCTTCGATGCCATTAACATCCAGTGCAGCACGTCAACAAAATTTGATGGTGCTAAGGTCTGTGATGCCATATACATTAAGCAGTGATGGGCAGTGTTGTGCTGGCTTTGTTCGATGCTGTAGCAAAGTTAAAGGATGTTGGCTACGTATTAAGTTTGTCCGCTGCTGACGTGCAGCGATTGACTCGACTCTCAGCCAGTGACGTTGCTACTCTGCACTCAGCTATTGCTGAAGCCATTTCTCATCCTTCACCTGTTACAGGTTTTTGCTGTCTCTCGGAATGTTTTGATTTAAAAAAACTAATTACAGAGCTGTGGTTTGGATATATTTGAGGTTTATTATCTGGTTAAAGTGGTACTATATCAGGGAATGGAACTCCAGATGTGCATTATTTGACTTGTGTCATAATTGGTTGGTTATCTATCTTGCTGCAGGTGCTACTTCCTATTACCGGTCTTCGGTAACCATGTTTCTGTTTTGTACCATTTCTGAGATATTTTCACTACTTTGTCAGTTAAAAAATAAAATACCATGATTTCTAATCAGCTAAAGTCATCACATGTATATGACTTTTTATTGTTTTGTTTCTAGTAGTCATATACTATGTTTTTGATGTCACTTTGTAATAGGTGACCAACTTGTGCATGGGTTGGAATTATTTAACCAAGCTCGTTGATTTTTGCAGCCAGCTTTGTTTTTCCTTATTTTGCATCTTGGCCTGGTCCATTTTGCATATGTTACATTAGTTGAATTTTTATTGCCATTTTTTCAAAACCAACAATTCCTCAGTTGGAACAATCTGATAACATGTTAAGCAGTTTAATGGCCATTTGTCCAATTAAAATGCACGTTTGGGGCAAACTTGATAACTTGAAAATTTTGATCTTTGTGTGCAGTTTTTGCGAATCAAATGGCTTTTGATTTGACTCATTTTTACTGAGGAAATTCCTATGCCCAGCTTGTGTACACATCTAATAGGTGAAATTAACTTGATGGCTGCTCAAGGTCATTAGTAATAAAAGTATTTTATAGATTACATAAATACATATACTGTTTTATGTTGAATGATTTTTTGTGTGTATTTGATAGCTTTGCAAATTTTGAAGTGCAACTGTTCACCTGAATTATGTCGAACATTTCTGTCAACTGGATGCCCAGTGTTTGATACATTTTTCCGAGGTAACAGATGTTTTTCTGCATCATTTTCTCGCTGCTTTTTGTACATAGTCATCTTATTTTATTTTTTAACTGAAAATTTATAGAGTAATAAGTCGTCAATATCAATCATATCATGCACGTACAATGTCGTACATTTATATATATTTTACACAGGTAACTAAAGAAACCAGAAGAGAGTGGCTAAAGCATAATAATGTTTCTGCATTCTGTTTTGTTTAGATAAATGCGTGCTTGTAATGAAATGCTATGTTTATTTGTTATGTCATGATGATTAGCTCCCACTGTTTTCTGCGGATCTTGGAATTTTGAGCCAAGCTGCGAAATTTGCCCTTTTCCGCGGAATTTTGATATTTCCACGGAATTTTGCAAAAATTGAGAAATGACTGATGGTCAGTACAATCACCGGCTTCACAACATAATTAAATAGACTAATTATAGGCCTAATTAGTTTACATAGACTAATTGAAAGAATCAAAGTTCAAACTGAATTGCTTAAAACTGTGAGCCCTACTAAAGTACTAATAGCCATCGCATTACAGCACACAATCACAAATAAACACAATTTGACTTGACAGATTGCACCATTAAACAGAAAATAAGATTGATAATTTTTTTGTGCATGTTGCTAGCATAGCTGAGCACAACGCCAGCCTTTAATAACTAAAGTTTTATTGACAGGACGAGCTCAGTTTACTTGCAAACGTAAGGACGCGGTGAGCCCTGGAATTTGAACAATTTTGCCGCAGTGAGCTGCGGAATTTTGCAAAACAGTCCGTAGAATTTGGCAAAATTTGCTGCGGAAAACTGTGTTCCCTGATGATGATGAACTGTTTATTCCACGAAAGAAGGCTTTCAAACTTTCAAAAGTTTCGACGTGTTGTAATGTTTGTATTGATTTATTGTATTAGTTGTCTGGTGAGTCAAGTAAATATGTAGTTATTTGGAACTGATCATTGTTTGTGTGCAATGCATCAGGCGGATTCATGAGCCATGGCATAACGGAGGTTTCTGGCGAAAGTGCAAGTGGTAAAACACAGCTGTGCTTGCAGCTATGTCTCACCGCTCAGCTTCCACAAGACGCTGGTGGTCTTGATGCCGGTAAGAGTTGTGCTGCTAGAATTGCAATTAAATGTTGTGTATATTAACTGAGAAATGACACTAAAAATAAGTTATTGCGAATTAGTGCAGTCACTGGCATAGCCAGGATCTGGATGTAGTCGCAGGGGGGGCAGGGGGCACTTGAAAGGTAAGGCGTGTGAGGGGTCTCTTTCCACCACACCACTGAAGGGTTTGGGAAGAGGACTCAGCCACCTCTCCAGCAATGTAAAAAAATTTCTGTGCTAAAATGAAGTGCTTTGGTGCTTTTTTCGCACTATTTTGAGTAACTGAGTAGGCTCCTTGGGGGAGGGGGGTGGAGCGTGCCCTCAGTATCCCATATGGCTATTGCCAGTGGGTGAGCATCAATTTTAATTGAAGTTAGTGACTTAGTGGCCTTTGAAATTAGGTGTAAAATAAAATTTTAAAAAATTTTGCTTCGGGTTGCAGCCAGCAAAAAATTAGGGACATGGGGCAGTGGAAAATTTTATTACTATTTACTTTTATAGCATGACATGTCGTGTAATATTATCCAACAACTCATAAAAAATTAACTGACACACTAAATAGTACTCACGAGAACTTAAGCAGAGATACTGCAACATTTTGAGCTAGATGTCAACAGTATTTTTCAGTAAAATTTTGAAAATACACTGAAAACTGCGCTGATATTTTTGAAGGTCCAATAAAAATTTTAAGGATGCAGGTTTTTTCTAGGGATAGACAGCAACTGGCAGCATGTAAATTTTTTTAAGGCTCTATAGTAATGGTATGTAGTGTTCAGCATAGTTTATCTTCATTGTTAGTTGGTTGTTCATTCTGAATTGGTAATTTATAGATGATGTGATGGTGTGAACAGAGCACTGACACCTATGTACAAATGTCTAAAGTATTGCTGTAGGTTGGACTTGTGAAACAAGTATTGATGAATTTAAACTTAAACACTAAATGTTCTTGTTTACTTTGTTTACTTGTATTTGTTTGTTATTGCAATAAAAGACTACATGTAAATTATGATATTGTGGTTTTAATCATGCCAGTCACTAATACCGGGTGGCACTGAAAAATGTCCCGAACTTTGCGTAACTATAGCGGCGCATATGCTTCATGGAGATAAATTTCCGTTTGCACATTTGTAGACCAATGCGTACTCTTACTTACTTATAAATTTCAGTGACGTCATTAATGACACCACTGAATGCCGCTTAATGACGTAAGGCGAGTTAAAAATCAAATTATGTAAAGACAGTGTTCCATCACATCACATAAAAGCGACTCAAAATTTTCTTCTGCGCAACACACCCTATTTCGTCAGTTTACATGAATGGACATCACATTCAACAGACTTGCATTCGCTAGATTATTCAGTTTGGGATACCTTGCAAGAACTAGTCTGTGAACGAAGGTGTGAACCGTTTGCAAACCTCAAAGATCTCCAGGATGTTACCAGAGATAAATGTCATGATGTCAACATCAGACAGCCAGATTCAGAAAAGCCACATAGCAGTGGAAAACGCTCCTAGCATCAGTGGCAACGGAAAATGGAGGACCTGTTGAGCACATTTTCTGCTGATCAGCTGACCGATGATTAGGCCTACTGTGACATTTTAGCATAGTGTACGAACGGCAATGCAAACAATGTGCAAAAATTGCTTTATGGCGTATAACACTATTTTGTTTGTATCACGGCTAATAAAAAGGTTTTAGGCGAAAATTCCTTCACATATTCGAAGATGTTTGGTCATCACATATGTTGTGCTTTTGCGCTGATTCACTTTGACCACTCGGCTGAATAACGCATGCAAGTGTTTGGGACGTCTTTTTTGCACCACTTGGTATATTCATGCTTACGTGCTTTGTTACTGTTGAATGAACAATGGAAAGGGCATTCAGCATGTAAAAGTATTACAAAAGCAATTCTTGAAAGTTTTCTTATGGACACGATGTTAACTTGGAGTAACTCTGCAGAATAGGCACTCTAAACAAAGACCTGACTTTGTGCATGTACATGAGATATATAGTTGAGTTTGTTAAGAATAGTTGATAGAATGGATTTGTTTTCACAGGAGCTATGTATATCTGCACTGAAGATGCATTTCCAAATCGGCGCTTAGTTCAAATGGTGTCGTTGCTGCAACAGAGATGTTCTGACATCCGAGCAATGAATATCAACTTTACTGACAACATCTATGTTGAACACTGCGCTGATGTCGTATGCATTTCTTGTTTGTTTTGTACTTTGCAGCTCTCTGTTTGCTGTCGGTTGGAGTTATGTGCATTTTGTACTCAATTTACTGTGTTCATAGTTAAATATTGTACTTATGTCATGATAATTGTCTTCATTGCTTGAGAACATTTTTTGTGTGTTACAAAAAATGTGAATTCATAAACTGCATCGTTTTATGATTGCGAATATGGATAACCGACACTAACCGTTATGGGTGTTTGTATTCTGAAAGTCCAGTAGTCTATACTCCACACTAAGTCGTGCACGTCATTTTACTTGTGAACTACAGCTTTGGGCTTTTGGGGATGGATTGAGTTCTGCCGGTATTTTTTTGGTTATTTGCCAGATACCATTCACATCAAATTTTTACTGGCGCTGTGAAAGTGAATGAATGTGTAGTCATACGGTATTGTTGTTTTTGATGTGAAATAAATAATGCTGTGCGCAGGATGAGATGTTGACGATGATGTCACACAAAGTGACAACGTTGTTGACGGCCAGTAAAATACGACTGCTTGTCATTGACTCTGTTGCGGGTCTGTTCCGTGGTGCTGAGGATGCCGTCAAGTCTTCGGCTGATTATTTTCTACAACGGTCCAAGAAGCTGAGTCGTCTTGGCACCTTGCTGCATCGACTTGTTGCTCATCATACAGCTGTGGTCGTTGCTGTCAATCAGGTCTGTAATCTGCTCATGAACGAGACAATTGTGTTGGACCAGTGCTGACATATTGTGCAGCGCTGTTCTTCTGCAGATCTATGCACAATATTCTAAAATTCTTTTGATCTTTAGAACTGGAAATTGGCTCATGGATAATTCTGCAATGGGCAACATTTACATCATTTTTATTATGCACGAAAGCTGCTACTGCTTTAGCACATCTTAGCCATCACAATTCTGTCTGTCTGTCTGTCTGTCTGTCACACGGGTGGATCAGTCAAAAACGGTGCAAACTAGGATCACCAAATCTTCACTGTTGGCTGCCTGGAAGACTCTAGTTTCAGGAACCGTAAAGCTTTTCCATAAATTTGAAGGGGGTCGCCCTGAACGAGGGCGCTAAATGAGAGCAGGTGGAAAAAATTTGCGATTTTCAGCCAATAAGTCGCTGTATCTCGGTAATGGTGCGAGATAGGGCCTAGGTTACTATTAATCATTAATAGGAAGTTATACACTGGCTCTCCATTGCCATTGAATTCATTGACCTTGGATGACCATGAACGCCAAAATAGGGGTTTTTAGTGGATTTTTTGGGCGATTTCGGGCTGCGAGACACATTTCAAGAGCAAATTGCACTGAAATCAGTTGAGATATACATGGACAAGCTGCACATGAAATTTTCAGCATTGAACATAGATTTCGACAGTCCAAGTCTCGATTTTCTAGGTTCAAGGAAATGGCTGGAGATAAACTGACAGTTTGCGAACAGGAACTGCTATAGGCTTTCACACGTCTTGTGAGCATTAGCTCAAATTTATTGTTATTTTTCAATTTTTGTGCTTTTTAGTTTTCAAGCTATGTGCCCATTAAGGACTATTTTGCAGCCTGTTACTGCATCAGCAGAAAAATAACAAATTGTCCGTGCTTGTTTCAATGTCATCATGCAGAACTGTAGTTCAGATTTCTAGAAAAAAATTTGCATGTTTGTCCAGTTTTTTTGTGTGAATGGTGGCAAGAACCTGCAAGGCGAGTCTGCACCGTTAGACCAGTCCTGCTGCAAGGTTTAGGCAGAGTGAAGCTGATACATGTATATATTTTTACTTTGATGTAAAAATTACTTGTCTTTTAGTTGTCAGCTTTGTACAGATTTTTAAAAATCGTCAGCTGTTGAATGTATTATGTCGAATGTTTCGGGATATATGACCCTGTTGGAGCCAGTGGGAGTTTTAGGCTGTGACCGAAAACATATTTGTTGTAATCTTTTGAACTGACTGCCATCCAACTTTACCTTAATTTGCATTGTTAATAACTGGAAAAATTAGCAGCTGCAGAACATTTATAATGTGCTCTAAAACAATAGTCACTAGGCGCTGAATTGATGCCATCTCTAATGTGTTATTGTTTTTTCACGTGCAACAGCAGGTACTGCTGTAGTGCATTTTAGCCATCGCATTTCTGTCTTGACTGTATGTCTGTCACACAGGTGGATCAGTCAAAAACAGTGCAAGCTAAGATCACCAAATCTTCACCGTTGGCTGCTTCGAAGACTCTAGTTTCAGGATTAGTAAAGCTTTTCCATAAATTTGAAAGGGGTCACCCTAATCGAGGGTGCTAAATGAGAGGGGGTGAGAAAAGTTTGCGATTTTAGCCAATAGTGGAATTCATGCATTGGACGTGGCACACAGTACTGAAAGTCATGCACTGGATGTGGCACTGGGCGTCATCCGCCATCGAGTCTAAATGAAACATCGTTGTGAACTTAGATTTTGTTCGCACTGGGCCTTCACACATGCATCGCTGTCACGCATTCCCCTTTGCGTTAGCTCTGCTATTCTTGTTTATGATTGGTTTGCTATGTTGTGACATTCTGGTAGAAAATGTAGTGACAGCAGCTGTGTTCTGCAACAGTGTTTGTGATTGATTAATTTTTCTGATACATTGTTTTTTTTTTAGTAATTAATAGTGTCATTACTCTACAGTTTTTATGTTTGTTTGGTGCTAATGTCTAGTTTAACACCACCCTCTTACTGTCATATGTAACTATTGTCTGTCCTTGCTTTTATTGTTG
>Ga0056128_1007135_pt1 | contig 14100 bp, 9 predicted proteins | sample WorMetLIZISLAND2_FD_71113 | JGI IMG/M metagenome (GOLD analysis project Ga0056128, IMG submission 71113) | Marine gutless worms symbiont microbial communities from Max Planck institute for Marine Microbiology, Germany - Olavius geniculatus... ... | reverse complement strand
GCACCGATGACCCAAAAGATTTCTAAAATCTGGAGGCGAGGAGCTGACTAAGCGCTGACCAAAACGTGAGAGCAGATTGCTGCACGTTACCAGTGCTTTTGTGCTGGTTTCGGCTTCACAGACGTCTACGGCTTTATAGCCGCTACCTGTAACCTTGTGGTTACATTCGGGAATGCGCATTGGGCCGAGCTGATACGGCCTCAGCGCTAAGCAGGTGTAAGAGCTTGCCCACCCCGGAGGTAAGGTAAGGTAAGCATAAGGCCCCTGAGCATACGTAAGCCCTTCTTCCGGCCGAGGCCATGGAGGGCCCTTCCGCCGGCTCTGCGAACCGTCGGATGATAAGACACACAATCGCATTAAAATAATAATGCCGTTAATAGTTTGGTGCGTGATGGTGCTGTTGTCGAAGGCGCCGTACGTGGTGTACGTGGCGGTGGTCAGCATTCGTCGTGACAACGAGGCCACCATAGCACAGGTGATGTTCAAGCTGATGGCGGTTCTGCTGCTGGCACTCAAGTCCGCCGTCAACTTTATCGTCTACTGCTGGTGCAGCGAGAAGTTCCGCGTCACCCTGGGACGTCTGTTTCGCTGCCAGCTGCTCGGCCAGGGCTCCGCCTGCTGCCAGCAGTCGGCGGCCGCTGACGTCACTTACAGCAGTGTCGGCATGCAGACGATTGCCGTGCATGTGGGCAACGAATCACCTGCAGTCACACCCGGCACTCAGCAGCAGCGCATCGCTAATTAACAGTGATCCTTGGCTTTGGCCTAAGTGATTCGGCCTTGGCTAAAAAATTAAGGCCAAATAAAGACTTGTAATAGACCTATAAATTTCACATTTCACGTTTGAAAAACAGGGGTTTATTACTTCATCATTTATCTACAGCCTTTGCATTGTGCGATGGCCCTTGGGTGTTCTGACCTTGTTAGCACCATCACTGCTAATTAACAACGTTAGTAATATCCGGTTGATTCTGATGGATGCAATCGCTGCAGTTTCCGTACTTGAGTGCAGTAAATAAGCACATCAGTCAGTGTTAACTCGTGTACATTACGCAACCATGTCTTCTGCAAGACAGCTGTGACGCTGCCGTGTTGGTTTATAGTACGTGGTAGCGCCCTGACAGTAGGCTACTGAAACTTAAAGCAGGCCCCTCGAATACGCTCGTCGTTTTTCTTGTTTTTTTTTCTCGTTGGCTTGTTTTTTATTATCACAATAAAGCGACAAATGCGACAAATTTTGAGAGGGTTTAAACTGCCGGGGGTGGGGGTTAACCGCCAACTGTTTTCTAATCCCCTCTCAACACACTGTCAAATTATTTACGTAAGGTCAGCTGTACACAGTGTATGAAAAGAAGTTGCTACTGAACCTGTAGTTGGATTCCAGTAAGCACTTTTGATCGGACTCCGGCAGTCGAAAAGTGTAACCCCGCTATTTTTTCGCAATTCAAACACTGATGTCAGCAGTTTTTGAGTGAAGAAAAACGTTGTTCTCAAAACACGCAATGTTTCGTCTGATTATTAGCTTATACCAAAGCGGTTGGTTATTGGGACCTGGTGGCTATTGGGTGGGCTGACTGTGCGATCGTAAACCAGTCTGGGTTCGGTGAGAGGACGACCTTTCCAGGAAGCGACTTGAGGGACGGTCTGACGTAACGACGCGTCAAAACCAATCAAGACCGGCTCCACGTGACGTAAGCGACGTACCAGTCGTCACACGCTGTATTATTTACCGGCTCACTGACCGTTTGTCACGCTTTGTAAATGACTTCGCTAACTCTTGTCCAACCTTCATGATAATTGCTACAAACGAGCGAGGCTATTTTGCCGCTGCATGGGGTCTTTGTTAATAAATAGTCAAGCAACGAAAACAGCACACTGTCATTAGGGCCTACTAGACACTTTGGTCAAGTTCTATTGGTTTATGAAAAATCTGCTTTGGGAGACTGGTAATGATGAGTTTTTTTGTTAACGTTTTCCTAAGCAAAGTGACTGCAGTTTCAGTGGCTGACGCAAAACTGCGCCTATCAGATGTCGATCTAAGCAAAACCTTGTATTTTTTTGTATCATAATCGCAAGAAGTAAAAACATGAGCTGAAGCCTGATCTTAAAAACGTCTTAATATGTTTTCGTAATCAGGACCCTGATTCTCAGCTCGGTATCCATGAATAGAGACAACATGCGGTTTCTGATTCCTTGTGCCGATAATTGCTGGCGAAAGTCGCTGGAGTTTTTTTCTTAAATCCATTGTTGTAATGTTGTCTGTGTATGTGTGCTACATGTATGAATGTATATATCGGTATGTGTATTTACAATTTTGCATTACAAGGGGTCGTGTAATGAAAACTGAAAAGGCATATCTCTGTAGACAGTGTAAAGTTATTTGAGTTTTTTTGAAGAAGCCATGTTTCTCGCCCTAGTACATGGTGGTGATTAAAATATATAAGTTAATTTTCGAAGAGGGGCAAATGCTTGTTCAGATTATGGGGTCATGCTTGCGCTTTTACACTGCTTTTGCACTGTAGCACTTTATGGTTTATTTTTACCATTCGTACTTGAAGCCAAATAGTTGTGATGTTAATTACTCTGCTGGTGTAAACTATGTTTTAACAATGGAATTAACTGAGTAGCCTACATTTTCATCGCTGTGTTGTTGATTTTCTGCATCAATGTCATCAATAACACAGGCGTTTGAGTTAAATATTAATTGCATATTAGTCGACTGTAGCTGGTCCGAATTGCAATGCTAAATATTATTTTACAAAGTAGTGTAGCGACAGATTTGTAATAGTAGACTGAGCTAATACCAGAAAGCGTGTCAAAGAAAAGTACTAAAATCTGTTAGTGTTCTCCGTGTGGTTTCTCTTTTTTATGACTCGCGGTGAATTTCTGCGTACTAGAGTGCCAATGCTTTTTGTGCTTTTTGAGCACAACATATCATCCACTTTCAGGCACTATAGCAGCTTACAGCGATGTACTACTGATGTTGGAGACTGGTGCGCATCTAAGAGTCCGAAACTGAATGAAGACGACAGAATTCATGTGGTGCGTGCCACGTGCAAATCTCAAGAAGATCGCGAGCAACGACTTGTCGCTACGAGTTGGCAATGACGTCATCACATCAGTCAAAACCGTGCGTGACCTTGATGTCACGTCCGACTCCGAGCTAACAATGCAACGGCACGTCAACAAAGTCGCCAGTGCTTGCTTTTATCACATTCGACGACTTAAACAGATTCGACGGCTAATTGAGCCGGAGGTAACAGCCACTCTCATGTCGGCGTTCGTACTGAGCAAACTGGACTACTGCAACGCTATACTAGCTGGTTTACCAAAATCTACGGTTGCACCACTTCAACGTGCTCAGAACGCTGCAGCCAGACTGATCGGACTTGTCGCTCCTCGCGACCACGTTACAAGTACATGTACGCTGCAACAATTACCGCATCACTAACTGTGTTTGCTGATGCATTTAATTCGCACGTCACAAGCATCGTCTTATCTTACTGACATTGTCACACAAACAGCCAGTGTCACATCACGAACACGACTTCGGTCCGGCAGCAGTCTCCGCTACGAGCAACCACGCACACGACCAGAGTTCGGACAACGTGCGTTTTCCTACGCTGCACCAGCTGCGTGGAACAGTCTGCCACCGTCACTTTAAAAACTATCTGACAACGCGTCATTCAAACGAAACTTCAAAACATCACTGTTTCAACGAGCGTTTTATCTTTGACTAGTTTTTACATTTTGTACATTATCTTTAAGTTTTAGTTAGCTCTTAGGTTTGTTGTACACTAATGGTCATTTTTGTAAGTGGTTATTTTTAATTGATTGATTGATATACAATTGCAACAGCATAAGCGGAATAATTCAACTTAATCATTATTACCCCGGTATGCAAGACAAATGGTGCGAACAAGCTTTGAATCAAAATTAATTTATACACACTTTTTTCATCGGCAAAATAATTGCTTCCCTGGCCTTAACGAGTAAAAACGCTATAATCAAATGTCAGTGAGAAAGCACGCGATAATCGGTAATTATATTTTACTCATGATAAATGCAGTTCTTGCAAATGTCACAGAAGTGCGGCCACACTCCAAAGTGCTGTAAACACTCGACGGTCGCACGGGATCAACAACACCTGCGGTATGATCAACAGTTGCCAAAAACGACATACTAATAGGGTGTTTACACGATCCAGCAAACGTCCAGCATTAGCACGTGTATTTTGAATACATTTGCTAAAAGTTTGCTGGACGTTTGCTGGATTTTACAGAAAAAAATAATTTAATGTATGAAAAGAAGTTGCTACTGAACCTGTAGTTAGATTCCAGTAAGCACCCATTACCGGTACTTTCATAACGTTTTTGCCAAAATGGTCAAAAACTAAAACTTAAGTAGGCCCTAATAGACGCCTGACGTAAACAAAACAATTCTGCTCAACATAAAATGTGAACGATATTTCTTTAGACAATAATATTCACACGAGATAAATTTTTGTCGACGACCATTTTGGCAAAAGCGTAAAATTAAAGCACTATGCGTCTGACCGTTTTATCTTGTCCGACTTCGCCTTTAGGGTCAATAATTCAAAATATCAGATGGATTATACACTGCATAAACGGCGAAATAGTGCTAACAATAAATCTTCGTGTCTTTTAGTTATGCATTATGCAACACAGTTTGACCGAGATGTGCACTAAATTGAGATGTTTGTTCCAGTATATGTACGCTTTTTGCCTTCCGGTCACGTCTAGCTAAAGATACTAAACGGTCAGCGTCTGCAGATGCGTCAGACGGTAAAGGGTTTACGTTGGTTCGTTCCGTTGATTCCTGACAGCGGACGTCTTGGCTAGTAGTATACACCAAGTGTCAAGAAATACTTTAAAACAAGAGAAAAAGTTATTTGACGAATCTTAGAAATTATTGGGACTCGACGGGATTAATGAGGTGATAGACAAATGTCTAACAACGTATTTCAATTTTCAGTATAAATCTAGACCTATAGGCCCTACAGAGTAAAAAATAGCATAGTCGAAATCGACAGAAAAGCGCCAATGGCACGATGGGCATTGCTATGCGGAAGCATTAGAAATTTAACTGGACTATAGCTTTTTCCACGAACGGGGGCTACAAACCTGCAAAAAGCCAAAGCTAGCACGTCCCAATAAATATTCATTGCTCTGTGTTAACTCTACCGACTTCCGTTTATCGACTCATGTGCTAAGCTGACACGACGTTTTATAGAGCAGTTAGTGACGTCGTTATGCCGGATGAAAGGATTAATACCGTAGGCAAGAATAAATGTTGTTTATTTTCAACATACTGGCATTCAGCGACGTAAAGAATCATATGCCCCAGTCGCTACTATGTACGAAAACAAGAACGACCTGTTTCGTGAAGAAACTCAATCGTTGTAGGAGTAATGTATGACAATATAATACAGCGATATTTATCGTTTCAGTTTTTATACGCTTTTATTGTAAGCACCAGATAACGGATGCTGTTTGCTCACTGCAGCTCAATCGTCAAAGAGTTGTAACAACAGTCTACTTCACAACGTGCACCGATGCGCATACATACTGACTTCTTAACATTTATAGTCATGTTCAGCCATTCTAAATCTGTCTGATATAGATTTTGTTAAAAATGCAGCCTTTGTGGCAAGCATTTGCTTGAAGAAAGCAACTTATTTTTAAATTGTTCTATTCAGCGATGACTCTTTGCGACAAAAGTTTTCTTTATATCACAAGCAAGTCTTGGTTTTTAAACAATATCGTTCCATGTCCTCTTAGCTCTCTATTGGTTAATGTAAAATGCTCTCGGAACTAAACAGCATCTGTTTCTCCCATAATTGTAAAAAGTCATTCATCCGTCGGCCATTCAAAATGCAGATTAGGTGATTGCGTCTGCAATGGCGCCGACGAGTTGGGCGTTCAGTAGCGATGTCCCACATTACATGATGTCACGTGTGCTGGCTTAATTGGATGTGTCGGAAACGGTCTCGAACGCAGATTATGTTCGTACGCTAAGCCGGCGGTCACTTAGAGCGATGTGGCGCCCGACTGAGTCCCCGGCACACTTTACTGTCGCTTCCGACACCTGGGAAGTTCATAATCTTGCCGACCGGAGGGACTCATTAACCGCAGCCTGCGGCCGCTTCCTGCTTGGGCCTATGTAACAGCTGCTGCGCGAAGTTTTACACATCAGCCGCGTCTGCGACGAAGGAGAGTCCCCCGTAATAAAAATACCTCGACAAAAGAGCGTATCCATGCCAATTTGTTTCCTGATAAAATTTCGCTTTTCTCATTTGCCCGCTATAGAAAAAAATAAACTTGGATCAACGCCTATTATAGAGTGCAGTGGAGAGCTAGCAATAACGCTCTTGTCTAGTTTCTTTTTTATTATTCACAGCCCTTGCAAGGATGGTGATGCTTACCCTGACAATACACGTACGCGAAAATTGCCGAAAATGCCGACAGCAGATGCAGCCGTTCGCATGAATTTTCACAAAAAAACTGCCTACAACACTTACTTATTTTGTGAATTATAACACTGAAACTTGACTTGTACACTGCCTATAGCATCCATAAGCGTTCACAGTAAACTAAGTCACTGTTCTTGTGGTTTGTGAATCTGGTGAGCTTGATTTTTGACATAATAAACTAAAAATTATCGCAACGGTTTTTTTTTGCAAAGAAATAACATTATTCTAATTGTGGTTTTTACGCTTTGTTATTTCGAGCTAAAAGTCTAAGACCCTTTGCGGGACAAACGAACGGAAAAGACCCGTAATGGTAATGCGTATGATAATGTTTTCAGTGCAACTTTCCAGGAAAACGGATTTCAATATAAAACGACGGCAGCAATGAGAAATCAGTCGCCGAACGTTAAAGATCAATACTTGTCCGATTATCGACTTTTTTCTTTCACGTTTGACGGTTTATGGTAGCCGGTAGCTATTGCGCCCGGTGCGCAGCGAGCCACGGCACGACCAGGCCACACGCGTAGAGTTGCACGCATGTCATGATGTCACGTGCACACTGCACGGCGTCTGAAGCTATTTAAGTGAGGGGAGACGGATACATGGAAAATCAAAAACCTAAAAAATCTCGGCGCCGAGGTGTGTGTGTTGCGCGGCCCTCCCTCGAAAATCGAAAACTTTCGATCTCGAAATTGCGTACTTTGATTTTGTGGCGCCACTAAATTTATGACTTTAGCTATAGGCCTAAATAGCTGTAAACATCACGCATTAAATGCATGTGCATGGAACAATGGCGGATGTAACAAGCAAAACAAAAATCTTTCCAAACTTTGCTAATGATCACTAACCAACTAAATCCAGTTAGTCTGTCGGTAATGTGTCTAAAGGACTACTGTATGATCGTCTTGGGATCCAGCAGTGCGATATGTTGTCACAAAATCCTTATAAGTTTTTTCTAGATTTTATTATGTAACGTATTAAAAATATAATACAAAAATTACTGCAATGAATGGTATTCTATGCATACATAATTCCGGCGTCAAAAAATCGGGAATGTTTGGAAAGTGGGGGCATGCCCCCTCGCGCCGTGCAGGTTGCGCGGCCACGACGCGCGCGGCAGGCGGAACGAGCGCGTTTGATGCATTGCCGTTTGAGTTCGGCCGACAGTCGACGACAATAGCGACGCTGTGTCGTCGTCTTCTTTTTCCTGATCCACTTCCGACACACTGAGACAGCCGACAGGCTTCAGCGACTGACTGACTGGCAATAAGGATGTCATTGCAATGCGTCTTCATTTCTGTCATACCAGACAGTCCCTCGCTTGCCGCGTATATAGTCCAACTCATTTCTGTCTCTAAGTTTTCTTTAAAGCCATTTATTTTCTTTAAACAGAACAGAAGAGGCTTACATTTAAAACTTAGTTTTTTGAACCATATAGAAAATACGACAGTTCCATATGCCGCATTACGCGTCCCGTCCGTCCGTTCGTTTGTTCGATGTGCCGTTAACATGCTCGCTTGTGCATTACGTACGGGCTTTAACAGTCTCGGAAACAAAAAAAGCATTTAACCGAAATTAGTGCCGGAAGGGCTTCACAAAATATGAGTATTACGGCGTGCTGACTTTCGGTTTAAAAAGTCACAAAAATAACGCTTAAATAATATAAAGAATAAATGTAAAAAAAACTTTTTTATGTTTTTTTTATAAAAGTATAAAAACATGTTTTTATGTTTTTAAAATGTTTTTTAGTTTTTTAATGTTTTTTTGAGTTTTTTAATGTCGTATTTTTTGTTTTTGTTAAGAAATAAACGTACAAAATTACAAATAATATTTATTTCTCATGGGTAAATTACGTACAGCTGTTTTTGATCTGTACATTTAGTACAGTTAGATATTCTTTGCGTGTATAACGGCGAAAAAAGTAGCGATTGGAAACATCTGCAGTTTAATGTTTTTATACATGTTTTTAAAAATGTTTTTATAAAAGTGACAAAAACATGTTTTATGTTTTTTTTTGCAAATGAATGTTTTTAATATTCATGATATAGAGTCTGTGTGCTGTATTGGCGACGGCAATAGCCTTACGATGTGGGTAGCAAAAACACTACAGAAATTCGAAACCCGTAGCGTTAAAATTCCTGTTTGTAAACCGCGATAAAAATTAATATTCCCAGCTCTCGCATCCATTTTCCCACATATTATGCAAACCGTTGATTGCGTGTACTTCGTCCTTCATGTCAATTATTGGCTAAAAGTAATTAATGACGTCAGCTCAGGTTTTTGCGCGTGACTCCAAGTCATACAATTATGTGTTAGCAGTGAGATCGTATTTATAGCATCGTTTAAGCAAAGCAAGCTCCGGACGGTAAACAATCGATCGGAAGCTCGCGACAAGCCGGCGCCACAAGATGAAAATTACGACGGACAATCCGGACGTAAACCTGGTAGATTTTGAACCGTGCAATCCTAAATACAAAGTATAAGAGTAAGTGGTAGTATGCAACTAGTTAAAACACCGATAATCGAAAAATGACGTTGTTTGTGACTGCGATAATTTATTTACCGCAGCGGTTCAATGATCAATTTCACGAGCAGCTGTTTAAAAGTTTAAAACGTAAATGACTTTTTCACATGGCGCTTTCTCGTCTTATGTGTCTGCACGGGGTTCGCTGTCTAGAACAATTTACCGGAAATTCTTCGCTTTGCATAAACATTTTAACGTCATTTAAAAACTCTTTTGTTTCTTGCACACTTCAGGCCTATACAACTGTTAACTCGGCCAGAGTTTATTAGAAACATTTACGCCCGGGCTGCGCTGTCAAAACTAATGTCGAATTTGATCGAAATGAACTAAAGGTTATCTTACTTACTTACTTATTCAAAATCTGTGTGTACTGTGTGTTTTGTGTGCATGTCGGCATTCTCTTTTTGAGACACAGTGTAGTGAGGTCTTTTTGCACGCGTATAAGTGAACATCCGCGGGCGCACCAACATCACTTTTGTTTCGCCTTGTACCAGCAATTGATTTCGATCTGTCAGTTCTGATTTTTTTTCTGGTTGATGAGAAAGGGTCATCTAGCTAAAGTGACAATGAACTGCCGAGTTATTTCGAGAGATGTCGTGACGTGCGCGTAATATAAATGCGCTGCTCAAACTTCCAGCAATGAATTTATGTCGCCTGTTGCACGCTATCCTTATCGCGAACGCAGCACACAGGCAGCGGGAGTCCGCAGCCGCGATCACGCAAAATAGCTAGCCTACGTGGCAAAAAGCGGGCCACTTTGTTTTACGGCTTCGCGAAGGTTTTAGTCTGGTAACTTTAACTTCTAAACTGCCGTGGGAAACCTTTACATAAATGTTAGTTTTTTGGCGCTTTATTGTTTGTGAAGCGTAAGAAACAGACGGACGGACGGACGAACCAGCAAGACACGTAATGCGGCTTACCGACGGTCGGATATAGTCGACGACGACTTACTGGCTCATTGCATATTTGATTAAATTTGATTACAAAACATGCTCCAATGTCATTAGCAGCTGAATGACATGAAGCCATAATCATCCGCTTGATGTCTTCTTTACGCCCGGCTGATATAAAATTTCATATTTCATACTCCGCAGATTTCACATAGCCTAGATATTCGTCGACAATCAAGATATCTACATGTATCTGTATCTACAAATGCTTATTTTTACATGCATTTACTAAATATTCACAAGCATTGTTCGTTTCGACATGCCACTAGCATTGAGAATGTTGGCACGTTGCCTGTTTAACTGTCTGTTTTCTGCTCTTATGATTGTATAAAACGAAATTATTATATGATTTGCAACTGTCTACTTGAGTTTATCTACATTTGTTAGACAAAAATGTGTAAAACATCTTTAGTGATCATACTTTGTCGCACATACATGCATATCAATTGCAAATAATCTGTAGTTCGGGTAATTTTAAATGATTGGTTTTAGTTGTTTGATTTAACATCATCTGGTTGTCTATTCCCGTAGACTACAGCTCTTATTAGTTAATAATATATTTTCCTGTGACGGCATATAGGTGAAAGCAGCCAGACAGTGAACATGATACTGAACCAGCCTGGTCATGTAGGCCTATCAGAATTCAGACAACCACATCGGCTTTCAAAGCACGAAATGGACGCAGTATAGGAGTTTACTGTTTTAAGGCGTGCGATGACCACATAAGCGCGTTGCACGCTCGATTCTTTGACATTTTGATCGCGTCGTCGACTCCTACTTCAAACTAAATCTCTCCCTATTGGATCCCCTTCAAACCGGCCCCAACAATCAACCATGCACTAGTGAAGTTCGCTCAACACTGCAGTACGAAAATTTTATTTTCTTGCAGTTGCAGTGTGTAGGTTTTACCACTACTCCTAGACCTTATGTGAAGTCCAGCAATATAATAGAATAGGCCTATTCAGCTAGCTTGCACTAGTGCAACCGAAAGGTCGACGACGACCGTACCCGGTGGACTTAAACTCCACTTGCTTCGAGGTTTTGTGGATTTGTTGTACAACGTGTTTTAGGCCTACAACAAGATCGCTACGAATCGAGAGTTTACAGCAAATTGTACAAATCCAAAAAGAAGTGATGCAAAGTAACGAAGTAAAAGTAACGCGTTACACTACTTAAGTACAGTTTTCAGTACTTTCTCATTTTTTATCCAGTACTTTTACTTTTTGCTTAAATATTTTTTACGGTATACTTTGTACTTTTACTAAAGTAAACTTTTGGAGTACTTTTTACATCAATGACTCGATAAATTGAAAGGATACAACACATCCATAACGTTACGGCATGTCAAGATGTACAGCTTGGCGTTCGCAACCCACGAAAAATTACGGGTCGAAGAAATGGAGTTCGAGCCTTATTTTATTATAGTTGTTTTGTACTTCTGTGGATCACTTTAATACTAGTGCAATATTTGCGAAAAATAAATTTTTATTGCACCAAGTAGTCCGCCATCATACTTCGCCTTTGTCACTGATGTACCTAGTAGACAAAAACTCTTGTTTTTCAACCGCCTCACAGTATATTCACTATAGTTAAGTAGCTACTTCAGTTAAAAGTGGAAATTACTGGTTTGTTTTCGCAAAACTAAATTCAGTAAAATCATTCTGCTACTGCTGCTAATGTGTCTCATGATGATGATGATGATACTGATAATAAAAGTGTTCGCGCAGTAACTGTCGATCAAACGATTAACGTGGTGAAGCCTCTTCATAATCGTCGTCACTGCGCCGTTGCTTTATCTTTAGTTGCAGCTCCTTCTCCTGCGCCAAAATAGCACGAAGTTTTCTTGACGTTACAATGCTACTATTATCACGGATGATAGTAATAATAAGAATTCTATAGGCGTGTATACAGAGCGACGTAACTAAACTGTAATAAACTAAACTGACGCGGTTTAGTTCTTGGCGAACTGACCAAGCGCAAGCAGGCTGAGCCCACTGATCATTGGTTGACGCGCACGTGCGCATAGTCACATAGTCACCGACGCCGTCAGACGGTGCCTACTGTATTGGATTACTGCTTGTTCAGTTCAGCAGTTCAGTTCAGTTACGTCGCTCTGTACGTGCCTAATATCATTTTCTGTGTCAACAGATAGCTGTGTCATATTTAAGGTTATGCTTCGAAAAAATACTAAGCTTATTAAGCTATTGCGAGTGACAAATAAAAGTGAGCCATAGGCCTATACATGTATATTTGAGACGCAATGCATTTGGACCGGTGTCAATTTCGCAAAGCGCCAATAACGACAGCTGGCTGCCAGTGACTGACGGTCTTCTAGAAACGACACTTCTTTAATGACCATCATACACATCGACACTTTCAGTAGGCCTACTGTGTTCGAGCGTGACTTTTCACTCATCCAGGCAAACGTTCGGATTAAACATTTACCAATCGCACCCAGCGCAGTTTGCGCGCTGCGTCTAGCACACTGCCAACGATCTCGTGTTGACAGAAACAAATTTCAGATGAATTATAGACGTGCAAAAATGTCCTCAAGCATATCCGCCAGAAATTGTGTGTCCAGGTTTGAACATCTGCTGTTGTTATTAACTTAAAATTATACCTTCAAATGCCTCTATTTGCTGGACATCGTACTGTGAAGATTTTGCACGTGAGTGTATAATGGTTTTAAATTATAACAATGTACATGAATAGTAAATAAAATACACACAGAAAATAAAAACGAGATCATTTTAACAATAATACGAGACGACACAACAGGGGCGTCGATCGTTCTAGCTACCAAGAATCACCACTCAAATGAAGCTCCAAAGCTTGAAAAATCTCAGCTTGAGGCCCAAAGGGCCGAAATGTGAGGCCAAAAGCCGACATCGGGGTGGACTTTTTAGCGAGGGGCAACGAGCCCCGCCCCATTAGCCAGAAGGGTCTGTGGTGCATTATTACGTTTTAAAACAAACACAAAACTAACAATTAAAAATTTAAAACAAAAGACAACTGGAAACAAAAAATCGAAACTGAAACATTAAAGGTGATCCAAGAGAGCGTCCCAATCTACGATAGTGCTAATGATGATAACGTCCGCTGGATCTCAGTCGCCAACAGAACCGTGTGGCGGGAAATACGATTCTGCAATAAGCTGAGAGATGCAGCAGCAAATATCAGAGCGCTATTTTGTTGATTGCTTACGCGCTTAAATGTCAAGCGGCCAACGGACCTTGTTTCTACACAGTGGTCCATAAAGAACGTGCCACTTCTATTTTTTGAATAACTTTGTGAAACATTGGCCGGTTTTAATAATTTTTGGAACGCGACATTAAGAAAGAACTTGACGCAAACAACTGTAGTTTTGGCCACCTCACTTTAATACCGTCGCTACACTACCTTGGGAAATGCAGAAGTCATAGTTTAGCCATTTAAAACAAAGAGGTCATACTGGATAGCGAACGCGTCAGTTCAGAAATGATTAACTGAAAAGCGACAAACATGGTTGGCCACTATTGTATCTCAAAAAGTCACACGCGTCACATCACGTCCTCTTTATTACAGCATGTGCTCAAAATGTCCTCCTCTAGCGCGAATGCAAGCGGCAAACATTGACACCACTCGCAAACAGCAGGCTCAACAACTTGCATTTCACAAGGTAGTGTAACAACAGTGTTAAAGTGAGGTGGTTAAAAGTACAGTCATTTGCGTAGAGTTTCTTCTTGATGTTGCACGCCAAAAATTATTAAAATCGGTTACTGCTGCAGGGAGCTATTCAAAAAAATAGAAGTGGCACTTTTTATGGATCACGGTGTATATGCACTGTGTCTAAAAAACCGGACCCCTATTACAAACTGTGCCTAATAATAATAATGATTAGCTGAGAAAATCGTCAAAAGGTACTCAATATCGTAGTGTGTTACGGGTTTACGATATTTCATAAAACGCGGCACCAGCTTAGGATGAACTGAAGCAGCGCTTGGTGGAGGTCTGGTCTGGCCTACGGCAGACCGTTATCGATGACGCAATCGACGAATGGAGAAGACGTCTCCGGGCCTGTGTTCGAGTAAAGGGACAGCACTTTGAACATCTGCTGTAACTTCTGACTATGATGTTGCTAATCAACAGTTCGTTCA
>Ga0056128_1007134_pt1 | contig 14100 bp, 6 predicted proteins | sample WorMetLIZISLAND2_FD_71113 | JGI IMG/M metagenome (GOLD analysis project Ga0056128, IMG submission 71113) | Marine gutless worms symbiont microbial communities from Max Planck institute for Marine Microbiology, Germany - Olavius geniculatus... ... | reverse complement strand
ATCTTATACACAGCCAAAGTTATGACCGTTTTAAGAATTGTTTAATTTTCCCCATAGGCTCCATTGTAATTTTTTGGAATTTTTTGAATAAATACGTTAAATATTATTTTCAAATTTTCTAACCCCCAAAAGGCCCTACCTTACGTGAAAACACGCGTTTTGAGCCATTAACGTTTGTGATCGGTCTTCTGGTGTGACCTGCAGGCGTGAGCAAGAATACAAAAAAAGATGGTACACAAAAAGTAACGGAAAATGCCCTCCCTACGCAGACCCCCTTCCCGTCGTTTCACATCAACCAAATTTTGCACATAGGGTCGTATGCCGGATATCTTTCTTGCTTTTGAGTTTCATCAAAATCGGTTGAAAAATGTGGGAGCTGTGGGGGGGGGTGGAAATTTTGGCCTTCCCATTGACTTGGCACATCGCTTATACAACAGCTTGTGGCTACCGCACAAGCCGTGACTATTGGCTCGATTAGTGCGAAAACGGTTGCAGATGTACAAACATGCTGCATATCATAACAAGCACTAATGACAGGCTTTTTAGATTTACTAACATCGATGACCTTGAACGATCTTGAACCTTCCCCCCCAAAAAAAGAAGTTTTTTAGTAATTTTTTTCGCAATTTTTGGCTGCAGCGCACATTTCAACACTGAATTGCGACGAAATGCCTAAAGATAGACCAAGACAATTTGCGTATGAATGTTTCAGCTTTAAACGCAGAGTTTAGCAGTCCAAGTGCCGACTTTCAAGGTTCAAGGAGGCCTGCGCACTCAAACGTCAAAGATGGGTACCCCTCTAAAAAGTGGTTATTTTACTGATATTGGCTCGTCTAACATGAAAGCAGTTGCACATAGGCACAGACATTCTGCATATCATAACATGCACTAGTGACGAGCTTCTTAGGGGCGTCAACGTCGATGACCTTGAATGACCTTAATCTTTAAAATAAAGGTTTTTAGTGAATTTTTTTGCGATTTTTGGCTACGACGCACATTTTAAGAGTGAATTATTGCTCAGAAATGGCTGGAGATAGATTTGGACAACCTGCGTATTGATTTTCTTTAGCATAAAATGTACATTTTTTACAATTTAAGTTTTAATCTCTTTAATTCAAGAAGTCTCTCGTACGGAGGCTTGAAATTTAAGTACTGTTTTAAGACGCATTATTATTTTACATTGATTGCCAAGCTGGCAGGACCGCTGCTATCGCGCGTCACGTTAGCTTTGCTCAAATTATTTGTCAGTGTAAGAGTGATCGTGTGATGACTGATGACACTTGGGCACTTGCGAAGATAATGACTACAGAGCAGTCAACGTCCGGTTTGGCGTCGCTAGGCAACACATCGCTGTTGCTGGACAACGCGTCGACGTTGCTAAGCAACGATACGCCGGGCTACTACGATTACAACGACAACATTTACGACGACGATAACATTGACAAGCCGTCGACAGCCGGCAGTGTTGCTCTCGGCCTCGGCCGATATCTGTTTCCCGCCATCATTCTCGTGGGTACGACCGGAAACTTGCTGTCAGCGGCGGTGATAGTGCGACGACGCATGCGTACAATCTCCATCTACTGCTACCTGATGGTGTTGGCTTTGGTCGATACGATTGTGCTGTTCGTCAGCGCGCTTAAGACATGGATACGCCTTGTGTCCGGCATCGAGTGGAGACCCATCGCAGAGCTATGGAGCACCACATGCCATATGGGGGTGACTGTGTCCGGCGTGGAGTGGCTGCATGCGTCGACGGCCGCGTGTAAGACGATCATGTTTTTGCTGCTCGTCGCACTGCATCTGAGCGCCTGGCTTATTGTCGTAGTTGTTGTTGTAGTTGTAATGCCTGGCTGATTGTCGTCGTCAGCGCCGATCGTTTCGTGGCTGTCTGGATGCCGCTGAAGGCGCTGACAATGTGCACGGCGCGACGAGCGCGTTTTGTTTGTGCTGTCGTGACTGTCATCATTGTCCTCGCAAACCTCCATGTCTTCTCAACCATTCACCTCATCCACGACTGATTACTGCACAGATGTGCCTGATGGACAGTTTGAAATGATGATGGCGGTGGTTCGTGGAGATGTCCGTGCACGCAGATTCGCAGACTGGATCACGGTCCACCTCATCCAGGACGACGAGCAAGGTCCCAAGTGCGTGCCGCTGCCAAGCGACTGGTTCATGAATGTCGCTTTCAACTACATCAAGTTCGCCAGTTACTCGGCAGTTCCGTTCGTCATCGTTTTGACGCTTAACATCGCCGTCGTCTACCGCACATGTTTACATTTCACTGGACAGTCAACAAACACGGTAAATCATCAGAACACTTCGATCACAAGGTAGTGTGGCAACACAGTGAAATGTGGTTGCCTGCCGTCGTATGCCGCACACTGCGCGTGTCAGGTCATTCCTGTGATTAGTCCACGGACAAGGTAAATTATCACAGAACATTTCACAAGGTAGTATAGCGACACGACTAACTTTGGCAAGGTAGATCATCGCAACCCCTCGCTGTGATTGCCGTACGTCGTCTACCGCACACTGCGCGTGTCGCCAAACCTTCGGCGCAACTTCGGCGGCGGTGGCGTTGGCAGCGAGCTTCTGACGCTGGAGCGTAGCGCGTCAGTGCTTCAGCGCGAAACGGCGGCCTTGCCAACGTCATCGTCAAGTCACAGTGGATCATGGCATCAACCGGTGTCCTCAACCTCTCTGTCCCAGACGTCGAGCGGCACAAGCGCCGGCATCACAGCGTCACAGGTTAGAACAATCAATCAGCCGTAGTTGTAAAACTGAGTCTTGAAACATCCGGATTCGCTTGATTCAGAGAGAGAGTAATATTTGACAACAGCTTTGTTTTAAAATTTGTGCTTACATTTACGGACGCATATCGGGTAATGCTTCTAGCATTGTAGCGGGTTCGCAACTTGCAATGCTTGATTCAGTGGGAACAATATTCAATATTTGACTGTGGTTTTAACAATTTCAATTTCCAAATTTCCCCCAATTTCCAAATTTCACTAAGGGCGAGTTCTGGGCCCGTGTATAATACCGTATGATTGGGGCCACGTGAATGTAAATTAAATGGCATTTCATTTCGTCCAACGACTTTAGCAAGCTGCGCTAGTGTGATAGACGGACAGACATACGGACGGACTGACCGACCGCGCCACGGTAACATAACTTATTCGCAATATCCGGCGTCACTGATGCTTTTAGTGACGCCACGTAATAAGTAAGCACTTCTCACACGACACTTTTGACATATAGCCACCACTTCATGTGCGTGCTGTTAAGTGAAGAGCAGCCGGAAAATCGTACCCGACACGCACACGTAGGAACCGCACAACGTTAATTTGAAGTCCTGTGGATTCGTGCTCTAAAATACGGCGATGGACGTCCCTTATTCCCTGCAGTGACTGCAGCGTGCAAACCTGACGAAAAGATGAAATAGCCTAATTTTCGACTACCTTAAACTTGTCTGCTGGTCTGCCATAGGCGTTAATTTGGTTTTAGTTTTTGATTTATTAGCCTACAGAAAATATCGCAGCTCAAGTGCTGAACTTAAATCCGAGTTTTGCACATACGTGAAACAGTTTCAGTCAGACCATTAGCAGAAGGTGTCTCTTTTAACACATATTACACGTCATCTTTACGACAGTATAGATTGTGCAGTGTGCAGTGCTCTTCGGCATATTGGACGACAAGTTCGTTGCTTGTTTCACTGGCTTAATTCTAGCTTACACGAGCCTATTGTCCGTTGCTGCTTTCTGACATTTTTCTAAAACGTAAAATGAACTAAACTTTGATGGCGCTGTGTCATCTGTTGTTATATGAATTTAGAAATCAACGCTCGTCATTGTGTGTTAACCGCGAATTTGGAATATCAATATTACACGGTAGTGTAGCCACATTTTGTACGTATGACGAGATCTTTAGTGATTGCTTTATAATAACTTTTTGCTCAGTGCGCTAGGATACGAATTTTCTCAAGTAAATTGATATTTGGTGATCGTAAATTTATAGCCATTGAGTATGGTAACTCAGTCTTTTTTGATTCACGCCTTACGGTATAACAGTTCGTATGCACCGTTTCCGTCAGAAATATGCAGCATAGGCCTATGCCTTAATAATGAGCGTGTGCGTTTTTTAAACCTCCTCTGTTCGGGGGTCGAAGGTCTCAGCAAATGCCATCAAATGGTCGCTTTGCATGCACGGGCTGGTTAGTTGCGACAATGACTGCTGCTACGGCTAATCATTTATTTATGATTTAATTCGTTATCTGAAAGAGGATGTATGTAGGCCTACCGTAAAACCGAAGTATTGATCTGATATCGATATTGCAAATGAGTTAGTCGTCGACCAGTGCTCATTCATAATATTGTTATTCTCGCGCATTCTCTTCAACGGCTTTGTTTCTGAACTGCACCGTGACGCGTCCAGCTGAGCGCTTGCGTTAATGGCCAATCATACGCATATAACTCATACTATAAAGCCTATACAATATTCTATAAAGGAGACGTCCATAAATGACGTCACACAATTTTGAGGAAAAAATAACACCCTTCCCTTCTTCACGTTTTGTCACGCTGCTCTTGACCCCCTAAAATATGACGTCACAAACTTCTAACTCCCCTTGCATCTGAGTGTATCCTACAGATCTATATGAGTTTCAAACACAACGCAATTTCTTGTATGATACAAGCTTTTAGCTCAGATGACTGTCGCGCTTTACGCATGTCGTGATGGTTATTGCGACTTACCGTGTAGCCACAATACCGCACGATTGGCACACCATAGTGCGTTCGAGATCATCCAAGGTCATTGATTTTAATGTCATTTGAAAGCCAGTCTTCGACTTCCTATTAGTGATCAATAGCAATTTAGGCCTATCTTGCACCGTTTACCCACAATACACCCGTTACAGAGGACGACAGATGACGACGGACGACAACCGTGTAAGACGCCTACAGCATTGCTGTCATCTGGCACGTTTTGACTCGAGCCGGCGTTCCCACTATGAAGGAACCAGACGGGCTGGTCCATGACGACGGCAAGCGGTCTAACGGCTTGACATTGCTGCCATGGAACTCCGGGCGCAGCGCCACTTGGGACGTCACAGCGGTCGACACTGGGAAACGCTTACCTGCAGCAGAGTGCCATCACCAGTGCCAGCTGCCGCTGAGACTGCAGCTGTCAGAAAAAGAAACAAGTACAGCTCACTCAGCGGCACCCACGACTTTTTCCAGTGGCACTGGAAACACTTGGCTCCATGAGTGTCAGCACCCAGGAGTTCCTGACACAAATCGGAAGACGTTTGACCAAGGTGACGACGGACCGCCGTGAAACGACGTTCTTATTCCAGCGCTTGTCGGTTACCGTCCAACGGTTCAACGCGGCATGCTTAGCTGACACGTTCGCAATTTCCGAGCCCGCATCGTAACAATTCCAGACATTTTTGTGGTTTAATATTTCAGCCCTCGAGAATTGAGCACTGGGGGCTATAATAAATAAATATATAAATAAATAAATGTTTCCTTAACAATCCAGGAAGTAACATAAATCCCAACATTATCGCACGTACGTCCCGCGTCAAAAGAGCGACAATTGACCGTTGAGCTATAAATAGAGCGGACAAACAAACAGACAGACAGACCGACAAAATCTGCAGCTTCAGACTCTGCAGACTGCAGCGTGCAACAAAGAGTGACGTCTAGCGCCAGCGCGCGACAGTCAGAGACACATTTGATGGGGCACAGCCGTCTGTGCCGGGGCCGTGGGTGAGGACACCGGCTCCGGTAGGCCTACATCATTCTCCGCAACTTGCGCCATGCGTGCTGTACCACGAAGTCCTGTAAGGTGTATTAGCACTATCATCCAGGACTCCCTGGCCAGGTCTTGCCGCAGATGTGACGTGCGTGACGTCACGCAACCTGTCACCCTCTCCTTTACGTCACGCATCGTCACGATGTAGTAAATCCCTCTCCTTTCGGTGCCTGACGTCATTTATGGACGACCCCAATTTCCCCAAACTTGATGGCGTTATTCATTAGATGCACAAACTAAAACAGAACTAAACAGTTTTGTAGCTGGAACTGTGTCAACACTGTACCGTGTGCTGTTCAGGCTCGCATAACGTACATGCTGGTGAGTGTATCGTTCTGTTGGCTCATTCTCACGGCACCTTTCAATCTCAACACGATGTTGGCACTCAACGGAATCAAAGCAGCGTCGTCCGACGTCAACATCCTCCTCAAGACCTATTTCACAAGGTAGTGTAGCGACACAATTATGCAGTGTGGTAAAAAAAACGTCCACATCCTCCTTAAGACGATCTGTTTCTGCCTGCTCTATGTCAACCACAGCATCAACCTTATGCTTTACTGTTTCACAGGACGAAAATTCCGCCTAGAACTCAAGGTCAGATTCCTCGCCGCTGACGTCGACGTTTAGGGTCTAATACACAAATTTGTAGCACGTCAATAATTTACAGGAGTGATGCCACAGATGTTACCACTGTGGCCACGTCCGTAGAACTTTTATGCATGCTATGACTAGTAGTATTTCGACGCTAGCACCTTTCGTATTACGCGAAAAATTGCGACTTAAAATTCACGGCATTCTGTGGAATTTTTTTAAAAAGTCTTTTGTACTGACATTATGGTGTACCGGGTATTTTTTCTATGACGTTAATTTGCAGCTGTATTAAGCAAACGACCTTCGACTTGCTTATCAGACCGTATGGCCACTTACTTAACGGCGTAGAAGACTTTTAGCTTAATTGGCGAGTGACGACACGAGCGCTGAGCATGGAAGGGGTTTATCGAGTAGTGTGCAGATAATGCTGTCAATTAACATTTTACGTACTTATATTGCTGTGTATGGCTGTGAAGGCAATGGTGATGTGCAAGAAGTCATCGCGTATTCAGTACGGTGGAACAACCTGGCAGAGACGGCTACATCAACAGGACTGTCCTCGTCCGCCCTGCAGCGGGGGGCAAATGTCCACAAATCCTCCACTCGGAGGGGCAAATTATGTGTTTCATCGGCGCCAAGACAGTTTCGACCAAGTCCATTCAGTCGTTAGACCAGACAGCTAGCTCGACCCTGGCATGGAGTTACACCGCCGAGGCTCATCGCTGACTCGACCTAATTACCTCTGACTCCTGTCTTCGATTAATATGTTATTGTATAACTTGTCGTATTCTTATAACAGCCGTGTGCCCACGTGATGTTATCGTAATGTTTTTACGCGCGAAAGCAGCTACTGCTTTCAGCGTGTCTTAGCCATCGCAATTCTGTCTGTCTGTCTGTTTGTCTGTCCGTCTGTCTGTCACACGGATGGATCAGTCAAAAACGGTGCAAGCTGGAATTACCAAATTTTCGCTGTCGGCTGCCCGGAAGACTCTAGTTTCAGGAACCGTAAAGATTTTCCATAAATTCGAAAAGGGTCACCCCGAACGAGGGCGCTAAATGAGAGGGGGTGAGCAAAATTTGCGATTTGTGGCCAATAAGTCACTGTATCTCAGTAACGGTGCGAGATAGGGCCTAGGTTACTATTAATCACTAACAGGAAGTCGTACACTGGCTTTCGATTGGCGCCGAATTCAATGACCTTAAATGACCTTGAACGCCAAAAAGGTGATTTTATGGATTTTTTGGCGATTTCGGGCTGCGACACAAGCCTATATCATTCGCAAGGTGGCGCCACGCTACTACTGTCGTTATGCGATCCAGGTAGAGAATTTGGTATTTGTATATTAACTTAGCGTGAACACCCCAATTTTCAGCTAAACTACTGAACCGGAACTGTTATAGGCTTTCGCGCTGTCGTGAGCATTGGCTCAAATTTCTTGTTTTTGTACTTGACTAAATTTTATAAGTTAGACCCCGGCGTTGGCGGCTTGGAGCGTTTTCGACTGACGCCAAAATTATTCGACTGACTCGTCGACGCGTCGCGTTTTTTTCTACAGCGGCGACGTGGCAGTTTTTTGACGACGATCGCAACGTGATAATTTTTTTTTTAATTTCGAAGGGGGGATAATACCTTTGGATTTCCGACCTTGTGAGCTCCTCGGAAAAGGGAGGGACGGCTCCCTTTATTGACAAAATCCTGCGTGACAACAGTTTGCATACGGCATTGACTTTTACTTCGCTGTGTTTGAAACTAATTTAATCAGTCAATCTATAGCTCCTGCCTTCATCATTTTAAGAGACTAATGGCGCGCGGAATAAAATGACGGCGGCGTGACTGGTCAGTCGTCGACTTCGACGCCGTGGAAATTCGACGCGAGACGTGTTTACGGCCCGTGTTCACGGCCTGTGAACGCGGGCCGTGGACACGGCACGTGTGAACCAGCCTTAAATTCACGAAATTCGACGGCGCCGGGGTCTATCATAAGCGAACAGCGAACGAATTAAAGTTTTATAGTTTAAGTTTACCTTAAACTGAACGCAGCTTCTGAAATATTATGCCAAATGGTTCTGTGTGTTTCTTCGGAATTTTGTTTGCGTTTACGAACTTCTGTTAAGTGCTGACGAAACTTTGTCACAGTAAATCGAAGGCCGGCTGATTTTTTCGCTGCGTTTCGTGATTGTTGTGCGTTGTTCAGTTGTCAATAGATATAAAACTGTTTATTGCGTGTATTTTGTAATACCTTATTAATTTGCGTCCACTTCTGGGCCTAATGTGGTGTGACTGTCCATGCTGCTGTTGAGTTAGGTACGTGTGGTCCGCAATGCCGCAAGTGCTGAAGTCTGCACACGCCTATGAAACTTATAAAGAGGAATAATACACGGACGGCCGCGTTATATATTTCTTGTCTGAGACGATTGGCGTTCGGTAGCTGAATTAAGATTCTAATTCCAACTTAAATTAGGAGCAATCACGTGTTGCCGAGTTTAGAATCAACCTTTCGCTGTGTCTATCAATCAGTCGGTCATTCGTTTAATTTGCCAAAAGTTGCCGCCTGTTTCTAAAATGTCAAATGTCAAATGTCAAATGTCGAATGTAAATTTATATAACGCATTATTGTCAAAACCTCTAATGGTCAAAACCTGCTTTCCTAAAATTTATGGACTTTTAAAATATAAGTGCAGTTTTTAGTTTGTTTCCAAGTTTTATTGAAAATACTGTTTGTTCTAGTCTGTAATGCTGCAGTATTTTTACTTTAGTTCCCGTGGATACAATTTAGTGCGTCAATTTGTTTTTATGGGTTGTTGTGCAGTATTAAGTGACATGACATGATGTGAAAGTAAAAATTTTTTTAAAAATGCTCCGTATCTACTAATACTCGGATACAACGTGAAACACAGAAACCATGTTTAAGCCCAATCACAATACAACAGTAATGCGACGAAAACAACCAAGCTGCATAAAAATGCACTAACAGTAATTCCCCAAATAATACAAGTAATTTGAGCAAAGCTCATTTAACGCGCGATAGCAGCGGTCCTGCCACCTCGGCAATCACTGTACAGCAATAACATACTAATGCGTCTTGAAAGAGTACTTACATTCGAAACCTCCGTATGGAAGACTCCTTAAATTTAAGAGATCGAAACTTAGATTCTTAAAAATGTACGTTCTATGCTAAAAATGTCATACGCAAGTTGTCCAGGTCCATCTTCAGCCATTTCGGTGCACTTTGTTCTTAAAATGTGTGACGCAGCCGGAAATCGCCCAAAACTTTACTAAAAACCCCTATTTAGGGGGTTTAAAGTCATTCAGAATCATCGACGTTGTCACCAATAAAAAGCTTGTCATTATTGCTTGTTATGATGAACAGCATGTCTGTGCCTATATGCAACCGTTTTAACGCTACACGACCCAATAGCGGTAAAATAACCACTTTTTAGGGGGTAGCCGTCTTTGACGCCCGCCTGCGCCGGTCTTTTTGAACATAGGGGGTCAGGACTTAGACTGCTGAAATTTACCTTTAGTGCTAAAAATTTCATATGCAGGTTGTCGTGGTTTATCTCCAGCCATTTCGTCGCAATTCAATGTTGAAATGTGCGCTGCATCCAAAAATTGCGAAAAATTCACTAAAACCACCTTTGGGAGTCAAGGTCGTTCAAGGTCATCGATGTTGATAAATCTAAAAAGCTTGTCACCAGTGCTTGTTATGATAAGCAGCATCTCTGTACCTATCTGCAACCGTTTTCACACCAAACGAGCCAATAACGGCAAAGTAACGTCTTTTAGGGGGAGGTACCTTTCTTTGATGCTCTCGTTCGAGTGGAACCCCTGAATCCAGAGGCACGAAATTTTGTCACGAAAAACTAGAGACCTTGTGGCAGCGCATGGTAAAAATTTCGTGATCTTAGCTTGGACCGTTTTGACACAATACAGCAGTGTGACGAACGGACAGACAAACGAACAGACGCCCAGACCATGACTAAGACGCGCGAAGCATTCTGCTATCGCGCGTAAAAACCAATATAGCATGATAGGCTAAACACAACACAGCAGGAAACAAAAAGGGCATCAGTTATGGCCTGTACAGTATATAATTGGGAGTCGCTAAAGCCGTACGCCTATAGTTATGAACACAATTAGCTAACGAACTACGATGTGACGGCTTCAGCTAGTGAGGGACTAAGGTTGCATCATATGCTCAGTAGCTGTTTCAATTGCCTGTTCCAAAATAAACCTCGTAAGCTGATAGTATTCTGTGATACAGTGTCATTATCGGCCGTTGCTATATCTGGGCTTATCCACGGTGCCTATAATAGCCGGTGACCTTATCCGGTGCCGTGATACGTCGATTGTAAACAGTCTGAGCTAAGTCTGAGTTTTTTTGCCCGACTTTTACCAAGCCACTGAATGCCACGAAACCCAACTCGGTGTCTGTTCCAGACCGGCCTGAGTTGCCTGACCTTGATCTATAAACCCATGACCCATGACGCATAACTATTTTTCTTGCGTTCTTTGCACTCAAGTACGGGAGACGGACAAGACGCATAAAGCTGGCTTGCTAATAAAGCCTGAAGCAATAAATATTAAGTTGCCGTAGCCTAAAAAGGATTCATTAAGGCAGCGCAGTTATTCAGAAGACATTCGCTGTAAGCTGCGAAACATTGCGTAATACATTGTCAAGACAAAGCACCGGCGCGTAATGAAGAAAAATGCGTCGCGGAGTCGCTATCTGCGGGCGTTCGAGCAATCATTCATGTTTAGTCCAATGTCTAGGTGGGGACTACAGTAATTAGACTATCGCTTCGTCTTCTGGCTAATTCTCGTACGGACACGGACGGCTTGGCGGCTAACACAAAATTAGTCTGCCACAGACACGGTAATATAGTAACGACTACTAGCTTATCTGCTCAATTCTGTTTTGACTTGTGTCAGCCGCTTTTCCAATCCGTACAGATAACATATAGGCCGGACATAATTTGTCAACTTTTTAATACAATAAAGTTCCGCGAAAAGTTTCGTGCTAAAAATCACGAAAGTGTATTTATATTTGTCAAAGTTATGTCGAAAAAAAATCCGCAGACTTTTTCCGGACACAGTGTACTCGTAGCTGTACAAGCTGGGCCATAAAAGTGCCACTTTAATAGCTCCCTGACCGTGAGACCGTGAAACATTGGCTAATTTTGATATTTTTTGGCACGGAACATCAAAAACAAACTTGACACAAATACATGTAGCTGTAGTTTTGACCACCTCACCTCAATACTGTCGCTACACTACCTTGTGAAATGCAGAAGTCGTAGTTTGGCTGTTTACAACAATGAATTCATACTGGGTAGCGCATGTGCCGGCTCAGAAAATTACTGAAACCACAAATTCATTGGAAATTTGTAAGTTTGTTTTTATTTTACGATCGTACGTCGACGAACTGAAATGATGCATCAACATCGAGTGGGCCGCTCTGAGTTACGCAGGTAGCCTACTGAAGGTGCTGTTTGCCTTGACGAGTGTCGTCAACGTCTACCGCTTGCTTGGAAAAAGGCATTTTGAGCACACGCTGTAATAAAGATGATGTGATGTGACACGTGTGACTTTTTGCCAGTCGTGTTTGTGGCTGTTTGGTTGATCATTTCTGAGCCGACACATGCATGCTCGATTAGTATGAATTCATATGTGGTCTACCCATCCACGGACTCAATGGCCTATGAGCACTTCGCCTAGATTCCGGAAGAGCACGACATACTTAATTTTAGTTCTTTTACCTAAAATTATTGAGGCTTACGACAGATTTTCTGTCCACACAAATTTCACACTAGCGCTCAAAATGTGAGTACATGTAGGCTAAGCATATGGCCTAACGATAGCAACGTACATGTAGAGTCCTGAAGACCGCAAGCAGCGTGAATGGATAATGCCACTTTATGGATGGGATTGAAACTTGAAGATGCAATCCGGGAAGTGTACAATAGATCTAAATGGAGAACTACGATTCACAGCGTGGCTATACCCAGTAGGCCTACTTTTTGAAGTTCGGAACAAAGAGAACACAGCAAAAGGGAAGACAACGAATAAGTGCAACCACCTAGCGAATGCGAATGCGAATTCGTCGAAAAGTAAAGCAAGTAAGCAAACAGCTCTATGTCTCGTTCTTGGCGTCGATTAAACGTTTTCCACTGTGTAGGTAAGCCGAAGTTGAATTGATTTGACATAATAAACTATTAAAGTGGAAGTTTACTCAACATCAGTGCTGCAACATGGCCTCAGCTTAAAGCGTCGTCATTGTTAGAAAAATGATTAAGATGGTAAATATAGCCCAGAGGCCTAGGCATATACGTTCGAGTGAGTGTAGCGAAGGGAAGACGGATACAACATGGGAAACAGTTTTTTTTATCTTTCGTTGCACGATTGCATCTTAAAATAGAATTGCATTATTGTCGGACTTAAGTAGGATTTAAGAGGAAGCTAAGCCTAAAACGGGGAGGTAAGGCCCTTTGGTGTTCGCCAGACCTATAATATTTGCCAAAAGACATACTAGCAGGTGTAATATGTTTCAGTCGCCAAGGCAGTCAGATAAGAGAAAGGGTCGACCACTGAGCATCGCTGAAGTATAGACTTAGGCCTATGTGAGCGGACGCGACTAATGGAAACGATCCCACGAGAACATTTGGCACAGTGCAACTTTTAAGCCGAAATTAGTGGGTGGGCTGTTGTGTTGTTGCTGGAGGGTGGGGGCAGAAAAGAAGGCAATTGCCCCCTGCCCCCGTAAATTTTTGACCGTCGGTCGAAAAAATATCAAAACATCTTGTCGGAAAACTTCTTGTCCAAAATGCAAAATTTGGGGCTAAAAACTCCGACTTTGGAAAACTATAGAGGCAAAATTAGAATTTCGAGCATCCGTAATTTTCGATGCCGGTAATCTGCAACCAGAAATTCACAGTGTCTGTCGGAAAATTTTAACTTTCTGTTCCACCTACTTTTTCAACCCACGACGCCGCTATTGGTGGGCGATCCCTATCGAACCCCATTCTTTTTTCCTTTTTTCTCTTTTCCCGTATCCCCTACCTTCATTCTTTTTTCCTCTTCTTTTATTTTTGTTTTTTACGTGCTTTAAAAGCGGGGTCCAGGGTGTTTTCGCCACCTTCAGGAAAGTTTTTGAAATCCTACATTGCTGTAGGTGAGTTTATTGGGTTCGGGTATCGTATCAAGTTACCAATCAGGCTCATGACAATAATGATGGAATAGTATTAATTTACTAGAGGTAACCTGATTATTCCATTCCATTCCATTCCATTTTATTTAAATCAGGCAACGTGGCTCATACACACACACACACAAAGAATAAAAAAAACACTACACAATAAAACCTAGAAATAAAACCTATAGAATACACAATATCCAAGAGAAAGCTACACACAAAACTTTGTTACTATACACACAAGTCTGTTATGACACAGTTCTTTACATCTCAAAAAACTCCACTCAGCATTATGTTGGGCGATGCAGAAAGTCGGTAAGCCCAACTGCAGAAACATATCAGAAACACTGCTATATTTATGAAAGTTAAAAAAACATTGTTAAGCATTTGATATATGCAGACTTAAGCTTGCTTACAACAGTTGCTTTTACATGCCTCCATAATGCAATGTCATAAAAGCAGATACAGAAACTTCTAAACAACCTCAGTTTAACATTTA
>Ga0056128_1007133_pt1 | contig 14100 bp, 9 predicted proteins | sample WorMetLIZISLAND2_FD_71113 | JGI IMG/M metagenome (GOLD analysis project Ga0056128, IMG submission 71113) | Marine gutless worms symbiont microbial communities from Max Planck institute for Marine Microbiology, Germany - Olavius geniculatus... ... | reverse complement strand
GACATAACTTTTTCACTTACCGTACAGGAAGAATATGGAATAACTTGCCAGCTGACAATACTGACTTTTCTAATTTAAATAGCTTTAAACGATCTATTACTTCCACATTCTTGGCTAGTTTTTGCAAAGTTTATTCTTTCTAGTACACCTATTGTTGTATTGTGCTATCAGTGACATTCATTGATGTATACTGTTATTTTATTGTGGCATGTTAGTGGCTGCTGCCCTTTGTCATTAAATCAAATAAATAAATAATTGTTCTAGCTGCATTATGCTGCAAGATGGCCTGATTTTATCTGTATATTGGTGTACTGCACACAAGTCGTTACTGCAATCCCAAAATCCTGGAATCCCTGAGCTAAATTTTTCAAAGATCTTCCTATGTCAAATGATTTTGGAATTCTAAAGAAGTGTTCTTATCTGAATTTTCGAGGGCTTTCTGTGTTTCCAAAGAACTTCTTCTTTTCTTATCTTCCTAAACTAGTTCAACCAATCAGATGCACTTATACTGACCATGTGACATAATCATAACTTCTTAGGAAAACTTCTTATCTTAACACGTCCATGGGATACACATTTTACACACTGCTTCGTTTTTAAGTTGACCAAACATCAATTTCCTTTACTTACTCATTGTTGATTTTATTGCAGCGTTACACAAATAACCTATGACATCACATATGATGTCTAAGCTAAGTGTCAACATTGTGTACTTTTTTGCAAATTTCGTTTTATTACACAACTTTCTCCATGTAGGACAAGGTTAGTGCTTTCCTACATATTTGCCTAAATGTTTCCTAAGAAGATTCCAAAGAGGTTTCGAAAATTGTGCACCCTTTCTCAAAATCTTCTTTGAAAGATCTTCTCAAATTCTTCCAAAAACATTTTCCAAAAAAGTTTCGAAAATCCGCATACTATCTTTGGAAAAGAAGTCTTCCAAAGATCTTCCTAGAAAGTTTAGAAATCCCTGACTAAATCCCTAGACTAGTGGCATCCCAATCCTGGGATTTTAAAATTACCAAAAAATTGCTAATATACTATTTTCATGACTGTTAGATAAAAAAAGAATTTGAGCAATCTTATGAAAATTATCCAAGTGTGCAAGAATGTTTTCTATGTAAGTCTGCAAGTTACATTTTGACAGTCACCGTCACTACCAGTAGCTAACTGTAGGGGCATGCTGCATCCTATGCATAAGTAAGTCTAGTAGGGCTACTAAGAAACAGAAAATAATGACCAATATGTAAGCATAACATAATCCCGAAAATGGGATCTCAGGATTACAAATTTCTTAATTCCAGATCGCGAGATTGAGAAATCAATCCGTGGATTGCAACTGCTAAACATAGGTAGTACATTCATGAAGGTGTCGCCAATGATGGTGCGTTTTTCCTCAGGGTCCGTCGTCTGACAGAGCATCTTTGTCTTGACCTTGCGAATGACAGGAGCCCCGAACCTGTCCATGGCTTTTACCTTCATCAGCGTCGTCGCACTGTAGAATGTGTGAGCTGCTCGAACAGCTGCCACAAAAATGCACACAAACATTACTCAATGCAAGCTGTTCATACACGTGCCTCTGTTCATTAGGCAGTATAATTTAGAACCGATCAAAGGGCAATGACGCTCTGCGGCTGGGAAGGTAACCACAGATCTGGCATTACACTGGTCAGTAGCCATGCATCACAAACTTAGTGGTCTATCCACCTATGGGCTCAACAGCCACAGAAAGGGAGATGAGTGACCCACTTAAGCCCCTCAAGATACGGCCCCTTTACCTTTACCTCACCACAGATGAAAGAAAACAGACCGTTAAGATGGAGGCCAAGCGCCCGTAGCGACTCTTCAACCCTCTGACTCTCGTTCTGTCTCATGAAGCCGTTGTCAACATGCAGGGCAATCACCTGTTCCGGCTGCAGGGCTCGATGTAGTAGAGCAGCACAGACTGTGGAATCTACACCACCGCTCACCAGCATCTACAAAGACCAAAGTAATATGATGAAAAGTGGAATCACTCCGGCTGCAGGCATCGATGTAGCAGAGCAGCACATGCTGTTGAGTCTACACCGCCATTAACCAGCATCTACATGTACACCAGCAGCAAACTGAGTGAGTGAGTGAGTGAGTAGGGTTTAGCATCCCACATGACATGCGGTAGGTCATTTCATTTCGGGGATGGCCTTTCCAAACAGAATGCACACAGAAACACATAATAATGGAACAGAAAATTTAACCTTTGCAGAAAAAACCCAATACGGAACACATGAAACACAAAATGTCAATCCTAAGCCTAAAAATGTAAAAAAAAATGACCATTATGACCATGCTTATGTAACACTAATGGCAGTTCTAATAATCTTCTCTGTTTTCCTCCAGACAGCCATCAGTTTCAAAACGCTGTCTATTGGAGTACAAGGGAAGTTATGAATAAAGAAAGACCAAAATAATTTGAAAAAAGCAGAATTGCTCCAGCCGTAAAGCTCCATGTAACAGAGCAGCACACACTGTGGAGGCTACACCGCCGTTCACCAGCATCTACCAGCAGCAAACATACACGTGAATGGGTGAAACATATGCATTACAACCAAATTCTGTTACACTGAATTCCACAAGACACATGTTACAGAGATGTCTGCAGAAAGTCACAGATTGTCACAGTTACAAATGTGGATCACAAAACCCCATATCACGAGGAAGCTTCAAAGTTTCAAACCATCACAACATGTCGAGACCAGAGAGATGAAAGACAGACAGACGAACGATAAAGCATACCAACTGCCTAAATGTACGAAGTACGATCAATCAGCTAAAAAGCAACCAAATCGCCACGTTCACTCAGCAGTGATAATTTAGCACAGAAAATGAAAGTGGCTGAAAACGCTTCATACCAAGACTTTGTGTTTTCCAACGGTATCTCGTATGTACTTGATGCATGACTCCTTGCGTGAAGACAGCGAGTAGCTGCCCCTGCAGCCGGCGACATCAAACAGGAAGTTACGCATCATTGCCCTCCCATTATCTGTTAGATCCACCTCCGGGTGAAACTGTACACCGTAGATCTGCATTGCATGGTTCCAGATGGCTGCAAACAGTTAGAAACTACAATATAAGCCTACATGTTAAAAAGTTTTATTATCATGGTTTTCAGTTTTTTTCTGACAAAAAATTCCAAGACTTTTCCAGAATGTTTTCCAGGACCTTCTTGAAGCCTGCCAGTGTTTCAACATAAAGACAGCAGTTACGTACTATACATGTAGAGTGTAATCCAATGCACAAAGTTCTTCATAAGGTGTACAGAATGCCAAATATTTTGAAATTTATCTGATCGTATTTCAGTAAGCTTTAACTTCAATAACTTTTAAGCAGCAAAGTTATTTTGCAGGATTTAACGAAGCCTAGAAAAATCAAGAAAAAATCTAGGACTTTCTGTATTATGCAAAATTCATACACAACTACCACAATTTGCATGATGCTGCATAGACAAATTCAACTTCTTAGTGGAACTGAATATGCTGAATACAAAAGTTCAGCTGTTACTAGGGAAAACTGACTGTACTGCCTGCCCATCGCTACATGTTGCTACAATTTCGTGTTTTGCATAGTTTCCACCTGCATCCATGTTCGTGGAAACAGTCTCCTATTTATTTTATCAGTCTCACTTAAACTTTTGTTAACGATACGATAATCTGTCCCCTTCCTCTAAAATGAATGACAATAACTTTAAATTAGCATTAAATGAATGTAAAATTCCAGTTTAATTAAACCTGACCTGCGACTGTTTTATCGCTTGTCTGCGCACAGCTAGCGAATCCAGGTGCGACGGTAGCGACACTGTCACCATGTGTCAGTAGAACAGTTTGAGCTGATGACATTCCTCTGTGTGCCACACACACAGAGATATACACACAGACAGACAATTACAATTACTGCAAGAAGCAAGTGGTTTGAATTGCTTCATAGTGTGCTTGGTGGTGTGCTAATGTGCAGAGTTAGCAAAATCTCTGTCTTCAACATCGATAATCTCCACTCAGCATGTTCTGGTGAAATGATAAAGCAACGTCTTCAAAAGCACGACTCAAACAAGTCCTGGACGAGAGCAGAAGAAAGAGGCCCAGTCACTATGGCAGGCAAAATCAACTTTTATTCAGATATATAGTAATATAGTAATATTGCTAATTCGAATAAGCGAGTGATATCGCTATTTCGAATTGGTGATATCGCTAATTCCTAGATATCCTTAATTCTAAATAGCGATATCACTAATTCGAATTAATGATATCGCTATTTCGGCAAGAACTGGTGATATCGCTAATTCGAAATAGTGATATCGCTAATTCGAATTAATGACATCACTAATTCTGAATAAAAGTTTATTTCCCTTTCACCTGCCACAGATAGAATAATTTTCTTAAATATTCTATGCCCATGAGTCATGACAACCGCGTAAACAAGCAGGACTTGGCGCATATTTACAATTAAATATATTGCGTGTACAACAGTGTTCTATGTTATCATGTCTACTAGATTAGCTGACGTTGCACAAAGAACCCTCTCGGCTATCAGTTCTGTGCAACATCACGATGCCGATGACCTCGTGTCCGGCGTCACGCGTACTTTCTGTGTTGGCCCGTCATGTTGAGGTTGCACTTGAAGACCACCAGGTATGACCAATCTGGTAAACAGTATGTGGGTCATTCTACCGAAAGCGGCAGATTCCAGTCCTTGGTAAATAAAATTGTCATCTTGTTGTAAAAATAAATATTTCGCATAGCCTAATTAAGGCCTGACGTCTGAACAACCTGTGCGTGTGATTAGATTGTGTATAATTTAATGTTTTCATGAGAAAATTTTTTCTGATATATACAAAATGTCACTGGCGTTACCAGTCCCAGGCTGACATGTATGTTAATCAGTTGCGAACTTTGCAGTCTTAAACTACTTTGCATTTTTCTTTGACTTTGTTTTCTATCACATACATGTCTATAGGCTTGCAGTATGTTTTAATTGAAACAAATAACTATTATTCTCACTTTAAAAAATAATTTTTCTTATATCCCTTACTTTATGTGTCACTGGTGTTACTTAAGACACATTCAAGGCTAGTTTAGTTATGTATCGAAATAGAACAATAATACAGTGCTTCTATGGGAGACCTGCATCAAGCAGCCAGTTTTGCACTTTAATTTATAATTTTGCTAGTTTTCTACAAAGATTTCTTCAGATTGCTAGAGCTCAGGTGCGATGTAGGTTTATTCTGTGTCACAAGTGTTACCTTTCCTAAAAATCCATGCAGTGCAAAATGTGTATTTTGGTCACTTTGTTAGTTTCATTGAACGTGTACCTAGGGAAAGACGTCATCATTGTTGACATTAAGCATGCTAAATCTCTGTAATAAATAAGTAACGCCCTGTTTGTCACTGGTGTTACCTGTCACTGGTGTTAACCAAAATTCGTAACACCAGTGACTGTAAGTAACACTTGTGGCAGGATATTGTTTAATGCATTACTTGTAAACAGCTAACCGTTTATACTGCGCGTATATGTTGCAATTTTAACTGTTATTAAACTCGTATCATATTTTTGTAGTAGAATGCCGAAGAAGCGGTCACGTGCAAAAATACAAAGGGATTACCGTCAACAAAGTGATGCTGACCCGCAGAGGCGCGAAGTATATTTGCAGCAGCGGCATGACAGATACATAAAAGACCTACAAAGTGGCAAAAGAAAATTGATTGGCAACATGAATGAGAGAGAGAGCCGGAGACAGGAGGCGTGAATGGAACAACAGACAAAGAAAAAGTCCGTTAAAATCAAGAATTGCAGATTTGCACACTCCGCCATCCGGCCCATTAGAATTTGTTCATCAATCACAACCATGCAAAGACGCATTGGTGACATTGCTGGAAACATAAGGAAGCAGCTGCAGGATCCTGCAAGTTCTTTTTGTTATTTCTCGTTGGCATTAGACGAAAGTACTGATGTCAGTGATATTGTGCAATTACTTGTGTTCGTTCGTGGTGTTGACTGTAACTTTGAAGTGACACAGGAGCTTGCAGGACTTTCATCCATGCATGGACAAACCTTTACACTCCCTTTCCCTACCCTTCATTTCTTTTACTCTCCCTACCTCCCTTCCTTTTTCCCCTTTTCTTTAAGCTAGGGACTAGCTTATTTCTTAAGGCGTAGGGTAGTGTAAGGAACCGAGTGACCCCGTCACGTGATGTTTGTGTGCTTCAGCCCAGGCAGGGTCACGTGACGAGTTCTTGTCGCTATATTTTTTTTTGTTCACTAATGGAGAAGTTAATGTGAATGGAAGAAGTTATTTTTTTGAGTTAATTAGCATGTTGATAAATTGATAATAGTTGTCGTATATTACGGATATTACTGTTCGGCGAAGCCCGCCATCTTTGGTAGTTGACGAAAAAGGAAGATGATGATGATGTTTACTTTATGTGTTGTGGACGACCTTGTTCGAAGATACTGTTGCGGCAATGCTAAACTATGCTGAAGTTTGTTTCTCTGCTGAATGTGGAGCTCGGACTGTGTTATTGATCGAAAAGTGTAATCACTGGATTGTTTTACCGTTCTTGGGTCAGTAAATTTACCAGCTCGCGAATTTACCAGCTTGTTTGTTTTGGCTCAGTTTTTCCCTGATAGTTTTCATTTATTGCTTTTCTTTTGGTTCTTTGCTAGCCTCGCCAGATTTCCGCGGATATGCTTACCCGGTCCGGCCGGTTTGCGGATCGGGGTGCCGTGCCGGCCGCCGAATTGGCGGACAGTAGGGGTGACCAAAATAACCCTGCAGAAGTTCTACAGGCACAGCTAGACAGCACTGCAGTTTTCACAACTGTTAATTGTTGGTTGTTATCCTTCAGGATCTTTAAGATCAGTGGATTTTCGACTTGGCAGCTCTCAATTGCTTGTCAGCTAGACAAAAAGGCCGAGAAAAACCACAATCTTTGCTTATTGTATGGCGGATGATGTCTACCGCCATGTCCAGTGCATGAATTTTGGCAGTAAAAATACTAGCATTGTCAGGTAAGCAAACAGTTTTGACACAGTTAGGTGCAACAACAATGGCAGCTGTTCTAATTCCATCCTTGGACCCATCTGTGTAGATCTCTACATGGTGTGAAAACTCTGAGCGAAGCTCAAAGAATTTGCGTTTGAACACTCCTGGGTTAGTAGTTGTTTTATCGTAATGTAGTCGGCGGCCTGTGGCCAATCACTGGTGAGTAGGCGGAGACGGCATTGCAGCGACGCGAGCAGCGTCGATGCAGTGCTAGCAGTCAGTCGTAGTTCGCCAGATAACATGTCGACTTGAGTCTCTCAATTCGTCTGAAGTCCTTTCAGAAGTTGTAGGTTTTTATGGGTGGGCATTTGTCTCGCCAAAAGTCGGAGACGTCTTATACGCCTACAGGCAAAGCAGACGGCGAGACCAGTGATGGTGCACGTGACGATGACGTGTCGCTGCCACCGTCCGGGTCGAGCAAGATTGACATCAGTCTAAGCTTAGATTACAAGAAGAACGCTCTGCAGGTGCACGTTCGATCTTGCAGCAATGCAAACACGTGCGTAGTGAACCTGCTTAAAAACGGCAAGCAGAAAACCCAGACCCAGCATAACAAACAAGAACCGGTTTTTGAGTTCATGTTCAAAGTACAGAAGAAGCACTCGACCTCGGGGATGCTTCATATCGTGCTTTCGAACCATCATGATTTTCTCGGCGAATGGTACGGTCAGCTCGCCGACCACATCGGCGATTCCACGCCCAAGATCAACGAACCACAAAACTGGCTCGAGAAACAGGGTGAGATGACATCGGTCGATGCCAATACCTCGATGCCCACTTCGACCAGCACATTTCGCACGGTAGTGGTCGAATCGGTGTCACCGGCCGGTGTCGAGTCGAGTGATGAGACCACTCGCGAGCACGCAGAGACGAAAATTGTGAAAGAAGTCGAAAAGTTAAAACGAGATGTGAACGAGCTCAAGGAAACAATTTGCCATCAGCCTTCGGTAGAAGAATTGCAGCGAGAGTTGCAAGCAGAGAAGGCGAAAAACGCCGATCTGTACATTACGACATCATTCTATGCTCCTCACTATAGCTAATATTAAGTTACATTGTTGATGAAAGAAAATGACAACATTAAACAGGCATTTGCTGTGCAAATCAATATTTGTTAGCAACATACGAAGACGTCTGAACACCTGGTGAACGCCTTTGCGCCTGCGATGACATTAACAGCCGAGGTTCATAAGACGATCGAGGCATTCATAAAAAAATTCGACGAGCAGATGTCGGTCATCAATCTTCTGCAGAAAGAAAACGAAGAATTAAAAGCAGCTCAAACTCGCTTTCAGTCGCCATGTTGTGCCACCGGCGACAACCGCTCTTCTTCACTGTGCAGGCGTGGAGAACTCGACGGTGGTCTAAAGTAACCCGCTACTTGGTGCGACTGTACAAACAGCGCGTCTTCACTTAATCGTCGTCGACAGTTTCGTATGAATTTGTGAACACGTATCACCCCTCACACCCGAATGAAATACTCGTATGCTATTTTTCTTATTCCGGCTAAGCTAGCTTTTCCCATACATTTTGTATTCCGTTACGTTTCCCTTATATATATTTCCAAGTGATTTCCTTCTTTTCGTGCACGCATGTGTACACTATTATGGGTGGACATTCGTCTCGCCAAAAGTCGGAAACGTTTTATATACCTACAGGCAAAAGAGACGGCGAGACCGGCGATGGTGCACGTGACGACGACGTGTCGCTGCCAACGTCCGGGTCAAGCAAGATTGACATCAGTCTAAGCTTAGATTACAAGAAGAAAGCTCTGCAGGTGCACGTTCGATCTTGTGGCAACACAAACACGTGCGTAGTAAACCTGCTTAAAAACGGCAAGCAGAAAACCCAGACCCAGCATAACAAAATTGAACCGGTTTTCGAGTTCATGTTCAAAGTACAGAAGAAGCACTTGACCTCGGGGACGCTACATATCAAGCTTTCGAACCAGCGAATGGTACGGTCAGCTCGCCGACCACATTGGCGATTCCACGCCCAAGATCGACGAACCACAAAACCGGATCGAGAAACAGGGAGAGATGAAATCGGTTGACGCCAATACTTCGGCGCCCACTTTGACCAGCACATTTTCAAGTGATTTTTTCTTTTTGTGCATGCCTGTGTACGCTATTATGGGTGGACATCAGTCTAAGCTTAGATTACAAGAAAAAAGCTCTGCAGGTGCACGTTCGATCTTGCGGCAACGCAAACACGTGCGTAGTAAACCTGTGTAAAACGACAAGCAGAAAACCCAGACCCAGCATAACAAACAAGAACCGGTTTTCGAGTTCATGTTCAAAGTACAGAAGAAGCACTTGACCTCGGGGACGCTTCATGATGATGATGATGATGAAGGACGAATTAACTCTAGCGTGGCGTTAAGTCCTAAGACTACAAGGACACGTAACAATAAGCCTAAATAGTGAAGTCACGTAATAGTAGTCAGTGCAATGAGACGTTGTTAGTCATGATTGTAAGACCAGGCAAAGAGTTTGGTTTTCAGTCTGCTGCGGAAAACTTGCAACGACGGAGACGACCAGACCGACTCCGGCAGACTGTTCCAGACCGATGCAGCAGTCGCTGGAAAGGTGCGGTCGCCAATAGTTGAACGCACAGTGCGTGGAACAAACAAGCTGATGTAGTCGAAGAGCGCAGTCGTCGACGTGCGTTGAGGTGTGACACGTGCTGAAGATCTGAGGCCAGGTAGCCAGGTGCAGAGCCGTGGAGGCAGCGATACACCAGCACTGCCAGCCGAAACGAAATACGTTCTGGCATCTGAAGCCTTCATATGGTGCTTTCGAACCAGCGAATGGTACGGTCAGCTCGCCGACCACATCGGCGATTCCACGCCCAAGATCGACGAACCACAAAACCGGATCGACAAACAGGGCGAGATGACATCGGTTGACGCCAATACTTCGGCGCCCACTTCGACCGGCACATTTTCAAGTGACATCCACAAAAGTGGAGTTGGACCTCATTACCAATGAGGCCGTCTATTTGACGTTTGAAAATTCTATTCGAGGGGGTATTTCGACTATCTCAAACCATTATGCCAAAGCCAACAACGCTCTACAGGACGACTGCGATCCCACAACGAAAATTGTAAGTCGTTAGATAACGTGCATTCGGTTGTGAAACCTGGAAACAAGCGATTCCCGTCATCGTGGCTGAAAATGGCGAGTCACTGTCACTCCCATCTGCAAAATGTGCTAAAAGGCAGCAACATTTTTGCTTGCATTTGTATTTATTTCTTATTAACTGTAATTCACTGTACTTGAAAAGGTGCTACACTATGTAACTTGGTGTCAGTGCTGCCAGCAATCCTGGACTCATATACATTGCCCACTGTTTTGCTGACATTATTGCAGCTCTATTACAAACTACTGAATTTGCAACATGTTTTGTTGTTGTGACCATATTCCAAGCTTATTGATGCAAGACGATATGTAGATTTTTTTGTTTATTATCATCATTTGTCAGGGTTTATTACGCAAAAAATGTAGCAGAAAATTACATGACAGTGAGAAGAACAGTCATAAAAATATTATTCAGAGTAATGTCTTTACAGCATGTTTAAATGCAATCACTGGTAAAGACATTAATTTGAAGTCTACTTTATGTGTGTGTTTACAGCTGCACATTGAGGACGTCTGTGTATATTTAAGATTGTTTGCTCCGGATCATACTGACAAACATCTAAATCTTTTATTGCACATGAGTACATTTAATAGCTGACTTTGCCTATATTGTTCAGTGGATATATACATGGATATATATATACACAGCAAGCCTGGTACAGTTACCTCGCTCTGTACGCGCTTTTAGTTGCTCACTACAGTGGTCGAATGTAAGCGGGCGGCCGCATAAGATGTCGATACTGCACCAAATTTTTGTTAGTTTTCTCAAAAAATGTACAAAATGATGCACGCCATTCATTCTTGGTGGTGATTTGTGTTCAGTGTCTGACAAAAGCAGACGAACGGAAGGAACGTCGTCGCGAGATCAATCGTCGGGCAGCGGAAAAGTACTGAGAGAAACAAAAAGCAACTGTCCATGACTTCGAAACAGTACGATTATCCGTATATTGCTCTAAACTAATGTTATTGTTGTTGTTGTAATTCCGATAATTAAGCTACACGGAACGTTTTCTCACAATGCAAATTTTGTTTTTCACGATTTTAACGCGCGAAAGCAGCTACTACTTTCAGCACGTCTTAGCCATCGCAATTCTCTCTGTCTGTCTGTCCGTCCGTCTGTCTGTTACACGGTTGGATCAGTCAAAAACGGTGCAAGCTAGGATCACCAAATCTTCACCTGAGGCTCCATGGAAGACTCTAGTTTCAGGAACCGTAAAGCTTTTCCATGTATTCGAAAGGGGTCACCCCAAACGAGGTCGCTAAATGAGAGGGGGGTGGGAAAAATTTGCAATTTTTGGCCAATAAGTCGCTGTATCTCAGTAACGGTACGAGATAGAGCCTAGGTTACTATTAATCACTAATTAGAAGTCGTACACTGGCTGTAGATTGGCGTTGAATTCAATGACCTTAAATGACCTTGAACGCCCAAACAGCGGGTTTTTATGTTTTTTTTGTTGATTTTGGCCTGCGAGATGCATTTGAAGAGCGAATTGCGCCGAAACCAATTGAGATAGACATGAACAAGTTGCGTATGAGATTTTCAGCATTGAACGTAGATTTCAGCGGTCCAAGACTAGATTTTTTACGTTCAAGGAAACCTGCGCACGAGGGCATCAAAAAACCGTACCCCCGTAAAAGTCGCTATTTTTCCTACATTCACCAGTCGCATCATTCGTGAAAATGGTTGCAGATAAGCATGCTATAGGCTTTCGCGCATCTCGTGAGCATTAGCCCAAATTTGTTGTTACACAACATCGTAACCAGAACTTTTCTTCACTACGGATTTGACCTTTCCATTTTTTCCCTCTTTTCCTTTTCTTCTTCAGTTACATTTTTCGTCTTCCAGTGCTTTTCACTTTTTTAGATTGAAAGGTTCATAAGAGTAAAAAAAAGTAAAACTGATTTAGTGATTTGTGAACTAAAAACATTTACCGTTCAACTCTCCCATACCTATAAATTCTGTGCCGCAATATTAGCAAACATCATACGATACAACTGGAATGCTTTGCCCAAATTACTTGTTATGAATCGTGGTCACGATTAACAAACTTCACGTGCAACTGTTATCTCACTGCTTGAATGTGTCTGTAATATGTTAGAAATACCTGAAGACTATGCAAGAAAATGCTGCTCTGAAAGAAGAAAATACAAGACTTGCTGAGGAAGCAAAACAGAAGCAGCAGGTGATCGATCAGCTGCTAGCACAGGACAACGCCAACTTCACGAGTATGACGACAGTCAGTGCCGACTACAATAGCCTGCTCCTATTCTACAATCAGGACGTCATGCCTATGTAATCATAATAATCTGATGTGCCTAGTCTGTGGGATGAGCATATATCCGGCCCCACATTTTATTTTCTTATTATTGACGCTTATTTTTAACTATGGACGTAACTGTTAACATTCAGTTTATTTTCAGTGCATTTTATACTTAATTTTGCCTTATTATGACAGAATTTAATTTCCATTTCACCGTATGTACATTATCTGCTACAGTGCTCCTGTATGTCAACACACTACCATGTAAAATGCAGATGCTTCAAACTGTTGCATAGTGGTATGCCCAAAAAACCAATAAACTAAAATGTGACTTAATCAGCACCATTATAAGCTTGCTTCCAAGTTACGAAAATTTATGCCCAAAGTGTACACAATGGCTTACACATGACACCACGGCTTTCCCCCAAATATTCTATGGCCTGTTACTTTGGAGCTAAATAGTACCTCATAGCTACCTACCAAAGCTAATATTCCAGTGATGTAACAACTGCTGATGACAGTATTGCCAGTGCAGCCCCAGATGATGAAGTTGACAATACTGCATATGATGCATCAACTTCTGATTACAGTATCACCGATGCAGCCCGTGATGACGAAGATGCAACAACTTCCGACAACCTCAACGACGACGATGATGCCAGTATCACCAATGACGATGAATGGGAATGTCCACCATTTGTTTGGAATCCTGCTGCAGGAGAATTACCTTCCTATACCCATTTCGAGGACCATGTGGTTTCAACGTAGGTGTCACTGGTTTTTCTCCTACTCAGCTTTACTAGCTGTTTTTGTCACCAGAACTCATTCGCCACTTTGTGGTGCAGAAAAATACTTTTGCTGATCAGTTCATTCAGTCGCATCCTCAGCTATCACCCCATTCCCGTCCACACAGTTGGGTGGAAACAGATAGGAAGAAATGAAGAAATTTCTAGGACTCGTTCTGTTGATGAGTATTACCTACAGACCAAATGTTGAAATGTATTGAGCTACGGACGTTTTGTACGCAACGCCAGTTTTCTCTGCTGTTATGAGCCGAAATAGGTTTGAATTGCTGCGTAAGTTTTTCCATCTCAATGACAACATGAATCAGCCTGACAGACGCGACCCTGCACGGGACCGATTGCTCAAACCGAGGCCACTGATCGACCATCTGTTTGAATATTTTCAAACCGTTTACACACCCGGGCCTTCAGTGGCAGTGGATGAAACCTTGCTGCTACATAAAGGCAGGCTTTATTTACGACAATATCTCCCTTTTAAACGAGCTCGTTTCGGCATAAAAATGCTCCGTTTGTCTGAAGATTCCGGCTAAGTTTACCGGTTTTGCATCTACGCTGGCAAAGAAGATCCCATGACCAGCGTTTCGGCAATATTGCCGGCGGAATGTCAGAACTTTGGTGTTTCCGAAAACATAGTTGTGTACCTCATCCTACCACTTGTTGACAAAGAGTATACGCTGTGGATGGACAATTGGTATTCCAGTTGCAAGCTGTATCGATATCTACAGTCTACACTACCGAAAAACTCATGCATGTGGTACCATACGTGCCAATCGTGTACTTCTTGAAGTGAGAAATGCACGGCCAGCAACTGGTCAGTTGTCTGCTTATCG
>Ga0056128_1007130_pt1 | contig 14102 bp, 9 predicted proteins | sample WorMetLIZISLAND2_FD_71113 | JGI IMG/M metagenome (GOLD analysis project Ga0056128, IMG submission 71113) | Marine gutless worms symbiont microbial communities from Max Planck institute for Marine Microbiology, Germany - Olavius geniculatus... ... | reverse complement strand
GTTAATATACAAATACCAAATTCTCTATCTGGATCGCATAATGATAGTTCCGTGGCGCCACCTTGTGAATTATATAGACTTGTTTCGCAGCCCGAAATCGCCAAAAAAATCCTTAAAACCCCCTATTTTGGAATTCAAGGTCATTCAAGGTCACTGAATTTGGCGCCAATCGAGAGCCAGTGTATGACTTCCTATTAGTGATTAACAGTAACCTAAGCCTTATCTCGCACCGTTACTGAGATACAGCAACTTATTGGCCAAAAAATCGATAAATTTTGCCCACCCCTATCTCATTTAGCACCGTCATTCAGAGTGACCGCCTTTGAATTTATGGAAAAGCTTTACGGTTCCTGAAACTACAGCCTTCCAGGCAGCCGACGATGAAGATTTGGTGATCGTAGCTTGCACCGTTTATGACTGATCCACCTGTGTGACAAACAGACGGACAGAATTGTGATGGCTAAGACGTGCTAAAGCAGTAGCTGCTTTCGCGTGTAAAAATCCTGGATATGGACTGTGATCTAGATACCGAATTCAACAAACTCTAATTAAATGACGCCATACTTTTCCAAAAAAAATTTGGATATGCCTTCCTGACATTGATAAGTCAATCAAACAATCAAACTAATACCAATAACGGTTTTTCAATAATGCTATCATTGCTCCTGTCAGTCTACACCAGTGTTTTTCAACCTTTTTGTGGCCGCGGAACCCTATGCAAGCGTGAAGGTCACTCACGGAACCCCATGCATTGATCCGTGAGTCCAGCGATGTATGCGAAGATGAAGCTACAGGGGGTTTACGGACTCATTTCCCTAGCAGGGCATTGAGGGCAGAGCCGTCATGAAGACGACAAAGCAAACAAAGATCACCAATATAGAATTTAACCGCATTAGTAGGCAACAGTAACCAAACACAATGGGCAAGGCGGTCGTTGACGGCCGCTTAGCCCCACCACCAACCTAGAAAATTTATCACGTGAACGCCCTCAGAAAAGACAGGTTTACGTGTCTTTTCCTTAGCTGAGTTTTAAAAAAATTGAATTAACTAAGTAAATGGCCAAAAGATTTTGTAACCATAACTCTAATCATTACGTTCTTCTTTTTTTCTTTTTTTTGATAATGCCTTGGAGTTAAATAATGTCGTGCATAGGAAGCGTACGTTATAATATAGGCCTAAAATGCAAATATGCCAAAATTTTACTCAACACAGTAAGTCTATGCAAAACTACGTGCAGAAACGCAATTTTAAACAAAAAACCATGGATGCTGAGTATTTCTACGACATTGTCTGGCATGATTTTGCACGATAAGTCATTTTTACTGGCCAGCTGCGGAATTGGCAGACGGTCGCGGAACCCTTGGGTTCCGCGGAACCTCGGTTGAAAATCACTGGTCTACACAACATATCATGTGCTTTTTTCACAATGCATAAATGTCAGGATTGCTATACTGATAGATGAAAAAAAGCAATAGCACCTCAGCAAGGGAGATTACATCCAAAAAAAACTATGCTCAAAGCATATTATATTTCTCAACTTTAAAGACTTCCAGGGGCAGTCGTCCTTCCACCAGAAGTGTTTTTATGTCTGCTGCATCTCAACATTTTTCCACCCATGACAAATTTTCTGTTTGCTTAGTACAAATGTCGTGCAAAAGAAATGCAGCATTTGACTCGAGTTTTATGGAAGAAAGGTTCAATGTTAAATGGGGGTCAGATGATGGATAGGGGTTGTGTAGTGTGTCTGTAAAGGGATAGATGCTCCTGCGCCTCAGTCAGTTACCTCTCCAGTCTGATCGTGGTATGCAGCCTTCGGCATAATTTCATCTCGGGCAAACTTCTGTGCGACTTCCTGAATCTCTCGCTGTTCGTCAGTAAACTCTGCACAGTGAAAACAACTTCAAATGACACGCTGCTTGTGCTTGGGCTTCTAGTAAGTATAGTAAGAGTCAAATTTTACCAAATGACAAACACAGAATATCAGGACATCACTACTAAAAAACAGCAACCTGGCAACTTATACTGCAACTAGAAATACGAGGCAGAGCCTAACGTGAGGCCGAGCAGCGCAGTAAGTCCGACTGGAGAAACGGTTAAGGGGTTAAAATTCCATTCACGGCAAAGTCACGTGGCCCGAATGCAATTGCATTATCATATACATGTATAGCAAGTGCAGTGTTAAACTTGGGTGGTTCAAAATAAGACAGCAGAACTTTGTTGTTTGTGTACACAAGTTCACTAAATTGTTTGCATACGAATGTGGAATAAATTGCAGTTGAAAACGCCGTTTTCTGTTTATCGATATCTCTATCCGTTCCTGAGATATGTGTGATCAAGGTCAAAAGTTGTTCGAAAACGCGTGCACTGTCGATTTTGGGTAGGTCAAAATGAGCCCATATAACTTTTTGTTAGTGGACGAGTTTACCCATTTTTTGTGTTGAACCTGGGAGGTGTAGTGGGCAAAAACGCCGTTTACCGCTTGTTGATATTCTGATATCTTCCGAAGATATTCGCGATCAAAGTCCAAACTAGTCCGAAAATGGGCGCATTGTCGATTTTGGGTGGGTCAACATGAGCCCCTATAACTTTTTTGATAGTGAACAGAAGTTCACAATTTTTGTCTCTTCAACGCGGTAGAGACAGTGCTTAACAACGCCATTTACAGCTCGTCGACATCTCCATCCATTCCAGAGATAATTGCAATCAAAGTCAAAAGTTGTCCTGAATCGTGGCGAATTTTGGACGTTTTTGCTTCCCAAATTTTAAGGGGGCGGTGCCCCTGAAAAAACTCTTCCCGGCTTAACACCCCCACTAAGCGGCACGTCACGTGGTAAAGTTTCATTAGGCTACTTTTCTTATCTCCAAAGTTGTAGAGGCTCATACGCTACAATTTAAGCCAATGTTGCAAAAAAAATTTTAAGGGGGACCCTTGTCTTTGGTAGGGTGTTGGCTAGCAAGACTTGGACATTCTATAGCGCGTATAAAAATTTTGGGGTGCAGTACCCCCTACGGGCTGAAATATGGTCTTCCAAAACGTTGATTTGGTGGGTAAACATTAGCCGCATACATGCTGTGGTTAGTGGACCAAAGTTTACCTGACCTTTTGTCTAATGCGGGAAGAATTGCAGTCGAAAACTTAGCTTACCGATTTTGAATATCTCTATTCATTCCAGAGATATTCACGGTCAAAGTCTGAAGTGGTGCAAAATCAGACCAAATTTAGAATGTTTTTGGCCCCCAAAATTTTTTGAAGAGCAGGCTCCCATATTTTTGGACCTAGATTATAAAATCGAACACACTTTCCGTCAAGTGGCAAAATTTTGCGGCGATCAACCGACGGAGTTCGGAGATCTGGTGGCGAAAAAAATAAATAAGGAACTGTTGTGAAACATAAGGCCTTCCGGGAACTACCATTCTGAGCGGCCTAACAAGACTTAAAGTGTTGATGAATGATTACCTGTAGTAAGCCTGAATCCTAAAGACAAGCTGGTGGCCTCTAAACGTCCGCTAGATGTAACTGGGTAACTGCTGCAGTTATGCTGTTATACTACTACCATTACTTACTTACTAAACTACTAGTACTACTCAAGTACATGTATTACTTGTACTTTTAAGACATTGCTTAACCAGGCGTTTTATTCGGTGTTTACTTCAGATAATGCTGGATCCACAAAAGTGAGCTTATGACACCGCTAAGATAAACTTTCCGCAGGCTAAATGCTGTTCACTTTATCTGCCCTACCAATGGCAACAAAGAACTGTAAATTTTTATATTTTCAAAAGCCTACTACTTACAAAATTAATTACAGGCAAAAATTCACAAAATAAAAAAACACAAGCATCATGTAGTCCTATAAAATAAATATGAAGCTAGATATGAATGCAAGAAACATCTGTGTTTTGTGTTCAGCTACTGGCAACATTAGAGCACAGAATATGTAGTAAAATGCATACCAAACGACAGGCCAGAAGAATGTTGCATTTCAGTTGCTATTCCTCTTATGGCATGACATCGTAATAGGTTCACACAGGTGTGTGACAAAAACTGCAAATTTATAATAAGTTAAATTATCTGAAGTGAAGTGTAATAGATGGTTACACAAATTTTACCATCAAAAATTGCTGGTGTAAATATTCCCCACAAAAATTCACACACAAACAATTGAGCAAAACAAGTACTGCTGACAAATCAAAAACTTGAGCATCATAAAAAATGAGAAAAGACAAAAAAACTGGGGTTATAATTTTTTGTGCTATGTCTAATAATAATGGGGATTGGAAAAAATTATGATATTGAAATTGTGATATTTTACAATCCATTCAATATCAATGCAGACTTTCAAAAATACTGACGACAATACTGATCACCAGTACCAACCTAAAATGCCAACAGTAAGTAAGCTCTAATGCATTTGGATATGCCACTCCATCTACTGGGAAAGCTATTCCAAACATTCTTAAATGCAGCACACGCTCTACCTACTTTTAGTCATTATCTAAAATATTTTTACTTTTCATTCTACTAGCACACTAAGCACGCTATATAAATTACCTACTTATTGACTTACTTACTCAGAAATATAATGTTAAATTTTGCAAGCTGAAAAAATAAGTTGTACAATTTATTACTAATGTTCATAAAATATTTAGTATCAAGTGTAAGTAAACTATGTACGTATGTAACGTTGCATGCAGCAGCACCATAAGTCTAAAGACTGGAGACTATTGCAAAAATTTATCTCGATGGTAAAATTGCACCTATATATGACTTTTAACTTCCTTGATCAACCAATTTATCTTTATTAACCCAACTGTATGAGGTACAAAAAATGCAGTAAAACAATGGTACAACAACTCCACGCTGTCTACTTAAATAAATCACAACCAATCAAAATAATCCCTAGCCTAATCTTTAAGCCTTTCAATCTATCTGAAACCTGAGCCGTGTATAACAAGGCTAAATAATCCCCAAACTTCAAAAGATTGGTCCCTGGGCCACGCCCACCCACCCTCTCAAACAGCAAACATTACCTTCCGCGTAGCTATCGACACCATCTTGTTGATTCTTGCGAAATGACAATGCAATTAAATAATTCACCGTAATTTCCGATAAGATATGCAATGCGCAAAATTATCCGTATACCACAATTCTAACCAATAACCTCTCAAAAAGCAAATCAACCGATATAAACACACAAAACTAGGCCAAAGAAACAAACAACACTAGTCGCTTGAAAAATAAATAAGTAAGGAAAACATGTCCAGATCATAGTTCAGCAGGACTGTGATTACGACAAGAAAGCCCAGCTAACGCGCGACAGCGGTGAATACTTGAGGGTTCACTCTACTGCAAACAAAATTTGAGTTATTCATTCACTTACATAGACCAGATGGCGCGACCAGTCTCGCACGGCTGCTGTCGTTGGAGCGAGTGAAAACGAACGTTTTGAAGGGTTACTTAAGTTTTACGCTTCTATACGGAGAATTTTTTGAACGCAAAAAAAAATTAAACTAGTAAAAACTACGTTTACTGTCAAAAATTTCATACGCAGGTTGTAAAGGTAAAAAATAAAGGTAAAGTGAAGCACTTGCTATAGCTATGAAAGTGAAGGACGAACGAAATCCCGCTTCAAACCTCTTCCTAAATTCTCGCAGATAAACAAACAGAAGTGCTACAATCTTGGAAGTGGCTGATTAGCATGAGCTAATGATACCGCAGCGCAGTGGCCATCCATTGCCCGCCTAAGCGAACAATCGGACCCGCAGTTTGCAGCTAGCAGACTTGTTGCATTATGGCTCAACGGTAGGTCGTAAGAAAAACACTTTTTACACAAGTAATTAGCCCTGTGTTACAAACATAGGCGTGCAAAATTTCTGCCATCTAGTGCAAGGGGGACATTTTCAAATTCGAAGTTAAATGGAAAAGGTGATAAAAATGCATGTTTTAACGGAAAACTGACATTATCTCGGAAACGGTGAGAGATACGGCCAAGGTTACAATTAGTGGCATAGTGGTTTTCAAATAACATGAAAATCATCTACCTTGGATGACCTTAAAGTTCACTGACAACTAGTACCGTCGGCTATCCTAGCGACAGCTGGGCTTCTTGTTTTATTTCGTTTCGTTTGGTTTCATTTTAGATCAGTTTATAGTTCTGTCCCTATGCTTATCCATACTCCTTTAGTCGCTGTCGCTGAGGTTAAAGCGGTAAGCCACCGCAGCAACTGGCGCCGCGTAACGACTGCGAGGCGAATTATCCTCCGAGCTCGACGTGCTCAAACTGATGTTGAAGTCGTATTTCTTCGACGCGGGAGGCCTGGGCCTTTTCGCCATCGCCATCGTCGTCGTCGACGTTGCGAGCGGTTGGTTTTGCGTGGCAGCCCTTGCAGGCCAGACGAACGAGCGATTTATCGCACCAGTCAGTGGGTACAGATCCAAGCCGTTGGCCATGCACTTCTGTTGTTGTTGGTCCGCTCCATTCTGCTTGACGACAGTCCCACCTTTGCCGATGAAAGATACGACGCGTAATCGGTTGTTCAAAGGCGCTGCGGGCACCTACAGCGCAACATTCTGTCTTTTAGGCCTACACATGCATGAATATAACAGCGAAAACTGGTTGCATGCAGCATGCAAACATGCAACCATGTCTTCGTTGTTGTATTCAGGTCGTGCGCAACTACTAATAAAAGTGGTTTGAGACATTTTGCAATGGTACATAAAAACGTAAAAGTCCTTCCCGAGCCATATTAGACCCATACGGCTGCGCTGATCTTCATTTCCATAACCCTCAGCCAGACACCAGATTACACTGCGAGACCACGAATACGGGGCTAGCGAGTGCGTGTTTACGTCCCCCTTTTCGCTAATACTCATTGCGCCTAGCCACGGAAGAATGACCCTTTGCCGACGGTCACCCATCCAAGTACTCACCGGGCTTGGCGTTGAGTAACTTCATTGATGCTACCAACGTCATTACCAACTAAGCCAGACCGCCACGCCATCAGTAACCATCTTTTTGCCACATTCTTACAAAAATATAGTTGTTGAAATTAACAATTAATGACACGATTAATTGATAAAATATTAAAAATAGTTTCAATTTTTAAAATTCCAATCTAAGTCACTTGATTAAAAAAACGTTAACGAGTAGCCCAGCTGCTACTAAGGTGGGCCGGCCGACTGTATCGCTTATTCCCGAAGGCCAGCGTCCGATTTCCGGTCGGGGAAGGAAAGCGATTTCTCAGAGTGAGTACAGTCCGATATACGCTGTGGTGACGCTGCTATATCGAACGCTACAATTAACGTTAGGATACGATACGACAATTCAGCGCAAGTGCGTAATGGCTGCAGGGAGCAACTTTGCATTCAAAATTGCGGCCAAACCGCTGCAGACAGAAACATGATTACTATTGACAGCCTACAGGAACTCAACATCGCCCTGTCCAACGGTACCATCGCCGACCGACTACGACGTACGGTTTAGACGCAATACATTAGTTAGCCTACAGACAGACGATAGACGGACACATCGTACCCAAGGCTCGTTTAAACAGTCTGCAAAGAAGTAGATACAATGGCATAATGATAAGCGTCTAAGATAATCTTAATAGGCTGTTTTTCTACACTACAGTACTATACCCCGGGCATGGGTGGGCCAGTGTAAGACGAAAACTCGGGCTGATTTTGTCGCCGCGGCGGACCCGCCTCACTGCCACAGATGGAGCGCAGCATGTCAGGATGCCAGGTGGACGTCAGCGGAATGTCAGACCAGTCACGACCACGAAGTGCTACTGATGCTGCTGCTGCTGCTGCTGCAGCTGGTTTCAGTAATGAGCGGGGAGCGAAAGATGCTTCTCCGATCCTGACCGCCTTCGCTGCCGCCGAATTAACGGCGTTCTCGTACTGGGTCATTTGCGTGCGCGTCGATGACGTCACTTCCGCCTGCGATGGGCTCACTCCAGCTGCTGAGCCAGCTGCTGCAGCTGCTGCTAGGATTTTGGTTCTAGGCGCCGATGACGACGATTTCGGTCTGAACGTATCCACCGCGGATGATGCGTCAGCCTCACCTGTCTCTTCCTGCGTTCCATGCAGTGTGATTTTCGTTGATAACAACAAAAACTGCCGTAAACGAAAGAAACATAATGACTTTGTTTACGGCAATTAAAAAGGCGAACGAAATCCCGCTTCAAACCTTTTCCTAAATTCTCGCAGACAAACAAACCGGCAAACAAAGCGACCCAGAAACATGACCCTGCTGCCCTGCTTTGTATGCGAATTAAATACAAGTATTTGAAAATTTAAAAAAATGCAAACGTGTATTACGCCACGTTTTTCTTTGTAATAAACAGTAAACGGATTCGACAGCGACGGTTTTTCAATTGTGTTAGCTTGTTACAGAAACGTCGATAGCCACAGGGGGGCCCGGGAAAACATTCTTGTGGGGTCCCTCTGGACAGAAAATTTTTCATTTTTTTAAAAAATAGCGCACGATGGTGTACTTTATATTTCTGAGCGACGGCATGGCTCCCCAAACGTAACGGAACCTGGGGTAACTTATCTCCTACCCCCTTTCCAGTTGCAGTCTGGCAAAAAAGTATAAACGAGGGAAAATATTTGTCCAAATTTCATTTTCAGTAAAACTAAGTTATTGCAACACAAAACAAAGGCAGACAGTTTTATTAGTAAAACTTTGAAAGCAAACTAGAAACTGCACCAACATGTTGCGGGTTCGGTAGAAATTTTTTTAAGGGCGGATGCTTTTTAAGCACGAACGGCAACTAAAAGCACGGAAAAATTTTGGGCCTCACAAAAATGATGGGCTGCGCGGAATGCTGAACGTCGTTCTGTGCCGTCACGTCTTGAGCCTTTTCTTTCGCTTCTTCCTTTGGCTGGAATTCCGGGAAATTTTCCGCATCGTCCGAAGTGAGAGTTGAGTCTTGCGGCGACGCGGATGTGTTGGTGTTTTTATCGTCATCGTCACCAGTCCTCCTCGAAATTTTTGAGCCACTTCGCTCTGCCGCAGCTGTCCGCGGAGAATGACTCGGTTGCGCTACTGAATTTTGTATTTGCCCATCACCAATCGTTCGGTCGATCCTGGTACTGCTGGATAGATCTACAACGATTAATCGATTAGGCCTATTATTGATTATTCGATCGTTAAAATAATTAATTACTGAAAAACTCAAAGATCGTTATACCAGTAGCCTACCCATAATTTACAAACAACATCAGAAATAATTAGAGCAATGACAAAACGAAATATTGCACGCAGAAGCCAGAAGTTGAACAATCAGTAAGTGCAGCAAAATTACTGCTTCTAGGAACGAACATTTTCATGCACGTGATTTGTCAGTGACACCTTCTTATTTACTTACTGATTCCATTAATCAATCATAATCTATTACTTGCATAGATTAGTCGACCTTAAAATCAGCGGAGTCGTGGGTTAAAAACGAAAAGGCGGGCAAGAAGTTGCAATTTTTTCTGACCGACATTGCAAATTTTCTACAGAATTCCAAAAAGCAGCTCACAAATTCCCGACAGAGAATATTATGCGTGCACAGTGTGCTCAAAATGTGAATAATGTTTGTAAACTTCCCTTAAATGAGACTTTCACCCCCAAATTTGGCAATTTTAAACAAAACGTTTCGGACAGAAGAAATTTTCCGTCAATTTTTCGAGAGCCCAAAAATTAAAGGGAATGGGGCAAATACCCCTCAGTGCTCCATACCACGACGCCAATGGCTAAAACAATAGAAATAGCAGGCGTACTGTTAGATCGTGCAGTCAGGAACTCAGCAGATGTCTGTTGCTCTGGCACTCCACCAAATGTCTCCAAATGATTAAGGTTCCGTCTGAAACAATCCAACAGAAACATTTATAATTTTGTTGTAGGATTCTATAACAGCCCGCGTCGAAGAAAATGTAAAAAAATAGCGAATTTCGCCGTCGCTACTTGGTATTACTTTTATATTATTTCTAACACTTTTTATAGTGCCATGTGTAAAGTTTATAAAAGTACAGTTTCAGCTGTTAGACAGTAGGTCTAGGCCTGTATGACTTCACGAATCAGCGTGATATTGTACAAGTCATTGTCGTCCATTAGCAACTTGGGATTTTTTGCTAATTGTTTATAGTACGTTCATTCCAAGTCTGTTGGTGTGTGTTTGCACGTGTGTGTTTTTTTCCTTTTATCTGTATAAGTCATTTTTTCTGCGATATCTACCGTTTTTTTCGGTGAATAGATATTACCAACATTTACCAGATAATTTCTATTGTTTTTAACATGGTACAGAAAATACGTAAGTAGAATAAAAAAACAGTGTGTTAATATCAAGTTGCAAATGCACCGGGAAAGCATGTCGCTATCGGTTAGATGACTTCGGTCCAGCTTCGGTCCAGTGTTTCGGTACCAGCGGTCGTCGAGCTGTGTGCGGAATGGAACCTGCCAGCTGTCCACAAGACGGTCGATGTCTTGCCGGCGGTCAAGCAGTGACCTACTGGACAGTATCGACTTAGCCAGGGCAGAGCGGTCTAAGCGCCCTGAGCCGAGAGGAGTCACCCGTCTTCTCACCGCCGCTGCAACGATTCACCAGTAAATTATAAGCTACTGTTATCAGATGTTATATTGTTAAAATAACTGATCATTACATTGGTGCAACGGTCCTAAGTCTTACGCAAGCAAGCAAGTCGACAAAATGTTACGGGCACTGTCAGTCAACTGGAAGTAAGTAAGCATCGAGTGCATAACGCGCACGAACACTGACGAACGTTCGCTGATTACAATATTTCAGAAAATATAAACGGGTAGGAGCCTACTGGGCGTTATCTGGGTACCCGGGCAACGGGTATTGAAATGGGTGTTCGGGTACCCGTTGTGAGCACTACTCGTGACGTTGAAAGGTGTCTGCATGCTTGACAAGAACAGGGCGGAGCTGCATACAGTGCAGCTGTTACGTCACTCACTAGTGGCGTCTCGTGTGATGGCGCTGCCAAACCCGAGTTGATTGACGGCTGTAATGTACGTAGCCCCGCCTGTTTTTGTCGTATGCGAGGTTTTCGGTCGCACAAGTAGTCGTGTTCTTACCGATGGACTTCTGTGTATCGACTTCGAAGCGGGGTCCTACTGCAGTTGACGACGGCGGCGGCTGCTGCGGCAGTCGCCGCTTCTGCCCAGGTACGACTCGCTGCAGATCAACGTTGTAGTTGTTGTCAACGCTGTTGTCTTTGTTGTCTTCGTTGTCTTCGTCGTTGTCCTCGATGTTATTCGTGTTGCTATGACTTACGTTAACGTTCGACTGCCTCGATCTCAACCAGATAAAAAAACACAGATGTCTTACATTAACTCGTGTACACAGCAACACAAAATGCGTTTTCAACTTTAAAACTAAAACATTTGAAAAACACGCATAAAACCAAGTATTTCAAGGTGGTTAAATAGTGTAACGCTAAAGTGCCGGACTTACAATCGTGAGGTCGCGGGTTCGACTCTCTATCGGGTCGCTATCAAGTGGTTACTACTTGGATGGGTGACTGCCTGTGGACAGGTAAACCATCCCGGTATATAACTTACTCCGTGGTCAACTCAGCCTTCCATCCGTCCGGGATAGATAAATCGAGTACCGGCCTGCCTGCCTGAGGTTAAAGCCGGGTGGGGACGTTCATTTGTGTCGGGAGGAAAGTGTGTGATTGCATATAGCATATGACACTCCGTAGCTCTGCAATGGGTTTCCTATAACGTTCATCCTTTAAAAAACATAAGTGTTCAACTACGAGTCTGCTACAATGAGCAATAAGCCAGTTAGTTCACAATGAATGGCCGGTAAAGACGTTAACTGACTGATTGACCTGGCTGGTCTGTGCAGTGTAAGTCGACGCGAGATGTGCTCGGTCTGCACTGCCTGGTCAGAATTGGTTCGACTTAACGTTCCTAGGTTCTCACTGTTATTACTCGCATTGGGTGGAGCCGTGGCCAGGACCCTGTCCTCTGGCTGGCGCCGCAGCGGCAGCTGGAACGTTCTGGACGGGGACGTGGGTGAAGGTGATCTACTCTGAGTGCCTCCGTGACCGTAGACCTTGTCCCAATCCAGACCACTGCCACGGTGCTCGTGGTACCACGGCGGCGTCGACGACCTACATGACGACATACAGAATTGACCAACTGATTAACTGCTAACGATTTGGCTTAGTTGGTGACGTGGTTGTCGTCGCATCGACGAAGTTAATCAACGTCTGACCCTGTTAGTACTTGGATGGCTGACTGTCGGCAAGGCTGGTAAACCATCTCGGCATGTAACCAGTCACCCAGGTCAACTCAGCCTGGCCATCCCACCGTGACCGGGGTAAGCGCGGTAAGTACCAGGTAAAGCTGGGACGTAAACAAGCACACCGCGCGATGCACTATCCCCGTATGAAACGGTTTTTAAATAAAATTCCACCTAGTTGCATGTGAAACGCAGAACGTTATTGCAAATGGTTAATGGTTTTTAAAAAAGTAGCCTAACTTTTTGCTAAGTCTAAACAGAATTATTTTTCCACGCAGCTCGTGTTGAAGCCTTAACCTTGGACGTGGACTGGAGTCGACAAGCCGATGTGCGTCGTCGCGTTTCTTGATAATTTCCAGTTTTTTTTCCAGTTCTTCAGGACTGATGGTTCGTCCGCTTCCAATCGTCGGTGGCGCCGTGTCTTCGGTCTGCTGTTGGTCTGGCGTCTCCTCCGGCGGATTGTCTAAGTCCTCGGTAGTGATTGTACTCAGTGACGTGAACTGGCGAGATCGACTTTTACGACGACTCCTGCGTATCGAGCAATGTATAAGCAATTCAGCATTGGAAACGGTGATAATATCAACTATGTGTTATAAATTAAAATAGACCAAAAAAGATTTTGCCATTGTTTAAGGGGCGTCTACAGGGAAGGGGAAGTGGACGAAACTTGCGTCAAATTTGGACTAGGTGACAAATAGTTCTCTCCTCGACTGCAACTATATTACAAGCTGTAGGCCTACCGCAAATCCACAACATATTGTCGTATCAAGAAGCTTGTTTGTGCAACAAATCGAGGTCTACATGTACATGTAGTGGAGTCTGCGGCTTACGTACCAGGCACCCCAGAAGCAAAGACTGGTAACAAGAGCTCCTATGATGAAGCCTCCAAGCAGTCCGATTAGCAGCTTGACACTGTACGGCCGTTCTGTGTGATACATGTACAAAACATCAGTTTATGCATTTGTTAACGGCAACATTTAAGGACCTGCACGCTATAAAAGCGTCGTCTCGTCCATATACCGACACTTGCCTCTCCAGTACTCGAACTTACCGCAAGTCACCATAAACGCTCACGTAAGTCCTAACAGATCGACGGATCGTCCTTGAACTGATAGGACTCATCCGTAGAATATTGGCACCCGTAGCACCGTACCGGGAAGGTCGACGGATTTTTGGTAACTGGTAGCTGGATACGGATACACGTCAGTATAGAAAGCGCAAAAAGTCATCAGGCAGGCAGTGAACCGTCAATCAGATATGACGGATCAGTGGCAGCATTAGTGAATGACGGATCAGTCTCCGCTTCGCTCGGAGCTCGGCATACCGTCGACGAACCTTCAAACCCAGCAGTAGTGACAGATAGCAGCCGTCAAGCTACGGATCTCATAGTAGCACCGGCACCGGCAGCGGTATGTCCCGGCGTAGTCACCCGTCAGTCGCAGTTGCTATTCAAAGATAGTACGGATCAGAATGCAGTCCCAGTACGGATCGAAAAAGTCGGTTTACGTTACACTTACTACCTAATGGCGTGACTGAACAAAGCAGACGACATGCGTCAGGCATGACGTCACCGCTGGCCTGCATTGCCGGCAATACTAAACAAAATTTCTTTTATATCCACTTTTTGATTTTTGCTGTTTTACGTCAGCGCTTATACAACATTAAATGAATTGCTTGCAGTTTTTTATATGAAATATCCAATAAATGACCATATAAATAAACAAACAATGAGGAACCTCGGCGCTGCAGTCGCTAGGTGGCGCATGTGTGTCTTGGGACTTCCGGTGCACGTTGCTATGTAAACAAGTGCTGCTTTGAGCGCATGGTGGATTTAAAAT
>Ga0056128_1007123_pt1 | contig 14109 bp, 6 predicted proteins | sample WorMetLIZISLAND2_FD_71113 | JGI IMG/M metagenome (GOLD analysis project Ga0056128, IMG submission 71113) | Marine gutless worms symbiont microbial communities from Max Planck institute for Marine Microbiology, Germany - Olavius geniculatus... ... | reverse complement strand
AGCCAAAGTTATGACCGTTTAAAGAATTGCTTAATTTTCCCCATAGGCGCCATTGTAATTTTTTCGATTTTTGCGAATAAATACGTTAAATATTAATTTCAAATTTTTTAACCCCAAAAATGCACATCCTTGCGCGAGACCGCGTCGTTTGAGCCATCGCGCGTAAAAATCCGCCGAAGGGGTTGACCCGTAGGTGAGTTGAAGAAAAAAAAGGTATATGGACAGCTATAAAAATTTTTGCGTATATTGCACCCATTTGCCGGAAAGCCCCCCTTGGAGGGATTTGCATAAAATTTTGCGTGGCGGGTCCCCTCGCAGACGTAATCAACCTTGCCGAATTTTATCTCAATCAGATCAGGGGTTTTGATTCTGTGAGGGGTCGAATTTTTAGCTTTCCAATAAGAAAGAGAAGTCGCCGTTAACACAGGGTTTGAACTACCGTTCAGCCTGTGATAGTATAAAAAATTATATTACTGTAACTTTCTAATAAACACTTTTGTGTCTTATATCTGCCATTTTAAATCAAGGTTTTACAGATTATCATGAGACCGACTTAAACCTTCTGAGTAGCAGAAATAAGTTTTGCGTGGCAAAAATGCAACGCCGATGTAGATATCGAACGCTTCGACATTTGACCCTTTAGTCAGCGGCGTCATGGATTAAAAAAATTACGCAGGACAGAAAGTTGCAATTTTTCGACAGACACTGCAGATTTCAGACAGAAATCCTACAGACCGCTGCAAATTTTAATTTTGCCATAAATTTATCCAAAATAGGGGGTTTTAACCCGAAATTTTGCAAGAAAAATATTTTCGACACATTTCTGACGGCCCGAATGAAATTTAAGGAAGGGGCAATTGACATGGCCACAACGTCACTGCCCTTTGATTCTTTTTGATAAAGTTTTTTTTTATTCTTTTCTGATAATGCAGAAATTCTAAGAGTGTGTGCGTATAGGCCTACTGCGTACGTACATGTATGCTGCTGCTGCTGCTAGCGTTCTGTCAGACGCAGACCCATCAAGTAAGTGTTTACAATAAGACGCGTAGGCTTACATACTCCGTTGTTTCAACATCAGGTTGGCGTGCAGTATTTTATTGCTGTTCTCTTGTCGTAGCTAGATAGCGTTGATTTTTATGTCGGAAACAGCCGACGTTTCTATTCTGGTCGACGTCTGCACGCAGTGGCTTTAGCTTGTCGGTATATTCTTGTCGGTAAATAAAATTTTTGCCCAGAATACAGAATTTGGGACTGAAAACGTAAGCACACCCCCATCGTCAGGGAATTCACGGGTAAAGTTGAAATTTGGAGCATCCACGTGTCCTCTATCGGAGTATGGCAGCGCATTATATCATATGAAGCTTCTTAGCTTACACAATGACCTGATAATAGGGCCTTTGCAAATAAGAACAACTTGATTTTTTGTACCACGTGATGCGTTGTGTAACGTCGGTGTTTGTAAGGAGCAAACAAAAAAATAGATAGCGTCAGATCAGTCATGTGTAGGCCTATAACAAGCTTAACGTGTAACATTTTCCGAATTTTGTCAGTTATTTTGTCAAAACTTTTCTTTTTCTCAAATCCATAGACATCTGGCACCCCCTCGGACTGACTCCACGGCTATTCGGACCTGCTCACGGTTTTCATTTCTACTCTTTTCAGTTTTTTTCTTAGTTTTAGTTTTCATTATTATCTTACCTTTTCAGTTTTTCTTTCTTATTTTAGTTTTCTTTACTTTCAGTCACTTTTCGAATTTTGTCACTTATTTTGTCAGTTTTTAGATTTAACAGTGTTTCTATTCTCAGTATCTCTCATTTCATTTTTCTTTTAAACATTTAAGTTGTTTTTTAGTTTATGTGCTAGATTAAACTGATAGTTTATTTGCCAGTATTTGAGTGCAAATTCTCCATTGTATTTTATTGTATTGTATTGTATTAACGTGCTGTTCGAGAGACAATAGCAATGTCTAGTGCTAAATATGGAAGTTGCTCGTGCAGTTTGAATACGCTGCTGCTGCTGCTGCTGCTGCTGCTGCAGAGGATGCTAGTCGCTATTGATTGTTACGTTTAGCATCTTAGCGGCTGCCGGTCAATGTGCTGCCATGGCGTTGCCACGGTAACCAGTGACCCGTGCCGCAGCTCAGACGCTCGAGTTGACCGCCTGCGCCACACCCACAGCGAGACACATAGGCTGCCATGCTAACAGGCTTGTGTGTAAACGCGCGTACGGAGCGACGTAACTGAAATAAACTGAACTGACAAGGTTTAGTTTTTGACGAACTGACCAATGGGCAAGCGGTAATGCATTACAGTAGGCGCCGTCTAACGGCGTCGTTGACTACGTGACTACTTTCACATACGCGTCAGCTAATGACCAATGGGCTTGGCCTGCTCGGTCATTGGTCAGTTCGTCAAAAACTAAACCGTGTCAGTCAAGTTAAGTTCAGTTTAGTTACATGTACGTCGCTCTGTACGCGCTTTAAGGCACCTCGCACATGTGCAACAAAATAAAATCCAATAAAAATAAAACAGCTGGAAACGACCCGTAATTTTTCCGTTTTTTTCTCGTTTTCTGTCAGTTTTATGGGGTTTTCTCCTAAATCTACGTAGCTGTTAGCTCTTCTAGTACACACGTGGGTCTGCGCAAAGTGCCGTCCACTTTTGAGTTTGAGACATTCGGTCCGATTCGGAGCATGAAAAAATTATTCAAAAATAATCTAGAGAAAATAAAACATGTATGAACACGTTTGTGTAATATGGCATTTTTGGTCGACTGTTTTTATTTTGTGTAAATGACCGAAGTCTTAAATCATTGTAGCAACCCCTCGACCCCTAACAACTGAAACTTAGTGATGCTGTCACGTCGTTTTAGTTCGAATCCGAGTTCTAAAAAAATAACAACTCGAGTTCACTGCTGAGCTCGAGTATTGCATTAGCGGCCTACTGCTAAAACCATTTCTACTATTTTTCATGATGGAACACTTTACGGTGATAGACGAGCCTGGCTATTGTACGCTGGTCACGTCTCGATATTGACAGCAGCCTACGTCCAGAATGATAGCTTCAGCCAGAGCTCAGCAATAATCAATAACACTCTAAACGTGATCTGAGTTCCGACATCATATTATTGCACGAAATAAACTAGCAAAGCGTCGCTATATTATTCATCGCTTTAACGTGTCGGTTACTCGGTAACTGTGACGTTTAGCCTACAAAGCGACAGAAGTGTATTGAACTGAACTGTCTGTCAGACTGACTCAGTGCAGTTCAGTAAGTAAGTAAGTAAAGTGTAAATTTATATAGCGCATACTCAAAAAGATCTCTGATGCGCTTAATACATTTTTTCATCAATATTTCGCAAAAATGTATGTCTTCAGCTGACGTTTGAAAGTATCGAGACTCAGTTCTGGGTCACGAAGACTGTCTGGCAGCGAATTCCAAGTCGACGGGCCCGCCACTGAAAAGCGCCGACGACCGAAACTGTTCAGTCGATAGCGCGGTACGGTGCAGTTTATTTCGTACGTAGCCTACACGTCTTTGCAAATTACATCGCTGTTGTACTTTTACCGACATAGGACGGTGACAGTTTTGCTATGACGTGAATTCAACCGGCTGAATCGACTGTACGCTGCACCCACCACATGAGGTATCGATATAGTTTGAAAATTAGGTAAGACAGATGGAATGACGCGACACCATTATTTCGTAGACTGACCTCTAGTGTACATATATGGCAGGTGGCGGTATACCATAACGGCTCGCAGCACGGGGGACGCCTCGTGTATGCGACTGCACGCTCTTTGGTGGCCGGGGGACCGGAGCCTCAGGAAGGTGGCGGGCTTGGTCAGACCTAGACAAAAACTTCGTTCTAATTAGCCTAGAGCTGTGGACGGGCCTAACTAAGCTAGGTCAGGCCCAGACCGTAAAAAAAGCCACGAAAGAGCAGTTTTGCTTCATTTTGCTGCTTTTGCTGCATGACTGATAGTTGCGTATGAGCCCACCTCGATCAGAGCTACTGAACGTCACCTGTCATATATAATCACACAGTGTAGCTCATACCCGCCAACCGACACAGGTGAACCTGTTTCGCCTTAACCCAGCGAGCGAGGTACCCCGGAGGTATGGAACTTGGAAGCCTGAGTTGAACTTTGTGATTGGTTATATACCGAGATGGTTTACTTCATAGATGCTAAAAAACTTATTTGCAAATAAAAAAAAAACGTAAAAACATGTTATTTTATACTTTTATAAAAACGTGATAAAAACATGACAAAAACATAAAACTGCAAATGTTTCCAATCGCTATTTTTTACTTTGGGCATTTTTTTATTTTATGTAACCGTGATTATGGCACATACTCAATTATAAAGTAAACAATCAAATGTCAGAACAAATGCCAAGTATACTAGTCACGTTAACAGTTTTTAACACATCTGTAGCAATTTATTCTAACGATTCAACAAAAACAAAATTTATTTTTCTTCTGACTGTTGATTTGTAAGCAAGATTACACAAAAGTATACGAGCGGATTTGGCTGAAATTTTCAGGAAAAGTTTAACTTAGACAAACTTGGAGGTGATTAGATTTTGGTGGTGATACGGATCAGCATCTGGCTCCACGATAGGAATGAAGGATTCTATAGCATTATTATACAGATAGCAGAAACCTCCGCAGAAACGATTATACTTATAATGCTGCCATCTGGCGAACACAACCGAAAAGTGACAACTGCGGCATAGTTTTGGCGGAGGTTCGCGCTCTTCGAGTGCTCTTACAACTTTGAATGAGTAAAGGAACTGCGTTTCCGCGTGCGCGTTTAGCTGTCATCGACAATGTCCACAACGACACTCATCATCAACAACTCATCGACGACCGATGCCAGTGATGTCACCGAGTGGGCGTGGTCACCGGGAGCCGCCGTGACGTCATCGGCGACGTCATCGCCGGCGGTTGCCTTAGCAACGGCGGGAGGAGGCGGGTGGTCGGTGTGGTTTCAAACGGTGCAGACGACGCTGACGGTCGTAGCGCTGTGTGATAATTGCCTCTCGCTGCTGGTCATCTACGGCCTGGTTCGCCTGACCAGTCCACTGCGAGTTCTCACCAGCCTTTCTTTTGCCGACTTACTGGCAGCCTGGGTCATGATGACGCTCTATCTGTCGACTGGGAACACGGCGCACCACGTGACCTGCGGTAACGTACTGCACACGTCGCTGCTGATGTTGGCCCACAATGCCGGCGCTCTGTCGCTGACGTCACTGGCCGTGTCGCACCACATCGCCACGTTTCGCCCGCTCCACTACGACAGTCTGCTGTCGTCGCGTCGTGTCTGGATCTTCACGGCGATCGTCTGGACTCTGTCTGCGCTGGCCAGTCACCTCCAGTACCTTGCAGCCGCCGTGGTGCCGAGTGATCCGAGTCGCAACAACAGTTACTGCGAATCTGTGGCCTCTCACAGCTCCATTCCACTAATCATCTCTACGCTGTTGTCTGTCGTCTGCCTGTTGACCGCTGCTTACATCTACCCAAATATCCTTGTATATCTACGTCCTGTCGATGTCTTCAGCCAACAGCCTGCAGGTTAGAAGCTTCGAAAAGTAGCTTTAAAATAATAACCGAGCCAAAGTAAGTAAGCAAGTGTGCAATTGTATTAGCCTATATTAATTTATAGCCGGAGCTGCTACAAGTTACAGTTACAGAAGTTACAGTGCGCCGCAGCATAAAGCGAGCGGAATAATAGTAACTGTATTTAACATCTAGTTCTAGGCCTTTGCTTCTAAAAAATGGCATTTTCAGTTTTTACTTACTTATTTTCCATCAATTTTTCTATATTTATTTTTTAAATTTATTTAATCCTAAATCTATACACCAAATTGATCTAAAATCTTTTCTAGTCGTATCAACCCTAAACCATTTTATTTCCCTAAAATCTCTATTAAATTCCTCCACCCAAACTTTCCTAAATTTCCACGAGCAATTTTTATTTAGTCTAATTTTGTTCTCCAGACAACTATTTAGCTCAAATTTGCAGGTTTTCCCTTTTAAAATTAAGCTTGATTTCTTTCCAAATTGTTTTCCAACTAATTTCGCTTTTTCTACCAATTTCTGCTAAATATTATTAAATTTTCCGCCAGAAAATACTGCAATAATCCTCTTTCTGACGTTCCCCTTTTCCCCATCCCAAATTTTGTCTATCGAAACAGACAGAACACATTTTATTATCAAAATCTTCTTATTTTTTCTGGCAATCGGTGCCGTCGCATTTCCTCATTTATTTCGGTAGTTTGCAATTTTTGCATTTATTCTTGTCGTTTTTCTCGTTAGAGTCCACTAGATGCATCTATTATCTTCCCATTCCATCAGTTTTTATTAGTTCTTTTCAGTTCCATTTGCTTTTATATCCATTTTCGGTCCTGTTATTTTCCCACTGAAATAGCTGGATACATTTTCGCGTCAAAGTAGGATCGGCAACGTGTTTTGTGTCGCGGACTTTCATGATTTGTGTCCGCGACAAAGTCCGCGTGTCGCAAAGTCGGCGTAATGGAATTTGGGCTTTAACAGTTTTTGCGCGTCGAAGATTAGCCAGACTATTGGTCACTTTTGATCCATTCGCTTGGTCAATTTTAGGCTTCCTCGAAAACGTTAAAAAGAGTTAAAAATAGCCTGATTATTTACTTCTCGGAGTACAAAATAATAGTAATATATGTAAATTGTACAGGTGTTCCTGAAGGACGGCGTCGGTCAACGCGAGGTGTGGTCACTGGGATAATGCTTTTCACTTGCTACGCTCTCGCCTGGCTGCCCTACCTCATCAGTCGTCAGATCTCCGGTACTTCGAGCCCTGGTCTTGCGGTCAATCTGTCTGGAACCAGTTTATTGGTCGGTTGTGTTGTCAACCCTCTGATCTACGGCAGTCGCATGTACAGTCTTCAGGACGGCTACAACAACAACAACAACTACTACTGCTACTACTACTACTGCTGCTGCTGCTGCTGCAATATTAGCATTACTACGACCAGAGTTCACAACGACTACATTGGGTTATAGTGTACAACTACATCTCATACTAGCAACTAGCGTAGTGCCATGGCTCGTTTTCAGGACGGCTACGTTCGTTTGTGGTGGCGAATCGCTGACTCGGTGAGACGGCTCAAGTCGCGATGTCGTCGCACGCATTCAGACGACAATCTGTCGCGACTACCCACAACGCCGCTCAACCAACTCAGTTCCGTCTGCTACTGACTCGCGGCTGACATTATGCCAATGACCAGTGGCGTAGACAAGGGCCCACCCCCGCCTCCTACCTCTCTCCCCAGACAAAAGATAAGTACACTTTTAAACTGCGCTAAATTTTAAATTTGGTCAGTTGATTTTCAGACAAATAATTAAAATTGTAGCCACCAGATTACATCTATTAAAGCCATAATGCACCAAATTCGATTTCGGTCGGAAGCTAACGCTCCTCCGTGCCCCAAGTGGATTTTCGGGGTCATATAATGTACTTCTAAACGGAAAAAGGGGGAAGTGAAAAACAGGAAAAGGAGTAAAGGGGTAAGGAAAAAGGAGAAGGGAAAAAAGCCCCTTCTCCCAAATTCACATTTCTGGCTCCGCCACTGGCCCGTGACACACACGCCAGCTAGAAACCGACGACAGATTTCTGACTTTGATTTCTTGGGCCGGTATCTGTGGTAGTGTATGCCAGCGGCCTCGTGAATTAAAAGAATTGGCGAAACAGAAAGTTGCATTTTTATGACAGACAAAGCAAATTTTCGACAGAGAAGATTATGGGTGCTCAAAATTTTAATTTTGACCCGAATTTCCCCAAAATGGAGTTTTAACCCCAAATTTGGCATTTCTGGACAAATATTTTTCCCCAAAACAAGATTTTCCGACAATTTACCAGCAGCCGAAAATTTAATGTGAGCAATTGCCCCTTCGCTTTTTTGCCACGACGTCATTTGGTCAACGGGCGTCAAACTACAGTGATGCATTGACCGTGTCACGCATGCAGAGTGCAGGAACGCTGATTTGAAATTACAGAGAGCTCCACAGTTTTACCTCAGAATGAGCGTTTTAAGGCAAAAATGCGCTACAATCATTGTCGTAGATGTCGCTGGCAAGCCCCCTCTTCATACGAATGCCCGTCGCCAATTTTGTTCCCGAATAGCCTATTCAATGTAAATCGATTCAATCATTGCGTAATGCGCCTTAGGGTGCAAAAAAGTAGCCCCCTAAAGTTTTTCGCTGTTTTTCTCAGCAACCGTTTGGAATTGTAAATTCAAATTTTACAGTTTTATTTAGTAAAACCTGTTACAATCAACTGCCAAGTAAAATCCAATTCTGTTGAAAAACGACGAAGTTATAAACTTTTTAACATGACCGCCTACCGATTTTTTAGCATTAAAATTGTTCAAGCAATGGCGTAGCCAAGGGAGGGCAGGGGGCCCAGGTCCTCAATCCTCCTGACAAAACATAAGCATACGTTTAAACTGCACGAAATTTGCCAATTTTCAGTATATTTTCGAGAAAATAATTAAAATCGTTGCCACCAGATCTCATTTTTGAAAGCTAATATGCACCAAATTTGATTTCGGCTGGGGCTCCGCCCCAGACCCCTCTGGGGGAGCTCACAGCGCTTCCCAAAACCCCATAGCTGGATTTTAGGGGTCCTACTTCTAAGGGAAGAAAGGAAAGCGGAAAAGGAGAGGACTGAGAGAGGGAGAAGAGGGGTAAAAAGGGAGGAAAAATAAGGGTAGAAAAAGGGAGGGGAGAAAAAGGGGGAAGGGAGGGAGAAGTAAGGGAGACGAGGCCCCCTAGTTGAGATTTCTGGCTACGCCACTGGACAATACCACTATACAGTACACGTCATCGTCGACGTCGACGGACTACCACAAAACAAGCAAACAAAGGAAGTGGCATACACCCTGTCAGATTCGATGGTAATCACTGACCTTGGACGACAGGTCGTTACGCGCTGTTGTGGTTAAATGGTGCGAGATAGGGCTTAGGTTGCTATTGGTCATAGAAAGTCGTATATTGGCTTTTAAGTGACACAAAAATTATCGATCTTGGATGACCTTGAAGGTCACAACCAGTACGATCGGTTATCTTAGCGACAGCTGAGCTTCTTGTTTTTCAAGTTGATTTGTGTTATATGAATATTATTTTTGCTTATGTTGCATGTTCGTTTTAGTTTCTAGTGCGCATTCTTCTCACGTTATATTAAATTTAGGCGGGGCCAACGTAGTAGACTAGTACCAGGTTGATGTCCTTTCTTAGGCCTAGTTTATATGGGCGATGGGCACGGACTGCTGATCTGCTAATGCTATGGTTTAAGTTTTCAAATTTATTTCTATAAAAAAAATTTCGGTTCATATACCATATTTAGATCTAAGTCAAATTACTCTTAAAAGTTTCCGTAACTGAGTCTTTCGGAAATCTAGCAGTCAAAGTTTCGTGATTCTAGCTTGCACAATTTTGACACAATTGCGGAGTATGACAGACGCACAGATGTACGTTTCGACGATAGCTAAAATGCGCGAAACATTACATGCTGTCGCGCGTAAAAATGACATTTCAAGGTCATTCAAGATCAAACGTTTTACGGTTGCTGGAAAGCCGATGAGCTACTTCATGAGGTTGCATAATAATAGGCTGCAACTCTGAAGGGTCCTAAAACATAACGACCAAAATTACTAACAAGAAGCGCAGCTGTCGCTAGGGTGGTTCGACCGCACCTTCTATATCCGCGAAGGCCAGCGCCCGACTTCGGTCGCGGAAAAAGGCAATTTCTGAAAGTGCATGAGTAGGCCCACATCCCATAGGCATACACGCTATGGTGACGCTGCTATATCAAACACTGCAATCAACGCTAGCATGCTAGCCTATACGTCAATTCGGCGCACGTGGGTGGTGGCCCGAGGCAGCAACGTTGCAATTTAATTAGGCCTATAGGCTAATTGCGGCTGAACCTCTGCAAATAGAGCGCTATTGATAGCCTATAGGAACTTGTCTTCGCCCTATCCAACGGCTGTCTTCGAATTGGTCATACAAGACTTTAGGCTAAACTCTTATCTCCTAAAGGGAGAGAGTCAACCAGTATGTGAAGCTTGCCATCCTTCGCTCACAGTTAAGCACTTTTTGGTAGACTGCACCCGTTACAGTGCAGCACGTCAGAGATATTTTGAGTGGACACACTCAAGAACGTTTTTGAAAATGTTGCATCTCGCAACATCATCGCTTACGTTAAAGATATCAACTTTTACAATCGTGTATAATGTTTTTACATTAGCTTAATAGTCTTGATCTTAACGAGTATTTTAACTTTGATGGCCGGAGGCAGCAACGTTGCTGCCCCACTAAACCGGTTTTTAAAAATTAAATAGCATTCTTGGCTTGAACATTTTTAATGCTGAAAAATCGGTAAGCGTTCATGTTAAAAAGTCTAGAACTTAGTCGTTTTTCAACAGAATCACATTTTTTGCTTGGCAGCTAGATGTGTAAAGACCGAAAATCAAACCAAATAACATTTATTTAAGTCAATAAAATACGTTTATTTACTACTTAAATTGGTGGTCGCCAGTCGCTCGATCCAGATGTTTGGCCGTGCAGCGGGATAGTCGCCAGCCGCCGTAAATCACACTGCGCGCCGTCGCGCCCAGCGCGTCCCGATCCAGGTTAGCTGGGTCTGGACATAAATTCTGATGATTTGCAAGCGATTTGTTACACAAACTTAGAATTCTGCTGAATAATTCACACTGAGGTTTATTCTGTGCTTAATTAAGTCGATACAGCGTTTACTTGGAAAATAACTCGAGGTTATGCAAGAATTTGGAACATTTATGTTTCACACGGTAGTGCGTTGACATAGATTACGTGAGGTGGAAAATGAGTGCACATTGCATGATTTCATCGTCTTGACTATTTTTGTGACAAAAATTATCAAATTTGGTAAATATTTGACAAAGTTGTGAGAAAAAAACAATTTTGAGTGTTTTTTTCTTCTGAGTAAGTAAGTAAGTAGTCGGCCGTCAGACGCGTCCCTCTTACGCTCTGAGAGATAGTCGCCAGATTTGCGTCGCGTGCATTCAGGCGGGCGAAACCGGAAGTCAGTCACGCTCGGCCGGTCGACAGACTGGGCGAGCCCACTGTTTTAACAGTCAATCAGTCAGCCGTCGAAAGAGTCTTCTTCTCGAAAATTCGTCGAATCGTGACCTGAAATTCGTCAACGCCTGAATAGCGGCTGTGAGCGACCGTGAACTAAACATCATCATCATCATCATGACGCGTAGACAACTGAGGTCCGTTGCGGCGACTCCCACGATGTCCACGTTCATCTGCAGTCTGCCACATCTGTCTCCAGCTGGCCGGTGTTCCGTTGCCAATCTGCTGTACCCACGCTATTCGAGGACGCCCAGGTCTTCTCCAGTTCATCCCCAGACTCTGTCCGCCTTTCATTGCAATGACCTGACATAACGCTTGTTGTGCAGGTGTGGTGGCATCCAGTCTAACAACGTGACCAAACAGTGCTTGGCGCCTCTTGCTGATTATCTCTGCAATGTTTGGCAGACCGGTCCTGTCGGCTATGTCGATGTTCTTGACACGGTCCTGCCACTTCACATCCAGTATCTGGCGTTGGCTGACATATGGAAGGATTGTCATCTGCGTGTGTCGTCTGCCAGTAAAGTCCATGTGTCAGTTTTATACAACAGGATTTGAAGAACACAAGTTTGGTGTCTAGACTTAGACCATTTTAACGACAGCAGCATTGCATTGAGTGCATAACGGAGGAGGCCACTCCAATTCGTCGATGTAGGCCTACATGTAGATCTGGATAGCATCTGCCAGAAGCTTTGTACAGCGACGTTCTTATGCCTTCTTTCCACTCGGAGGGAACATGGCCGCTGGTCCAGACTTTTCTGAATAGTTCACGAAGAGCAGTGGCAGCAAGTACAGGAGCCAGTTTCGCCATTTCTGGAGCTATGCAGTCACCTCCCGGAGCTCGGCCCAACTTGAGCTTTTTAATAGCAGACTCGACTTCGCTGAGCCTGGGAGCATCCTTTGCTATGGTTGTGTCATCCGAAGCATTCGCCTGTGCGTCATCAAGCTCTTGGTGTACTTTACATCATGGTCGAGCACGATGACGGCATGGCGAGACGTTTCCGCATGAGACGTTTCCGCTTGCATGCTTTTGGATTTATTATGTATCTTGTGCTTGCGTTGTTGAAAGTTGCGCTTGTCAACTTTAGGCTACATTAAGCGAATATATGATGATGATGATGGCGGTTAGGGCTTAAGGATAGTTTCCATCCAACTCAATTAAAACGTTGCCTGGCACCGGCAACGTTTTAATTGAGTTGGATGGAAAGTGGAAACTATCCTTAACCGCCATGCCGTCATCGTGCTCGACCATGATGTATGCCTACGCACTCCGCCTGTTGCACCTTGCGAGATCACGGTATGCGACCCAGCTCGCTACAGGATTGTCGTGGAAAATTTGTCGCATCTGGAAAATTCTTCCCACCTCCATATTCTAATGATGTAATTAATCCTGACCTTAACCTGTATATATACGGCAACGCATGCAACGAAGGCAAAAAATACGCAACAGACGCAACCGATTTACACGTCAGTTGACGCAAGTGACAGACACGACGACCAAAAGGCAAGAATTGAACGTCTTTAATATTTTTGGGTTACATTGCTTCCGTTGCCTTTGTTCTTTGTCGCGCTCGTAGCGTTGCTTCGATCGATCCGTTGTGACCGTTATGCACGTTTGTTGCGTTTGTTGCTTTTTGCCCGTTCCGTTGCGTAGGCTACGTCGCACGTGTCACACTGGATGGAAACCGGGCTTTAGTCGCTCATTATGACGACGCCAACGGCTGACGGAGCGCGGAGTCACAGAACGTTCACTCGATCGAGTCGAGAGATGCTCGGAGCCCCGGATACGGCGACGGCGGTAGTCGCAGAAGGGGGAGGGGTCTTCTTTGGGTTGACTAAAGGGTAGCCGCAAGCAAATCAATACTTTGTGCAAACAAATTGACACGATTCGCCGAATAGTAATGATAATACGACAGGTAAAATATGGTGCGACGCCGTCGCAGCCAATCGCGCGTTAATTAACACGACACACGGGCACCCTTTTCGGAAAGTGCCGGCACGCGGACATATTTGCACCGTTCCAATGTCAAACTTGCTATTATTTTCATTTTTCACTTAATACTACTACGCTTTACACAATCGCATGTTTCATCCGCTAGTTTTGCTGAAAGCTGAGCGTTGTCACGAAAAGCTAAACCGCTTACTTATTTTTATTCTCTGGACGGCACTGTGCCAACCGGCTGCTGCGAATGTCAACAAACAATTAGTTGGTCGCTGTCAGTATAGTTTCGCGTCGAATGACGGTCAAGTAGGTTGATATACATGCCGTCATGTCTAATATGATCACTAACGATGCGTCGAAGGCACAAGTTCGCTGCAAACAGCAGGATACAGCTTGCAAGATGACAGGCGTGACCGTACTGCGAGACCCTCAGTATAGCAAGGTACGATTTCAGCAACGCGGTGGCTACGGTTTCAAACGCCTTCTTGCGAATTTCTTGTATCATTTACATACACTTATATGCAATCACTAATATCGACGGCGAAAACCTGTTTTAGACGACGAAAGCATGCTGAATAAGCGATAAAATAACAAAATAACAATTTACACCATTAACTGAAAAAAAGAAAAAAGATAGAAAACTGGCCAAGCCAGGATTCGAACCTGCAACATACAAAACATGAGGTCGACAGCATACGCACTAGGGATGTTCTCGGTTAACCGGTTAACCGAAAAATTTTGGTTAACCGGTTTTCTGTTAACCGAACCGAAACCGAAAATGGCAGCCAAGATGGCGTTATGCAAAATGCAGGAATGCACATCGCGGTTCACCAATATCTTATCGTAAAAATTATTCCTTTATCGCACATGTTATGCACAAGGTTATGCACATCATATGAAGGGGAAACAACTGGAAGAAGTCAATTCAGAGAAGGATCTTGGAGTCATTATTTCGAGTAATCTCAAGGTTGCAGATCACTGTCGTCATGCATACGCCACTGCAAACAGAA
>Ga0056128_1007122_pt1 | contig 14110 bp, 9 predicted proteins | sample WorMetLIZISLAND2_FD_71113 | JGI IMG/M metagenome (GOLD analysis project Ga0056128, IMG submission 71113) | Marine gutless worms symbiont microbial communities from Max Planck institute for Marine Microbiology, Germany - Olavius geniculatus... ... | reverse complement strand
GACTGAAAAGAAAGACTGAAACATAGAACAAACAGCGTAACTGATGGCTGGTATTATTTCTTTCAACAAAAGATTGCAGTATCCGTTAGGATCGGCTGTAGTTTTATTGTTCAGTTTCTTAGCGACTTTAAGTAGTTTTGCTTAGGTGAACTGAGCAGTGTCAATACTTATACTGTCAGCTACACGACGATGAAAAACCGGATTATTGCCATCATCTTGTACATTTACTGAACTGAAATATGAATTTAATAGCTCGGCCTTGCCGACGTCACTAGTAACATATTGACCATTATTTTCCAATATTCCAATTGATTGTTGTCTGCAAAGCTTGCGATTAATATAATTATAAAACGCTCCAGTGTTTCCTGTGTCAACTATTTGCTTTTCTTTTGACAATTCATAATTATATACAGCTGATTTATACTCCTTTGCTGTTTGCTTATAACGATCACAAAGCTGCTGGTTGGTTGGATCTCGACTATGGAAACGCCACAAACATTGTTTGCGTTGTGCCATAGCTCGTATATATGGATGCAATCGAGAAGTATAGCATGGCATACGGTGAAATTGGGCTTTTCTGCGCTAAGAGCACCATACATGTACACGGATAATGGAAGTAAATCGCTCATTATGACACAATGACCTAAAAGTTTACTCGTCTAAGCTTGCTCCGAAACGAAGCAGTTGACGATGTAAGAAAATCTGAAACGCGCCAGTTTGACAGTTAGTCACAGCGCGCCGCGATCTCAACACCGGAACAATGTTTTGGCAGATGTTTAAACCTTTAAAAGTTGATGTCGATTTGTCAGAAATGAAGTAAAAGGCGATTCCATAGCTGTAAATGTCTTAACGGCAGATCATCGCCCGTGCTGTGTGCGCGCTTCGCTGGCAGCTAGAGCAGTCAGTCACTGACTCACAGCATGATGGAGTCAGTGGAGCGAACTTGTCATCAACGCCACCATACAGCTGTACGCTCATCTGGGCAAAAAATTAACTGGGCGTCAACTGTGCGACAGGGTCGGAATACAACAGAGCAAAACCGCACTTTTTGTGCGGCCGTCCTATAGGCCGCAATACACGTCTTGCCTATCTGCCCGTCCGTTCGTCTGTCCGTCCGTTCCATGTAGGCTCTGAAGTTAAACTCGAAAACACATAGGCGCAGAAAAAACAAAGTTTGCGCAAACGTTCTCAATGGTAGGAGTAATGACAGGCTTGAGCAGATATACGAATTATCTCTGCACAAGCTTGAGGTGAAAATTGGAACGCCGGTTACTCCTATCGTGCGGGAAACATTTGCACCAATGTTGGTTTTTACGGTTTTTTTTGTTTACGAGTTAGGAGCCCACACAAAAGAGACAAAGAAACAGAAAGACGGGCAACACCCATAATACGGCCAATGAGAACGGCGGCATAATGAATAAAAAGCGCGATGACAGAGCTGCTGTATTCGCGTGATGAACGCCATGAAATGCCGCAGCCTGCAGCCAATAACGACATGAACTATGACGTCGACTAGCAAGCAGAAAATAATCAAAAGCAGTGCATCATCAAACAGTTAACACAACAAAAGCAGTGTACGCGTACGATAATTTCAATATAATCATCTCTACATGTACCGAGTCTCTGGTAGTTCATAAAAATCAAACCCCTTTCATGTATTCATAACTTCGTCACATATATTAACCGACTTCTAAAGTTTTAAGCAAATGAGCAGTAAACTTGAAAACATTATTGCTTTTATCTACTCTATTTTTTGATGACTGTTGAAGACTTCATCTTATCCTAAAATGTAGGAAGCTAAGTCACCTGACAAGGTAGTGTAGCGACGCGTTTTCTGTGCGATGAGAATGAGATCATCGACGATCACATAGTTCAGGCTGTAAGCCTAAATTAACTGTAGAGTATTTCGGTGAACGAATTTGACTCACTAATGACAAGAACTTGTAGGCCTATGAGCTATAATATTAAAAACTGCTTTGCTTGGCCTACAAAAAAAATCATGCTGCAAGCAGTTAAGTTTAGATTTGAAGACGGCATGACAAAAATATGCGCCATTTTTTATTGTCAGCATTATTGAAACAATAAATTTTACGAGATGGTTAACCTACCTCTTATTATTATTACTATAGGCCTATTTCTATTTCTATATTTATTGTATTATTATTCATCGTTAGTGCTGTTATTACTGTTAATATTATTGATTTCCATTTTATTTATATTAGCAACACAGTTTGCAAATGGCGCTATAACGAACGCTGCAGACTGTTTCAATGGCACTAACGAATGAGATGATGATGAATGGATTGGTACTATAGACAGACATTTAAGTTATATCCGTTGCAGTTACAGGGGCATAACTGGCAGGGCCACGTTATTATCCGTTATTACCGTTTTACAACAAACGTTTGACTACATTTATGCCTCAGCATGATCGTGTTGCCATAGTCAGTTGCACAGTGACAATGCACTTAGGCCTAGTATATACGAAAGATTGCCATTTAATTTTATCTGAAATATTTTTTTCAAGATTAATGACGGCTTTTCATTGCCGTAATGTTGTTCACATTGTCACATAACGTGCTGATTGGCCGCACATTGTTTTTTTCATTCGTCTCTCTGTCCCATACAAGCTTCTATAACTTAGGTTCCTAACTCGAAAACAAAAAAGTACAGCCGAAATTAATGCGAATGTATTTGGGTTGTACTGAAGAGTGCACTTTTGTCATTTGTCTCTTTTGACATTTCACGGTGTCGAGAACAATATTTATGAATTAAATAACAATCAGTTTTTACGTTGTGTCTATCATCATTATCATCATCAGTAAAAAAAATTGTAAAAATAGGCCGAGTAGAAAATGGTTTAAAACTACAAAATAAAAAACGAAAAAAATAGCGGTTTAGTTCCCCATATCAACGTAGGGTTAGACGTCTGTATTTTGTCTGACTTGAACAGGAATAAAACTGCTACATAAGCAAAACAAGAAATTTGAGCTAAGCTCACGAGACGCGCGAAAGCCTATAGCAGTTTCCGTTCGCAAACTGTCAGTCTATCTCCAGCCATTTAGTCGCAATTTATTCTTGGAATGTGTGCTGCAACCGAAGATCGCAAAAATCAATAAAAAACCTCTTATTTTTGGAAGTTTAGGGTCTTTCAAATTCATCGATGTTGATACGACTGAAAAGCTCGTCACTAGCGCTTGTTGTGATCTGCAGCATGCCCATGCCTATCTGCAACCGTCTTCACGAAAGACTGGCCAGCAACGTTAAAATAACGACTTTTATGGGGGTACCGCTCTCTGATACCCTCGTGTGCAGGTTTTCTTGAATCTAGAAAATCGAGACTTGGACCGTCGAAATTTACGTTTAATGCTGGAAATTTCATATGCTGCTGCTCCATGTCTATCGCAATTGATTTTGGTGCATTTCGCTTTTGAAATCTGTGTCGCAGCCAGAGATCGCCAAAAAATCCATAAAACACCCTATTTTGGCGTTCAATGTCATCCAAGGTTATTGAATTCGGCGTTAATCAAGAGCCAGTATAGGACTTTTTATTAGTGATTAATAGTAACCTAGGCCCTATCTCGCACCGTTACTGAGATACAGCGACTTACTAGCTGAAAATCGCAAATTTTTTTACCCCCTCTCATTTAGCGCCCTCCTTTGGGGTGACCCGTTTCGAATTTATAAAAAAAACTTTACGGTTTCTGAGACTAGAGTCTTCCAGGCAGCCTGCAGTGAAGATTTGGTGATCTTAGCTTGCACCGTTTTTGACTGATCCACCCGTGTGACAGACAGACAGACGGACAGACAGAATTGCGATGGCTAAGACGCGCCAAAGTAGTAGCTGCTTTCGCGAGTAAAAACTATAGCCATGGCAAAACTAAAAATCATAAATAAATTACAACTAAAAAGTTATCACATTTGTATAAAGCACATAGATAAAACATCTCAGTCTTTTCATGCCATTGAAAACTAAAGCCCCCGTCACACAGAGCTGGAATGTAAACGGAACCAGCCAAAATCAGCCGGAGTCAACAATTTTCAAAATTCGAACGGCATTCGTGAACGAATGACATAATAAAAGATTTTTTTCAATACTCCCTTCGAATACCAAGAATTCACTCGGAACTCACTTCAAATGATTCCTGCACATTCTAAGTGCATTAGCTCTCGAATGCAACTTGAATGTAGTTGGAACCTCTTAGGAATATTTAGAATGCTGTCGTTATGTCCAGAATTCACCCCGAGTGATGTACGACTGCAATATTGGAAGGTGCCTCGAATGTTGTACGAATGTAGTCAGAATGCTTGCGGAATAGCTGCCAAATACGGCTCGAACGTCGAAAAATTCGTACAAAATGCAGCTGGAATATTTCGATTGTACTTCAAATGGACTATAAATGTAAAATGTATGTCCAGAATGTATCAAAAATATGACCGGACTATATCCCGATCGGCAAAAATGCTGCCGAATTTAGCATTATCATAAATCCCAACGCAACCGCTATGGACCACTGGACGATGCTGCTTGCTGCAGACTGCTGCTCTCCAGCAAGACCTGCTTAGAAAGAGATGTGAATGAGGCTAGAAAAGAGAGGACGAGAAGACCCAAAATATATCGGACACGTCTGGCTGGTAGAGAAGAAAAGGATGCTGTATGAACATTACGCCAAACTAGCTGATTTCATACACAGCAAAGTCGAAGACCCACAATCCTTCTTCAACTACCTTAGGGTAGAGCTTGCCATGTTTGATGAGTTGGTGCAGGAAGTAGGGTCAAGGATAAAGAAGCAGGATAACATGAGGAAGGCGTTTCGATTCTCCCTCGAATAAGACCCGAATTTTTCAAATGCTGTTAGAATGTTGTACGACTATTCAGAATGCAGTAAAAATGCAGTTAAAATACACTTCAAATGTCGTTCGATATTTTTCTACTTTGAATGTACCTCGAAAGTTTTGAACATGCGCAAAACATTCCGACTGGTCGCAAGAATGTGCCCGAATGTTTGGAATGCACATGGAACGCCGTCAGAATGTTTAGAATGCACTTCGATTGTCCAAGAATGCACAACGAATTTTGATTCCAACGGCATTCCGGCTCATTCCAAGTCTCTAGGGTTTATGGCAAACTTACATGTTTGACAGTGCCACAACATTATCGTCGATACAGCCGACTACGAAATGGACAGAATGTTTATTATAATCCAAGGGGATTTGCTCTACATTATATGGCACATTGGCAGTCGCAGTCTGTCCAGACAAGTAAATTGAGCAAAGCTCACGTGACGCGCGATAGCAGCGGTCATTCCACCTGGGCAATCGTGTACAGTGTGCAATAAAATAACAATGCGTCTTGAGGCCTGCGTACGAAAGACTCCTTGAACCAAAGAGGTCGGAACTCAGATAGTTAAAAATGTACGTTCAATGCAAAAAATTTCATATGCCTGCAGGTTGTCCAGGTCTATCTTTAGCCATTTCGGCACAATTCACTCTTGAAATGTGCGTTGCAGCCACAAAGTGCAAAACACTAAATCTTTCTATTTTGGGGCGTTCGAAGTCATTCAAGGTCATTAATGTTAACACCATTAAAAGCTTGTCACTAATGCTTGTAAGCAGTATACATGTATCTGTGCCTATCTCCAACTGTTTTTACGCTAAACGAGTCAATAGCGGTAAAACAACCACTTTTTAGGTGGGTAGCCATCTTTAACGCCCTCCTGCGCAGGCCTCCTTGAACCTAAAGAATCTGGACCTGGACTGTTAAAATCTGCGTTTAAGGCTGAAAATATCATACGGAGTTTGCCTTGGCCTATCCCCAGGCATTTCGTCGCAGTTCGCTGTTGAAATGTGCGCTGCAGTTAAAAATTGCGGAAAATTTATCAAAAACTCTTCTTTTGAAAGTTCAAAGTCGTTCAAGGTCATCGATGTTGACAAATCTAAAAATCATGTCACCAGTGCTTGTTATGATAACCAGCATGTCTGTACCTATCTGCAACCGTTCTCACAGTATAGGAGCCAATAACGGCAAAAAGAACGTCTTTTTAAAGGGGATACTCTTCTTTGACATCCTCGTTCGAGGAGAACCCCCTAACTCAGGGGCACGAAATTTTGCAACGAAAAATTAGAGTCCCTAGGGCAGCCCGCAGTAAAGATTTCGTGTTCACAGCGCGCATCCTTCTGAAACTAAAGTCTTCCAGGCAGCCGACGGTGAAAATTTGATGATCCTATCTTGCACCGTTTTGGACTGATCTACCCGCGTGACAGACATACGGACGGACAGAATTGCGATGGCTAAGACGCGCTGAAAGCAGTAGCTACTTTCGCGCGTAAAAACTGGGGCGGGTAGCAAATGGGAGCGTTAATATACAAGACTCCCGGGAAACGACTATAAACGACTTCGGGCGTGGGACGTGGGGAGCAGATTAGGAAATTGAGAACGTTGCAAAGTCACACAACAGAAGCACGATTGTGATGCATATTTAAAGGGCGTAAAAACACTTCTTCGATAAGTGTAGGCCTGTAGCTGCTGAGACATGATTAGGCCTAAGTACATGCCTTCAAAGAACTTGCATGCACTATTTGGAAACGGATTTCACTATTATTTCCTCCTAAGTTCAAGATGGTGATCGTGAGCGCTTTTAGGTAAGGGACAATTACGCCGCACAAAACAAAAACGGGCAAATTTCCGTGCTTAATTTGTGATCCGAACAAGCTTCGGTAATTGTGCTATATAAAGCACATGCAGTTTCAGTTTAAACGTTAGAAATATTGCGCACGCCAATAGCTTCCCTGCTTAGACGTTGGAGTTGGACAGTATACGGTTGAGCAGTTGGGGCGCTATAGAGGCTAGGGAGCTGAAGCCGCCCCCTATGTTGGCCAACCCTCCTCACTTTTTAAAACTATTTTGAAATTGTCGCATCACAACCACACGTTGGTAACTCATGGCCTGTAATATTTGTGATGATTGATGCTGGACGTTATAGAATATAGCCAGTTAATGCACAGGAACAGGTACAGTTCGTGGGACTATGTAACTGCAGTTACAATTAGCAATGCCGCAGGAAAACGCAGGAGTATCCTCTCACCAAATGCTTAGAATGCGCCAAATTCGACTTCGTAAGGGGCTCTGCCGCAGACCCTGCCGAGGAGCTCAGGACGCTCCCGGGATTCTATATTCCCTATAGTCAGCTGCGAAGGGGAAACCCCTTCCCCGTTTCCAATCTCGGCGATTTGGGCACCTCATCCATGCTTTCTCCAATCGCCATAACGTCTAGCGTCAACAGCACTGTAAACCTACCCAAAACTGCGTTTAATAGCCTAATTATTTCTGGCCAAACGTTATCCTGAGTTTTATAATGTGTCAGAAATAAAAAAAATCCCAATTTATAATTTGCTATGTAGATAAATTGCACGCAACACAGACCTACGTAGGCCTACGTTATTTGTTTTACCGGTACTCTGAGTTTGTATAAATACTCGTCACAACGTTCATCCAAATCTCACAAGTTTCTTTTAACGTCTATTAGGCGTGATTAAAAGACTTCTGTTTACCGGAACCAGAGTTGAAAATTGCATCCATAATAGATAAGCACGTGAATCAAGTACAGAGGCTTTAAATGCTGATCTGTAAAAAGTATGTTAAGTAACCCAAATCTGATGCGTGTGGGCTTTTTAAAATTTTTCTGTTCCATGGGTTAAGCTGTTTAATAAATCCGACATAATTTATCATTTATGATGACTTGGTGAAAAGTTAACTGCTAGAAAAAATTACACTAAATAACGAAAAAAATAAACAGTCTGATGTGTTGTACTTTTCTGTTACTGCATGTTACGAACTGTGACAGCGTGAAACTGTTTTGCTTCAAAATGCTCTAAGGACCTCTCATATGAACGAAATCAGAACAGGTAACGCAACTGGGTTTCGGGTTTAGTTTAAATTACTTCAGAACTGACGTTACACGGTTTCGCCGGTCTTTGCAGTCTTTGCAGCTTTTTGCTATTTCCGACATCGAAATGATAAAACTTTTTTGGACGTGAAGCTTAGCTAGCTGCTCACGCGTTTACTGGCGGGCTAATTCCCGGTGCTTTATGGCAGCGAATCGTGAAACGCAGTCGTCGATGATGTACAGTAAGACGAGATTTCAGCGGAGCGCTATGTCGACGTGTTCAGCTAATCAGCCTAGCGACAGTTTGATCAATATATCATCGTCGTGTCGATTGTTACAGCGGCTGACACGAGGCTGCATGCAGTCTGAACGTCAATCTGACCTCGGCCTGCTGAGGCTCCTAGGAGCTCGCGAGCGTGTTGTTTAGAATGTCTGGCGCCGCTGAGCCCAGGGCCGCAGCAACCCGACAGATCTCGATCGACAAAACACCGACAGTCTCGTGCGATCATTCGGTGCAAAGTGCCGCCGCCGTCTGTGCTCCATTTTATGGACGTTTTCTTCGCTTCACCCGAGGCGGCCAGCAATGACAGTGAGTGACAGGAGACCGAGCATTGACCATCAACGAGTCGTCGTCGTCACTAGTCTTGAGCGAGCTCAGTGCCGACCGCGTGCAGGGAGGCGATCATCGACTTCCGCCAGCTCCACGGGCGTCTCTACACAGTGGCGTAGACAAGGGGGCAGGGGGCCCAACCCCAAATCCTCCAGACAAGACATAAGCGCACGTTTAAACTGCACTAAATTTGCTAATTTTATCACTTGATTCTCAAGAAAATAATTAAACAGTTGCCACAAAATCTCGTATTTCAAAGCAATAAGGCACCAAAATTTCGGCTGGGGCTCCGACTCAGACCCCGCTCGGGGAGCTCATAGCGATCGCTCAGATTTCTTAGCTGGATTTTAAGAATCCTACTCTAAGGAGATAGAGGGAGGGAAAAGAGGGGGAAACAAGCGAAAAAAAAGGGTAAGGAAGGGAGAAAAAGAAAGGGAAAGAAGGCTGGATAAAAAGAGGAAGAGAAAAAGAGGGAAAGGAAGACGAGGCTCCCAATTCGCGTTTCTGGCTACGCCACTGTCTCTGCACCACAAAAAACCTCGCAACTAATGGTCCATCATAAAAGTGGGAGACGTTGGGAATTGGTATAAGTTAAAGTGTAAGTCATCCATACACATAATAACAACAGTCGTCAAAAAATAAGATTTCTCAAATATGTTCATGTATACGAATAGTGTATAGTTTGTTTAAAAAGCTTGCTTGTTAATGCTTTTTCACCTTCACGATGTCTTATAATCGACGGCGGCTGCAAGACCACCTAGCTGGATTAAGGGGGAAATACCGAGACAGAGACATGCAAACGAAGAAGAAAAGTAAAAATGAACTTCAACTGGCTTCAGGGGATGTTTTGTTCTGTCTGTTCTGTAACGAAAACATGTCACTCAGTCACTTTGTGTGCAGACGACTTCAGACTGACCTAACCTCGGTCATATGATAGCTTAGTCAAGTGCAAGTGCTCAGACGATCTAAGATTTGTGCAGCTTTTAGACATTGCAATTGAGAGTGCATAGGCTAATGAAGTCGTCGCTCGCACAGTACATGTATATACGACGTAAGTTAAACATAAATCGTCAGCATGGACTATTCAGTGGCATATAGGCGCACTCAGAGAGGAAGATAAATACACAATATAAACATTTTTACTAAGTTACACCGTATGCGCATAGCCAAGTGCTATTTTCGAAGAAAGTACTGTGTAGTCATGTAATGCGTAGTAATCGGAATTCGTTTCTTTTAAACGTATGTTCAACAAGAATTATTTTCGATTGTGACCAATCTAATGTAGGCTACTCCTCGCGCGCATTATTTTCTTTTGTATTCTTTCAACTGCTTTTTAGTTCATTTCTTTTCACATCGCAAATAGCGGTGCCGACAGCATCACCTCGCCGACAGCATCAACCGTGCAACTGACGTCACGTCACGTCACGTGACCCCAAAAGGTCAAACTCGTGACCCCATTATCTTTGAGGCGCCATACCTCCATAACGGTGCTAGATAGACGCATGGTCTTGTCCATAGTGACTATGCGTCTATCTGGCACCGTTATGGAGATATGGCCGTTTGAAGTTCTTCCAGGAAGGCTCTTCCAGGAACAGAGGTCGGTCGTTGGTCGGTCGGTCGGTCGGTGGGTCCTCAATATTACACTGACCTGAATATTACACTCCCCTGTCCTCCAATAGACAGCATTATGAGATTGATGACTGTCTGGGGGAAAACAGGGAAGATTATTATAACTGTCTTTTTCGATACATATACACAATTATAATTGGCAGTTTTTACAATTTTAGGTTTTCGTCGTTTTTTGTGTTTTGTGTTTCATAAACGTTAAACTTTCTGTAAAGGTTAAACTTTTTGTTCTATTACTATGTGTATGTGCAATTTTGCCTGCACAGACCGTCCCCGAAACGACCTATACTGTGTCGGGTGGGACGTTAGACCCTACTCACTCACTCACTTATAGGCTATATTCCTCTTCGCTACGTTAGGAACGCAGCGCGCGAGGAGTAAAAACGGACAGCGAAGCTTAATGTTGATCGCAAACAGGAGATCGCGCGGATGTGTTGCAATGAAATCACTGAACATTCCGAGATAGCTGAAGCGCAATGCAATGTCACCTGCATGCAGTTTTCGTGCAGATGGGTTGGCCGGCGCGTTTATCGAAAAGTAACATAATAGCCGGGAACGCGGCGGCGGCATGCGTTTACCCGGTGTGTGGCGTTGCCGACCGGAAAGACATCTGCGGCTGGGCTGCCGACAGGCGCTCTGACGTCGATCCAGAGGGACTTCATCAAACAGATCAGCGACGGACGGACGGACGGACAGCGAGAAGTGCAGGCTGCGTGTACAGTACGAGTGTTGTACATCGGTGAGTCGCGTGCACTGCCGGCGGACCTCCGAGACCGTGCACGCGACCAACGCACGCCGTGTGCACCCGCCCGCCGCCGACGCTTAAACATCACTTCACAATAAGCTTGCAATTTGCTCTCTGCACACAGTTCTGCTGTGCACTGGAACCAGAATATTTGCCAACAGATTCGAGAACAAACTATTTTTTCTAATGATAGTAAATGATAATAATAAGCCCTAATTAATAATAGTATCAATGTTTCGAATAATGTTTATGGTGCATACAGTTCACTTGATAAATGTGCAACAGCGCCAATCCGCCTCCGTCCTATAGGTCAGGCCATACCTTGCTGCTCGTTTACCGACCGTTCCACGGAAGGTAGAAGGCTGAGTTAACTTGGGTGGCTGGTTACCTACCGGGAGAGTATGAACTCTTACAGACGGGTCATTGATCACAGTACTGAAACGGGGCTTGACGTAAAGACTGGTAACTATGTATTGCATAGGTTTCAACATTCACGGCCTAGCCTAGGCCAACATTGTAGTGCGAGCGTAGCAAGGATATAGACCGTGTTGAAATTACTTAGTTCACGACTGTGATCGACAGTAAGTTCTGCCTAACGGGTGTTGTACACAAACGCGAGTCGCGTTTTTGTCGTCACGTTTGAGTGGAGTGAGATTATGGACGTGCAGTTATAACACCCCAGACACTGCATTGAGTGATAGGCGACAAATGTAGGTCAGGAAATAAAAGGTGATCAAGAGCAACGAGTTACCGTACCAGTCAAAGCGCGAATGATGGTCTGATATTTTCGCGTTTAGGCTAAACAATGCTCTATTTTGCATGTACACATGTCTCGGTATGGTCAACTCGATGTCAAAGCATTGAAATCAAGACACTCGACTTGGATTTCAGAATTTGTGAGAAGACGAGATCCCTAGTGCCCCCGACAACTCCTGTCTGCTGGAACGATTCGGTCATTTTGCATAAATTTTTCAGCGGTTATTATAGGGAGATATTTTGCTGCAAGTCGGATAAATTTTGTGATAATTTTTCGTGCAATATTACTGTAGCAACCACTTTTGGTATATATTTGCGTTATTTTAAGTAAACTCTTTCGGGGTCCATAAAGCTTTTCCATGAATTTGAAAGGGGTCACCCCGAGCGAGGGCACTAAATGAGAAAGAGTAAGGAAAATATGCGATTTGTGGCCTATAAGTCGCTGTATCTATGAAACCGTGCAAGATGCGGTCTAGGTTACCATTAATCATTAATACAAAATCGTACATGGGCTTTCGATTGACACCGAAAGCAATGACTTTGGATGACCTTGAAGTCCAAAATAAAGATTTTGTGGATTTTTGTGGATTTTAGGCTGCAGAACACATTTAGGGAGCGAATTGCGCCGAAAGCGATAGAGATGGACAAGAACAAGCTGCGTACCGATTTTCTACGTTCAAGGAAACTTGCGCAGGAGGGCATCAAAGAGTGGTACCCCCGTAAAAGTCGTTATTTTACCGCTGTTGGCCAGTCTTTCATGAAAACGGTTGCAAATAAACATGGGCATGCTGCCTATCACAACAGGCATGCACTATAGTGACGAGCTTTTTAGTCGTATCAACATCAATGACTTTGAAAGTCCCTGAACTTGCAAAATAAGGGGTTTTTATAGATTTTTGCTATCTTCAGATGCGGCGCACAATTTAAAAGTGAATTGCGACGAAGTGGCTGGAGATAGACTGAAACAATTTGTGAACAGGAACTGCTGGCTTTCGCGCGTATCTTGGGCAAGAGCTGAAATTTCTTCTTTATGAATGTTATGCAAAACAAAATAATAAATCACATTGTTAATTTCATCATCATCATCATCATCATCATTATCATGCGGCAAGCTCCAGATGCGGCAAGCCCCTGCTGGAGCGTAGCCGTTTTCAGCACTTGATGGCAGCGAGCTCTATCTTGTGCAGAGTGCCTGACCGACCACAGCCCGATGTTTTGTTGTCGAAGGTCCTGCTTGATGGTGCGTAGCCACGTTTGTCGAGGACGGTCGCGGGGCCATCTTCATTCCTTCGGCAGGTCGTCGATGCCAGCGTTGAGAGCACGTGCATGGTCCTCGTCTGGGCCGAAGCGAACAACGTTGCCAAACAGCTTCAATCGCCTGGTCAAACAAGTGTCGCGATTTTATATTCCCGCTATCTGGTGTGGTGTGGTCATGTTTCACGATGTTAGGTCTCTCGTTTTCAGTAAATTATGCAGAAAATGATGCTCGTATCGTACACCAAAAATATATTAATTTCGTATGTTCTATATCACAAAACAACGAAGAATTCAACCCGTTACCGACTGATTTTGACTTACTGGTTTACGAAAAATGTAAAACTGCCAGAAAAATTGTAGATTGAGTTGTCTCATTCAATGACAATTCGTGCCGATGGATTTAAAACATACAGTGTAAGTCACTCACTCGAAAATTCACTTCTTTTTAAAGTTCTTAATATTCCATGTAGCCTATTTCTCAATCAGTATAGTCGTAAGTTCGTAGCGAAAGAATCAGCTCCTGTATAGCCTATATATCTTGTTCGTGCACACCGAACTACAGCATAACTAAATGTTTAAATAGATGGCACAGGCGTAACTGCGTGATTGCGAGCACTACATTCGATGTCCGGAGTCTGAGTTAAGCCTCTGCAGCGTGGCAGTACTTTCTGGGTTAGTTCCTTCCCGGGCGCTGCAGGCGTTGAGAGGTTCCTAGAAATTGACACCACGGCATCGCAGCAGCAGCGCCGGCGTCCCGGAAGACGACTATTATCAGTAACATCGCACACACGTCACATCGTGACATCAGCATCGCGTCGCTCATTAACAACGACTGGGTTTCTCGGCAGAATGCAGTTGCGTGTGATGCGTACGTGCTATTCTGTCGTTGTTCCCACAGGAAGCCGCGCAATGCTCGCGTCCGTCCGTCACGTGCCTCCCCGGTCTCGTCCTGACTGCAGTGTAACTCGAGAACGGAAGAACCTGCGACTCTGGTAAACAGTTCTTACATGACGATTATAATCCGATAGCGTTTTGAGGTAAATAGGTCAAAGGTCAAGGTCAACCAGTATCACAAAGCTGAGACATTAAATAATGACTATACGACAGATCGGCGTTTCAAGATCTTGAAACTGCACGAGAGATCGCATGCATGATATCTGCAGTCGACATCGGGTTATAGGCTATATCTTTGAACTTTCTTATGTTCTCACTAAAGCAGTGTACTTGAGT
>Ga0056128_1007120_pt1 | contig 14111 bp, 10 predicted proteins | sample WorMetLIZISLAND2_FD_71113 | JGI IMG/M metagenome (GOLD analysis project Ga0056128, IMG submission 71113) | Marine gutless worms symbiont microbial communities from Max Planck institute for Marine Microbiology, Germany - Olavius geniculatus... ... | reverse complement strand
AGCCAAGGAGGACCCAGGAGGCCCAGCCCTCCCCCAATCCTCCAGACAAAACATAAGCATACGTATAAACTGCACAAAATTTGCCAATTTGGTCAGTTTATCTTCGGGAAAATAATTAAAATTGTTGCCACCAGATCTCATCTTATAAAGCTAAAATGCACCAAATTCGATTTCAGCTGGGGCTCCCCCAGACCTCGCTGGGGAAGCTCACAGCGCTCCCCAGACCTCTTGCTGATTTTAGGGAGTCCTATTTCTAACGGAAGGGAGGCAGGAGAAAAGGGAAGGGCAGGGGAAGAAAGGGGGGTAAAAGAAAGGCTAGCAGGAAAAAAGGGACAAAAGGGGAAAGGAAAGGGGAGGGGAAAGAGACGAGGCCCCCAATTACAATTTCTGGCTAGTATGTCACTGCTGAAAAACGTTGTCAAACCTTGATCTGGTTGAACCAGTCGCTCTGCGCATACATCTGCTTCAAGTCGGCGTTCTTTGCAATACAAACAAACCAACACAAATCGTTAGGCAGCGTACATGGCGAAATAACTGAATTGAACTGAAACGCACAGACACAGTTTAGTTTTCGATGAACTGACCAGTGGGCAAACAGGGCGAGTCCATTGGTCACTGATTGACGCGCATCTAAGCGTATACACGTAGACTACCGACGCAGTTAGATGGTGCCTACTGTAATGCATTACTGCTTGCCCATTAGTCAGTTCGTTAAAAATTAAGACACATAAGTTCAGTTACGTCGCTTTGTAGAGTCAACGAACTTTGTCTTCCTGTGGCGTCCATTTAGTGCTGATCGATTCGCTTGAGAGAGCCACATTGCAAACGGGGCACCATAAACCACACATAATCACAGTTATAAAGACACGAGCTGTAAAGAACAGGATGACGACGAAAATCAATAAAAAGGGTAAAATGTAAAAGCATATAACCACTTCCTAAGCCAAAGGCCCTTACTCATCGCCGACATATTTTTTTGTGCGGATATTATTCATTATGTCACCGAGACCTATCAATCGTGGAGCAACATTCATCACATCGGTCGATAGGCTTACCTAAAAAAGTCACCATATATAGGTCAAAACCCTTACATTCATAAAAAATACACCATACATGTAGGCCTATATGACACGCAATGTACGATGCAAACTCATAGGCCTACACTTCTGTAGACAGACTCACTGTGTCTGTTACATGAAGCATAGATGTAAAAAAACGTTCCAGAAAAAATTAAAAAAACGTTAAAAAACGTAAAAAACGTGGCAAAAATAAAAAAAAACGTTTAAAAACGTTGATAACAAACGTTAGCCTTAATTTGTTTGACTTTTTGCCTAAAACCTAATGCTGTAATTGCAGTACAGCTAGAATTAAAGAAAGGGATAAAATTTTATTCAATTTCAATTCAACCGTGTAGTCATAAGACCACGCATCACTAGACTAAGTAAGTAAACTACCACCACTATTCGTTAATGTGCCTTTAAAAGCCCTTCTTGACGTTCTCGGTAGAAATTTTAAATTTTGATGAACGTTTTTAAAAAAAAATAAAAAATGTTGAAAAAAAACCGTTAAAAACCGCAAAAAACGTGGCAAGAATAAAAAACGTAAAAAACGTTTTTTACATCTATGACATGAAGATGCATAAAATTTCATGTCTGAGTGAATTATGAATGCAACAAATAACAATCATAGCTATAAACTTACGCCGATGATTGCGTTCAGTTCTTGCATTGTGACCTGTTTCGCTCTCTCGACTGCCGCCGCCACTTGCTGCTGATGCTGAAAACGCAACAATATAATTATTATGTAACATCTTATATAATAGACAACAAACAGACAGACAGACGACACATCGTAGCCTACAAGGCTCGACCGTTAGGACGGTCGGCCAACAAGAAACTAAAAAAAAACGAACGGAAAGCCGGCAGTGGACTGGTGCAACAAAAACATTAGTACCATGTAGAGACTGACGATAGACAAGAAGAAATGAGCTCATTAAAGGCCAACTTCTAAGGGGAAAGGAAGGGAAAAGGAAAACGTATATGGAAAAGGGAAAGAAGAAGAAGAGAGCGGATGCGAAAGAAGGGAAAGGAAAGTACAGTTCCCCCATCTCTTCAATTCTATTTTGACCACTGACAATCATTCCATGCAGTTGCTGGCAGTCTGAACTGAACTGACACGGTTTAGTTTTTGACGATCTGACCTATATGGGCGAACTGGCCGCAAGCCCACTGGTTATTGGTTAACGCGTATATGCGCGTAGTCACGTAGTCACCGACGCCGTTAGACGGTGCCTACTTCAACGCATTAATGACTGATGGACTTGCCCATTACAGCTAGTTCGTCAATCGTCAAAAACTAAACCGTGTCAGTTCTGTACGCGCCTTAATTGCTAGAGCGTGCTACAGTCTGTAAAGTAGTGTAGCGCCTATACAGCGCCTGTGTGAGCTGTCTGTCTGTCTGGTCAAGCCCACCCGAGGGCCGAGTCGTAGGACAGTGACGTGACGACGTACCGCCGACCGTACGGCGGAGCGTCACAGTCGATCAGGCGATCTATACGTCGCTTTCATTCCCCAGGGGGAGACTCTGCCGCCCCGCCCCGCCCCGCAAGCCATCACCGACGCCATCGCCACTCGCCGCATTTATTTTTACGCACTTGGCTGCGCGCACGCACATCCCTAGGCAATCAATGTCGAAACGACGACTGGAAATAGTCGCCCGAGCGAAAGCCAGCTCGCTCGCTCGCACTATGGCGTCCGCTGCCACGACGCAGTGCAGTGCCCGGATGAATTACGTGTCACGTGACCGTCTGTCCGGCCCGCCGATCGCCGTCCGCCGTCCCTATACTCGACTGCAGCTGCAACAGATAACGCTTTTCCGTTTTTCGTTTTCGTTCCGCCTCAGAACGCAATATCGTTCTCGCCTGCAGTTCGGCAAACGTATATACAAAACGTAGCAGCAGAAAACCGCAGTAAAGGTGCGCTTTTTGTTTTTTTAAACTTGTGAGAAATGTTTTTCCTATAAGATATTCCTAAGGGACCCCCTTAAGTTATGTTCTTCCAAAGCCAGCAACTTACAATTTCCTCAGCATGGTCATTTATTAGCTCATAATTATCAGCTCGCAGGCGAAAACTGTCAACAGAGATACAAATAAGTGATGGACAGCGTAGCGACACCAGGCATACAGCTGTCAACTGAAGCAAACTGTTGCTTTCGCATCTTAATGAATCCGCCGAATGTGCATGGCCAACGTTGTCGAGTCGACATCGCGAGATTTTGCTCTATATTTCCGTCAATATTCTTATCTTCTTTAAATTCTCCTCGGTCTTATACGTGAAACACTCTCGCTCTCACATTTTTCTGTTCCACAGTATTTTCTCCAGTCCTTTATTTTCCTTTCCAATACTCCCTCTCACCGTGGGTGACAGGAAGCCGGCAAATTTTAAACGAAATATCGCTACCGATAAAACCTTGGCCGCCCTAACCCTTCTATCTGCCCTATAACCTATCTTATATACGCCTATGCCTCAGCTCGATAGTCTCATAACCCTAACGACTATTGTTACTCGTGGCAGAAGGTGGAGTCGTAAAGCGCTGATGGCGGTCGGCGCAGAGGGGGTGGCGCTTCTCGTCGGGTCGTTGGCAGCGTGGAATTGAATAAAACAGTCTCTGTGGGACTACAGTGAGTACGGGTGCGGTGCGAGGGGTTGGCTGGTGAAATTGCACAGCATCGCTGGGTCGGTCAGTCCGCCTGACCGTGGGGTCGCAGCACCGCCTGCAGCAGCTAAGAGCGTGACTACAAGTGGGACAAAACGTCGCTTAAAACAAAAACGGGGCTGGTGGGCGGGGCTACGTAGTGTGCAGCTGTCAATCAACTCGAGTCATTATTGCTCTCCACTCTACACGATCATCAGCCGTTGTCCCGGCCTCCGAGCAGTTAGACCTGTGTGTCGCTTTGAAGACGTCGCGTAGGCCAACCAGCTACTTCGTGGTATTTCAAGCTATCTTTTACTGCCAGGATCTGGTGTGGTACCATACCAGCAATTCAACAGATGCATACAGAGCGTCACGTACTGGAGTGGGTAACCGGACATTTCGGACCTAAGACACTTCGGTCCTAACTTTTAGGTCACAAGTGTCTTAGGTCCGAACTGCCTTAAGTCCGAAGTGTCTACAAGACACTTAGTATATATTTTTGTTACTATCAACACGTTTTGGAGAATAACGGCTGTATATGTTAAGTCAAACATGAAAGCGGCGACGCAGGTGTGAAAGATGGCTTCGGTGGGATCGCTAAAATCGGTATAATATGTGCTTTATATATGCTACTTTCATTCAGTCAGTAATGACAATGTTGAATTAAATGGATTGACCGTTCGTTGCGACTCTATGTACGTTCAAATATCTTATATCGTACGCCTATTTGAATCAGTTTCATGCTGCATACGTAGGTCTACAAAATGAGACTGACTCCGCAAAAAAAGCCATAATTTTCTCACACAAGAAGACGTAAGCCTATGCACGTAACTAAGTAGTTAACTATGAGTCAAAAAAACCATCAGACCACTATAAATGTCTGAGACACTTAGGTCCGAAGTGTCTTAGGTCCGAACTGTCCAGTAAGCATGGAGTGCCTTCTGGCAAACAGGCGTCCGAAGTGTCCGAACTGAGATTGCCCTTCAACTGAATGGTCGCTGCCAGATCCGAGTTGACTGACAGATGCACTGCACGTAGCCCAGCACCGCCCTGTTTTTGCTGCATGCAGAGTTTTATCACGCATGTAGGCACGCCCTTAGTTCACTCGCAGCGGTCACTTCGTCGTCGCTGACATCGTTCAAATCCCACCCGGACCAACCGACAGACGACCGAACGCCGAAAGCGCTAGGTGCCCGCATGGCCAGCCGGCCGTCTCCATGGCTACAGAGGCGCCATCCAGCGAATGAGCGGGCGACGAATAATCGAAACGCAATGAGCGAAATCTTCCGGTCAAATGCGCCGATGCCCGCCCAAACCTCCAGCTGCTGGACGGACGCCGAGGCGAGGTGGGTGGGGTGGGGAGAAAGCTGGGAGGAATTACTGCTCACTGCAGCATGCCGCGGGGCGGGGGGCGGGGCACTGCGCCAATCACGCCGGTGGCAGCAATGATAACATTGCACGCAAAGAAACTTCACGGCATCCAGCCGCCTCTTAGATCCACTGCATGGTGGACACGATTTTCTTCCCCTTCCAGCCGTCCTCGATCCGACGTTTGGTCGCAGCACGCACTATGAACGACCATTCTCCATGCTTGTCAGTCGCTTGTCTTCACTGATTCTGAAGCACTTGTCCCAGTCCAAGTCCGGTCTTTATGACATTATGTTACTGGCGGGCCTGTTGACCGCAGCAACAGTAGCAGCAAGGCTGACAGAGGCACAGAAACAAAGAGACAGCACACAGACGGACGAGTGTCACTCACCTCCTGAGACAAGAACGGGATGATCTGAGCACAGATCGCGTTCAGCCGCTTAGCGATCTCCGTCTATACACACAAGACACAACACACAGTCATAATTAGCCTATGTAGTATGTAGGCTTGCACGATGTATTCTACACCAGATTTTTTAGACGACTTGACCGGAGTTCACTTGGCAAAATAAAACCGGAATAAGACTTGCAACATATTATAAGAAGCAGCTATTTATTAGCTGCACAGAAACTGATAGGCTGCAAGGCCTATGGGTGATTACGTGAATTATATCCTGTGTAAAGGCGCCCAGTTTTCATTACGGCGCCATGCAGATAACACGAAGTCGAGAACGAACGAACCCGATCGGTCGGTCAGGTATCGAGTTGCCGTCATTATGCTAACTAATAGCAGTCAAGCGAGTCATCTCGGTGTCAGTCGTAATTAAGGCCGTGCAGTGCGGCGAGGGGGGGGCAGGACGGATGCGGGAAGAGCGGACCATGGGGCTGTTCCGTGTAGACAGATAACGCAAGTGAAGGGAGACTCGCTCGCAGTCTGAACAGGTGGGTACTATTGTCAAGACCGCTGACCGTTCAGCGCTTACGGCGATACAACGCCGCCCGCCCGCTGTCTCCATTAGAACGGCGACTGCAGCAGGTATAAACTCTATACCGCAGCAAAATTACAGAGATAAGGACTCCAGGCGCCGACGTCGTCGCTAAATTGCACGAAAGTACACACACTCGAGAACGAACGGAAAATCTGGATTTATCTGTCAGATCAACCCACCCACCGCGGCAGAGCGGAAATGCAATCCAGTCTTATCTCATAAGACAGATGTCGGTGTCGAGTGTTGACGTGATATGCAAACGTCCCCGTTCTCGATGACCGGCTCAGGCGTTGACAGTAGGCGTTGACAGAAAATTAGGTCTAACAACGGCATAGTTCGTAGTCGGCGCCTGAGCTGAACGCCTGATGCTGAATCTGTAATCATGTACGCCTGCCGATACGCGGTAGGCTAATTTAAAGAGTTTTATGACGACCGAAGACCGTATAAAGTGGACAAACGCACCGGTTATATACTTATATGTTCTGAGCAACGTTTAGGCCCCTACGCCAATTTCGATTTTTCTACGCCATTTTATGTAGGACGGCACAGGAAGTCGGATGAGCAGAAGGTGCTACGAGTGCAATAACTGTAATAACTGCCAGCGATATTACGAAACTGAATTTAATTAATATCCTTGATATTTGCAAGAAGCAGCAGCGCTATAAATGTCGAGCGAAAATGTTGAGCACAGTATTTATGCTCAGCAATGAATGGATGCCGGTAAACGTTTAAGCGACAGCGATTGCTACCGTTTTTTTTTCGATTATGCGTCTTTGCTGCTGAAAAAATACGCATTTTCCAGCGTTATATATCTAGAATTTTTAGACAACTACACATTCCATAATAAAACACCGATTGTCGCCTATGAATCATGCATTATGCATTTCAGATGCGTGCAACAGTCGGGTTAAATTATTATTTCGCGCCGTGATGTGGCAAACAGCTTCCGCATTTTTCCGTCACCGCAGATAAGTCAGGTATCGTGCTGCTTTTCTCAAGGCACGTGACAATGAGACAGCGGAAGACGGACATTTCCATTTCCCCCGAGACGTTTACCCCGCACGTTTTCGAGGCACAGATATCCCTCCCTGACCTGCAGCGCGACACAATACATGCACGAATAAAAAAAAACTGTAAGCAATTTATTCAATGTTGGGCAAATGCTTATATGAACATCAACATCTTAACGTGACAGCAAATGGGGAGGGAGATGACAGAAAAATGTCTGGGTGTCGCAGAAACGGGAGGGAAACGTCAGGGGAGATATGTCCATTGTCCAGGAGGGTGAAATGTCTTACACCCGAGACGGCCGACGGAGCTGCAACTGAACTAACATACAGGTGTGCAGCGGGCTACGCACTGTCATGACGTCAACAGGTGAAACAGGCAGCCAGGAATAAAACGTCATTCTATAACCAGTAGCAACAGCAGCAGCAGCGGAAGTCGCAGGCCTAGCGAAGAGAACAGACTTGTCAATCTCCTCACTCCCAGGGGTCGATGCGGCTACACATTGCGTGCATCTAAGTTCCATCCTGCCCCCCCCGGGTAAAGCCCCCCATAGGACGTCATTAACGCAGCGCCCACCTCTGAAGCTCGCCCCCCCGGCTGTCACGTGACACCTCGCCGCGCACGCGCATTAACGCCGCCTCAAATGGCTGCCGACCGCGTGAAAACTGATGCTGACGGTTGGTTTTCCTGCGGATTTAGATCCGCCCCAGCTTCGGAAATCCGCATTGGCGGATAAAAACCCACAAAATGAGTTATTACCACAACAGGCACAACTACTGAATAGCCAAACACTGTGAAATAGCACGGTATTGCCATGTAGCGTGTTCACTAAATCAATACAGCGGTTTCAACTCAATTCGCCGGATCTGCGAACTTTGTCTCAACGCCTGTTCGAGTAACTGTTGGCGATCATTTTAGAAAATGTGGATCGTTAGCTGGCGGTAATTTTGCGTTCCACACGCCTCTACCGTCGTGACGTAAGACATGCCACCTATCGGCGATGTGACTAACTATTAGCGTTGTTTGGACGGGAGAAATAAAGCGAAGGTCGACTCTAGAAAGAAAGACGTCGATCGTTGTATGGACTTTGCTGCCATTGCAGGGCTGCAGAATCACAATGAATATAGCGGCGTGATGTCACACGGACAGTGCGTGACGGCGCATGCGCACAAGCGTCGTGTGCAGGTGCCCTTTGTATAGGCGCTGACAATAGGCGCATGGAAATCAATGCACGGCTCGTATAGGCCTACTGACGTCAATTCCCACAATTAACCAAACGGGCTATAGCAACAGTCGTCAATTAAGTTTACCGCTAGGGCCTATATCGGTTCGATGTATACATCAAAAACTGGCACACACAACAGAGACCAATATTCACCTGGTACTATGTTTAAAGACGCCTTATAAATTCATGGTCATTCTCTCCCTTGGGCAAGCCCCACCACAGGGCGTACCGTCGCAAGCTCCCCTAGCTGTGAAATGACACCCTTTGTTATCGTTTTTTATTGGTTTCACTGAATGACGAAATAAATTGAATAAACAGGAGATATTTTCACACCATTTTTTCTTTTACAATAATTAAGCATTTATACGGCATTCAGTCTGTTTTTTTCAAGAAGACAGCCCTATCGGAAACACGGTCAACTTAAACGGAAGCCACGCAGGTCACCTTGTGGCAGGAAAGTGAAACGAGAAGGCACGGTCACCGCGCTACTGGAGCTGCAGAAGGGAGACGCCTCTGCGTGATTTAAATGAGGTTAAATTGTCTTCCTGCCTCGGCAACAGCGGCAAGAGATGAAAGAGACATGACACGTAACGGCAACGCGTGCGGTCCGTCTGTCTGTCACAGAGCGATCAGCACTCACTAGAGGTCGCACTCAACGCTTTGTTGCTATACCGCAGCCATCGACCACCACAGCCGTGTGACAACGCGACACTGGCACTATGGTACAGACTACATGTATAGCTGGTCTGTCTGGTTCGGGTTATGGCGGGGCGCGTTCACCTGGCAGGTAACACGTGTGATCCCATATGGCAGGTGACGTTCCGTAGATCTGAGATGGGTTTCCTATATCAAGAGCTACACCATTTAGACATTTATCCAGTAATTCTGCACTATATACCTGCTTAAAATTTCGTTGCATTTTGTTTTGAATAAAAACCGCATGCATGCGACTGTTTTTCGTCGACATTTCGTCGTTAACCGTGAGTGCATTTAAGTTATATGGCCAGTTTCTGCACTAATGTTTCCGTCTCATTGCGTGGTCCCATATCGTCACATCCCAGCGACGACTGTCGGTCGCCAACACATCACACAATGCACGACATACGGGTGATGGTGGATCGTCATTAAACTTGCACGACGCGTCTGCGTGTCGTCTGCGCGTCAGTCTGTGCGACTGTCCAGTCGACAAGCGCTTTCACGTCACCTTCGCCTTGATCGGTCATGACCGCGTGGCACGTCACTGGAGCAACTCCGCATCTCTCCACGGATGCATGTTCATGCGAATGCACCAATGAGACTGATGTGCCATAATATATCAGCACTAGAGATCAGAGTCTCGTGTGCCCGACGGATGAGAAATTTCGCGCATTGATTGCCACTGGCAAAAGATCACGCTGATTCGCTAACGCCGGAGTATATACGGCTCGGCAGAAAGCAGACCACACTGCCACGCATCGAATTCACGAATTCAGCTGCATGTTTGCCGGATACTGGGGGCTTGGACTCTCGCAGATAGGCACAGTTGGCTGGCTGTCGCAGTTGGTTTGTCAACCATGTGACCGGAAATGACGTCACAGCTATACATCATGCGTTACGTCATCACAGCGACGTATGACGTGCATGTTAGCGTCGTCTATCCCGCAGACACACTGAAGTCCACGGATATACGTCATTTGCAAGTCCCAAATGATTTCCTCCGTCTCACACTGACGGCGCTTTTAATTTTTCCGTCAATGCATTCAAGACACCTTCGTCGTAAACAAAACAGAAAACGGCCATTGCCAGACAGAAGCCGCGAGCAGATTTTCGAACTTTCGAACAAAGCCGAGAAAGGTCGAAAAGAAAAATGACTTACACAACCTGTTCAACGAAAGCACTGTTCGTGGTAGGCTAATATATCACCGTATGTATAAGGAAGTAAGCAAATTAAGAGAGCAAGTACAGAAAAGAATCAGGATGCAGACGCGATTTCAACGTATATAACAATCGAGCTATTGGCCTGACCTACACCGCCTGCAGACGAATATCGACGTTAACGTCAGGACGACAAGCAACAAACAAGATTGCGCATGACGACAGATGTCGCCACCATCACACATAAAGACAGACAGACAGACAGACATCTGACGGACACCTTGAGGGCCTGTAGCAACGTGTCTTACGACGCGGGACGCAAGTCATCACCGGCTAACAGTCCGCAATTACGTCACGTGGCGTCCCGGCTGACTCCTCCAAATATTAAGCACATTGCCTCCAGCCAACGCAACCACCTCCGACACAAACCACCAGAGAACGAGCCCTCCCCTGTGTGACGTAGCGGACAAACATGCTAATTACTTCCCGCCCCGCCAAAGTTGCATTACAAATGCGCGCTTGTCTGGAAATCAGATATCTCGGCGGTTATGCAGTTTCGTCGAAAATGTGGCAAGCTGTAATAAGACATCTGAAGAGATATTAGGCGGATACATTTTAGGAAGCATGCGCAAAGAAATTCATCGTTGCTGCATGCTACACCGACTGAAAATATAATGGCCAAATCACATTTATGATGCAACTCAACTGAACAGTTAAGTTGAGTTAAGTTGACTTGCGTCGGCGTCGTAAGTGTGGATTGCCCATTACTTCGTCGTTGAACCCGCAGCGACTGCGGCGACTTTTTGCGCAAGCAAGAGGTGGCGCATACGAACAATGAATGATATTTCAGCGTTTTGAGGCGTCCTGCATTCACGCCCATCCATGGCGTAATTTTCATTGCGAAATTCGACCGCCGTCCGTCCATACGAGCCCCAGTTTCAACGCACTAGCCGCGGCGCCCACCACACGCCTCGAGGCTCGAGCGACTACTGAAGTTGAAGCGAGGCAGCCAGGAAGCCGCAGTAAGCGACTGAAGACCACTCAGTCAGCGGTCAGCGGTCAGCTGGCGCCGGAGGAGAAAACATCATGTCAGAGTCAGACCAATGATGTGTCAGTTGGTCGGTCGCACGGGCGCTGGCTGCAGGCTAGCGCGTCATGTTTCATCCTCACCGTCAGCAGGTGTTCGGCCGCCATCTTATGTCACGTGATCACCGGTTACATGAAAGCTAGACCGGCGATCACTGGTCAGCGTAGAACAGACACTGACGGACTACCGGTGTGTAGTCCCCATCACGCTATGCAGCTGGCAGTCGATTGTGACGAATGGCCTATTTCGTTTACTGATGCTGGAGCCGAGTTTGTGACGCCAATTCTATTGTGACGTTTCTGCTCACGAGCAGAGGGATAAAATGTCCATAATTTCTTTCAAAAGCTGCAGCGGAGGCAAAGTACATTAAAGAAGTGTAAAGCGTCAATATATCGTGGCCGAATCACTGCCAAAATCCACCCGTGCACTTGTTAAGAGAGACTTACTTGGGCCAAGACCCACCCTCAAGTCCAAAAATGTAACCACAATCCGTTGACAATCTGAGTAACATTAAGGAAAGGGAAACAGACTCGGAGCTTAGTGACTCCCATTTTCTGACGCGTTACAAATATTCGGCACGGCAAAAGAAGCAGGAAAAAAAACACGACGGCATCCTTCCTTCGGGCAGTAACAATACAGCCTGTATTGTATAGTAGCGAACGCAGTGCGGGTGTAGGGCCCTATAGTTTGCACGGGGTGTCAATTGACAAAGCATATAGCGGCGGTAGGTACTAGTATATATGGGCATGCGGCGTGGGGTAACTGCAAAGGAGACAAAACGAGGGGTGTGGACGCGCTTTGAAATACCTGGCGATATTGACATGCTTGTGCTGTCATTGAATTGAAACGGACAATGCCATTTATACCTACGTCATCGACCCCCGACCCACATAGGTCTATCATCAAGTTCCGCTTACAGCCAGCCATTGCTGCCCTCTGAACACGGGCCGGAGTAATGAGGGCACTCGTTGAAAACTCATTAGCGCTACAATAACACCTTCGACTAGTCCGCTGTGATATGCATCCACGGTTTCTATACAATGCCTTGTACCACTCGCAAATGAAGTCACATATGAAGAAATGTCGAAAGACGCGTTGCGAAACCAACAATAAATAACAAACGATCAGTTGACTTAAAGCACTAAATGCTAATAGGATTAACTAAGAAGCTGTAAATTACCTGTTTGTGCATCTCCACGTTGAGTCCGTACGACATTTCGTAGTACTGCAAAAACACAAAACACATAGACATTTAGAACTACTGGAAGCTCACTCAATGACGGCAAATTTTAAAGCAACAAAATACAGGCCAATGAACGTCAAAAATTAGCGCATCCGGTAAATGGTAGCGTTAATATTAAATATCGTGTCAGCTATCGGAGAGCTCTACAACTTCTGGTCACCCATTCATCATTATCACTATTTGCCAATAAATAAAACACGAGATAAAATAATGAGAGGTAATTGTGTACATGGTATAGTGCACATGACAATGAGACCTGCAGCTAACAATTATTATACATTTGCCCGCTATTTAAACATCGTTACCATACAGCTGACCGCATCACTATAGGCTGCACGTTGTATTCCGTTTGCATTGCTATACTAACCAGCCATGGGCTAAATAAAGTTTAGACAATACAAGATTGTATGCGACTGTTAAGGCACTGCTGTACTGGTACTGGATAAGCGAATACGCAGCACGAGCTTACACCACTCCAGACAGTGCGATATCCTACTTAAACCACACTCAGATTGCACAGATTATTTACATCGTCGTTTGTTAGTCATGCACGATTGCAGCCGAAACAGTACCAGTGAGAGCAGGGTGTGATTTAACCTAGTGTAACGGTGCTGGCGTAATTTATTCTGCTTGTGCAACCGTTATTGCAGCTACAGTTCTTTCATTTATAAACGGATCCGATGCATGGAGCCGCAACCGAAGTCCAGAAGCAGGCAGGTCACAACGTCATTAAACGTGCCACTAACTTTCCACTGTACACTGACATGTCAAACTACAGATTGTATGCTGCTGTATGCGTGCCGGTAAATTATCTCCTTTCAGCAATACATTCCCGGCTTGAAACTCGCTGTCGGGTAATCTCGAAGCACGGAGTCAGCGCAACTGCGACAATGACCTGGGAAATGTCCCGACAACATATACAGGCTACAATTACGACTAGCAGCGAGTAGTGACTAGAGTCTAGCGACAGTCGGCCGGACTGACAGAATACTAAGTGCGATTGGCGCCCTGTCATTAAGCCGAGATCGACGCGGCTTCAAGCTGCAGGAAGGAAGAATATAAGCCCGCCGGCTGTCATTGATTCAAGCCGCGGACAGGCGGACGCAGCACCACATCAGACCAAGCCCGGAGGCGACGCCCTCCATGATGAGCTATCAGATCTGCAGTGGCGTAGGTTAGGTTCAGGCGGTTTAATAAACAGCGGAAAAACCGTGGCTCACGAGCTCCTAAATGGGCCCCAGCGGGGTGAACAAATGGGCAAAAATAATGACACCATTGCAAAGTGCATGCACACACGATTTTCCATAGCACAAGAAATCTTCTGAAAACGCAGTGGAGCATCAAAACTTTTGGCGGCTGGGGGAGCTTATAACAACGCTCTCTAAGCCTCTATAGCTTGCGAAGAGAAGCTCGCTGCCGCCTCCCCAAATCTTCGTGCCTCGCCACTGAGGGCCCCTAACTTATATCCCGTTTACACGAAATAGCGGGCCCTTGTATAGTGCACGACGTGCGCTATCAGAGCCACTTCCTCGTGCAAACTGGGTATTACTGTTAAACCATCAGGGCCCCTCAGAGTTTTGCTATGCCACTGGATATCAGCTCAGCGGGCTACGTGCACCCCCCCCCCGTCGACCACTCCACCAC
>Ga0056128_1007119_pt1 | contig 14112 bp, 11 predicted proteins | sample WorMetLIZISLAND2_FD_71113 | JGI IMG/M metagenome (GOLD analysis project Ga0056128, IMG submission 71113) | Marine gutless worms symbiont microbial communities from Max Planck institute for Marine Microbiology, Germany - Olavius geniculatus... ... | reverse complement strand
AACCATTACAAACAACTTCGGCACGAGGGCCAATACGCAGGCAACAACTTTTGTTATAGTTGATAGCCATGTCAATCCAAAGCAATTCTAATTCACATTTGTGCAGTAATTTTTCTAAAAGAGTTATAGAGGGTGCAATTAATAGTATGTCATCAGCATATAGTATCAGACACAAACTATTCAGACCTATATCAATATTTGCCAGATCATTCAAATATACATTGAATAATATAGGAGATAGGACAGAACCTTGTCTGACCCCAAACGTGATAGCAAACATGCTAGAGTAATACTGTCCCATTTGACGCAGGACGGCCGCATAATAATAGTAAGCGTTAATGCCGGTGCACATTACATGTCATATCGGTAGCCTACAAAGTCTCACTGGCATGCACAAGTAATTAGGATGCGAGCTGTGTAGTTACAGTAAATTTCAGACAGTAGTCACGTGACACGTTTACATTCCCATCAGTGCCATCACTGCCACGCTGGACAGTGTCGGATCAATGCACACAGTAAACACCGACTAAGAGATGGCCGACGGCTGCAGTGCAGCAGCGGCGCCTTATGTGACTCATACACTCATTACTGCTGCATGGCATCTCCAGTCTGCCGCTCAGCCCATAGACCCGCCGAGATGCGTGCAGACATTGGCTCAAAAGATAATTAGGCCTAGTTTCTCTCGTCCTCATTTTCCCCTTTTTTCTAATCCTTAGAGCCGGTTGTCCTCACTGTTTTCTATGTAACAGACTAATAATGTTCTTCTACGTTTTATAGGCAATTGCAAACTTCCAAAAGCAGATTCAATGTTGCGTTCTTTGTTAGGCGCCATGCTATTCTAGAATTCTAAAGTAATATTTACTGACGCGCACATCTATTAAATTTGCTTGATCGAAAAGCGCCGTTAGCGTTCAGGGCTCTGCACTAAAGGTTCAGTCTCAATAATTTTACCAGCTGAGATAGTCACTGAGTATAGCTACTTATAGGGGCCTATCACTGTTCACTATCAGCTAATGGAAAACACCCAGTATACGATGTTGGACATCGTGAACGACTAGGCCTACAACTGTCCAGCTGGACAGCAGGTTTGAAGGCGGTCTCGCGACTCTAAACACCGCTACAAAGTTGCTGTGCCATGTTTAGTGCGTCGGCCTATGCTACAGAAAGAAAGCGTTTGAAAAAAATCAAACCGTGAACAGAGCTGTTCATGACGAGCTTGTTCGATGCGTTGCCGTTGTCTCAATTTACTAGTAGGTTCTATTAGTAGTACCGGCGCTAGTACACGTAGTAGCGGTCATACACTGACTTTGAGCAGCCGATCACATCTGCCGGTCGGTCGGTCGGCTGCGACACTTGCAGTACACCTTCCTGGCAGGCTGTTCGCAGCTCTACAGACCACCGGCTGAGTCGTCCTCTGGCCCACCCAGCAAGTAAGCACTGACCGCTAGTGCTCAGGCAGTGAGCGGCGCAGCGCACAGCGCAGCACTCAACAAAGCGTCATCGATTATGACGATGCAGCACGCAGCACTTGAACGCTGCGCCTAACCGTGCAGTGATGCCATGCACCGGACCGGACTGACACACTTCGCGGCTAATTAGGCCTACCGGCAGCGCACAGATAGCGCTAGAAAAGCGCTCAAGCCTCAAGAACGCAGTTTCTTGCTGGTGAATTTTGTGCACATTAACATTTCCAGATAGATATTTTGATACAAAAATGGATTTTATATTTCTATACATAACGGATTTTTGTATTTAAATTTACGTACGATCACGATGAAAAAAATTGATGAAAAAATTGATGACCACGAAAATCCTGAAGGAACGAACTTAGACAATAAGCCTATGTCAATATGACGGTCACTTCTCTTCAACATTTAGTCCGTGAGCCAATGGGGTCGGTCGGTACCTTAATATGGTGTGATAATTCTCATAGTGATTTTCGCAAGGTATTTTTCCGTGCATTGACGACATACTAGGCCAGACGTCACCGTCAAACTACAGTAAATAACTAAATATAATAGCAAAAAGCCAGCGAAATAAACACCAAACAAGCAACAATTAACAGTTAACTTTATTAGATATCAATGTACAACTGTGCATACACGTCAGACTATCATCTTTCAGTAGCTTAATATACACGAAGACCCACATTATAATTACTAATCTTTGAAATAAATAAAAAAATGGACACAAAACATCGGTATCAGTATGCTAACTGCACTGAATAAGACGATCCATTCAATTCAAGCATCAGTCAGCAGCACAACATCTAGAGGCCTAATATGATACAACAAAGAAACATCATTTCAGTTACACACAGAGTTTACGACGGAGGCAAAAATACAACAAGTAGGCCTAGGTTCTAAAATGGGCATGATCAGGGTCAATTTTTGAGTTTTTGCAACAAGAGTTTTTACCATTATCTATTCTCAGAAAGACGTTATTGACGAAACAAACCTAACCGACTACCCAAAATGCCGCATTATCATTCCACTGTATAACAACAATACACAGTAACAAAGTAGCATTATGCAATACATAGGACCAAACATTTCAGCTTTGCAAGCCATGGCAAACACTTTAGCCTATGTCTCATTTTCATTGCTAATCTGTTCTGCTTATAAAATTAAGACTAGAACCACAGCATACTGCATATGATGCTTTTGTTTTGGAACAAACTCACTAACATAGCTGGCAGCCTGCAAAGCAATACATCAGCAATCAATCAATTTATGGATCCATCAATCAATCAAACACATTTATAGTGCCATATGTTGTGAATGAATCAGCCGCAACACATTAATGTTATGCGTTCTCAAATGCACTATTGCATTAAATAAAAATGGTTGTCTTGTGCATTTACCACGCACAGTTTTTCTTACAAAAAATATTTTAGAAACACATCCATCATTCTTTGTATACTATAAAACTACATAAATCATTAATACGACTGCAAGTTATAAGTATTTGGTTTGTGCAAACCATGCAGGACATCAATGCATCTTAGCAAGTATTAACAACAGATCCACGCATATAGATTTGTGTGCATGTCAATGCTGAATCAAATATGACATTTACTGTACATGACACTAGACACTAAAGCAATCTGATTTCAGTATCATCATCAATACTAAAATGTGGCTGATTTGCTAAATTTTACCCATTAATCAAACAGCAGAGCAGTTGCGTGAGTTAATACACAGGAACACAAGATCATGCACCAAACAAAGCCCGAATAACAAACAACAATAGCCGATACATATAGTATCGGAGCAATGCAAGTGATGCTGACACACAGAAATTATGTACATCAATAACAAAACAGTCTTCGATTAGCCACATAGGCCTAACTTCTGCTTTAATACGCTACATAAATTCACCAACTTACAACCTTTTCTGACTTGCTGATGTTTTGGCAATCGTTGGTGCCTTCTTTGCTAGCCTCAGACCACTGCTATTTATCATTGTTATGGATGCAGTCAGTGAATATGTTTGACACGATGTGCCACGGAACATGCTGTATGCAGATGATCTGATTTTGGCAGATATCTCGTCGGCCAATCTTCAAGAAAGATTTGGTGAACGGCAGGAGGCTCTGGAAAACAAGCCTTAAAGTAAATGCGGACAAAACAGAGTATGTGTGCATTGCACAAGGACAGCAGAGCCACTGCAGATTACGGATAAAAATGGGAAGGCTTTGAAAGGAGTAGAAAATTTCAAATACCTGGGCTTAGTAATCAATGCCCAAGGAGGAAATAAAAAAGACATTGCAGCTACAATTGCTGCAACATGGAAACAATGGAAAGAGTTATCAGGAGTGTTATGTGACCGAAGGATGCCCATTGCTGTTAAAGAGAAAGTATACAGAATAATAGTAAGGCCAGTACTGATCTATGATTCAGAGGCATGGACATTGAGAAGGCGTGATGAAGAGAGCTTGGACAGAACTAAAGTCAGAATGTTCAGATGGATCCTTGGCTTTACATTGAGGGATAAGAAAAGAAATGATGACATCCGTCGCATTCTCGGAGTAGCGTGCATCACGGACAAGGTATGGGAGGCCAGGCTGAAATGATATGGGCATGCACAACGTCGAGAAAAGGAGGGTTGTGTCAAGCGAATCTTGGAGGCAGACGTCCGTGGACAACGAAGTAGGGGAAGACAGAGAAAAGATGGATCGACGTCGTCAAGTGCAACATGAGGACTTGCGGCTCGTCTTGATGGACGTGGACAAATGGACAATAGAGCTGAGTGGAGACGTCAAACCCATGACCCAAGGGATCCACAGCCTAAAGAAAAGAGAGAGACTGCCTTCTTTGGAATGATTTCTTTTACCATTAGATGTCACCACGGTAAACAACTTCTCATCTATAAAGGTTGTACTTAGTAAAACGCGTCATCTCAACGTCAACAAATCAGTCTAAATAAAGGTTGTAATTTACTGAATTCAATTAGCTTTTTAATTCATGTCCCAATCTATGAATTCACAATATAAAGACACTGTTCTAGTATTTACAACACTGTTAACAATAACTCATAGTAGTTTGCCAAACAAATAAATAGCGTTTAAAAAAAATAAACAAACTACATATTTTACACACATATTGACAACAGCAGTATGACGCTAACAACAGAAATCAACAACAGTAGACTCACTACAATTCAGTTCATGCCATGCACAAACCACACATATATCGACTGTTTTAATCACCTAAATCTACTAATCTAACGCACACAAAAATTAATGTAAAGTCGTTCGCAAGGATCTCAGTTTCCTTAGCCCTCAGCAAGACAACAGTTTACACCACCAGACCGTACGTGGTGTGTTTGTTTATGCCCCTAGCTTTCACCGGTAGTCATTGTGCTTACCCGTGGAGGGATGGCCAGGCTGGTCCCATGCTTGACGCTCACACAACACCCATTTAAGTACTAATTGATTGAGACCAACCTGTTAACCACTGTATCAAGCCATCACACTTACTCTGCTAACAAACTGAGACGAGGTAAAAAAAACAAAACAAAAAGCATTTGTAGTTCTGCAGTCCTACGCATAACAAGGTCGTCGTACCTCCAAACTGAAATCGATTCACGTCGAACGTAGCGCTAAGTTGACATACATATCGATGTCTTAGCAATAATCAAACTCTTACTTATAAACTCAACCAACGACGTTGTTACGCATACCGCCCACGATCACAGATGTAACTCGAATTATCTCAACGTATTACGAGAATAATGTAACTGATTTACATACGGACAATGCAACATAACAAACATTTAGCACATCAGAAGCTGCGACTCTTTGCTATGTGACACGCTGCAATTACACAGCTTAGACAATATATCTAACACTTTGTCCATCAATTAGTAATTACCCCTTTCTTCATAGCATTATTTACAACTCCGTAGTTTGATCAATGCCTTGCACAAAGTGACAATATATGCTAGTCCCTTACACTACTGAACCACAGCATGGAATGCAGCAGCATATTTAAAAAGCATATCCTTGCATGCAATATAAGGAGGAAATTTTGGCGTGAACTTTGTGTAAAAATCAAATCATCGTTTTCGGATGCACTATGGGCCATAAGCGCAAAAGTTTAAACTGGGGTCTTAATTAGCAAGGAGAAAGGGGCGGTTGTGCCTCAAACACCTCTAAAAATGTTCAGCAAAATTTACACTTGCCCCTCCCACTTCACAGTTCAAAATACGCTGCTGGTGGAATGAATGCGGGATTACTTAGCACCACGTGAGCCAACAGAGAGACGCCAGTCACACGTCACTCACAAGACAGACTCAGCAAACACTTGATGAGCAGTGGCCACGTCGATCATGCCGGGCTTAGTCTTCAGTCTTAGGTCGTGTGTCGTCGACCGTGGCGCCACGGCAGACTGCGAGGAGGAACAGTTCAGTCTGTCGCATTCGTCGTGGTCGGACGCCGTCGACTCGGTGCTCTGAATGCGAAGTCGCATCGGATGTGCTTCGAGTGCCGTCTGGTTGTCGTCGCCGACCGTTGCGATCAAGTCGTCGTCGAAGTACTCGGGGTTGTTCACCGCCGTCGGTGATGTACAGACGCCGCCGTCACACTGGCCGTCCGACAGACCACCTACAGACAGAGACCATCTTACAAGCTTTATACATCCCTCAGATGATGAGGACTTTAGTTTGCTGACTTGTTGGAATGATTTTTGTTCGCTGCTAGATGTAGCAGCAAACAGAAATCGTATATACTTTTCTGTAGCTGTTAGAAACGTTTTCAGACAGATCAGACATACAAAGCACCCACTCCATTACTAGTTACTTTCTGTCAAAGTGTCCCGCGATCAAATGGTTTCACGCGGCCAACGTTTGCACATCAGCTTTCACCTGTCAAGGCTACTGGCTATGTGGACGAGATTTTATAACATATTCTGTGTCCGGTAAGTTTATTGGAGTATTTGTGTTTGTTTTTGTTTGTTTATTGATGCTCGATTGACTGTCAGTGATCTGCTGTACTGAATTTGTTTAACAATTCACGATTACACTCTAATAAATATATTCTTATCTACTCTCAAAGTTAGGTCGAGCAAGCCACAAAAGTGATATATACACTGTGAGGCATAAAAACCACACCAAAATGTTTTTCATCATAACTTGAAAAAAAGTGATTCAATTTTAATACGCTTTGGTAAAAATATTTCTGATACAACTGGCCATCAAAAGACTGTTTAGTTTTTTTTTTTACCTCATCCACTGTTTGTTTCCGCACTACCTGGGGAAAGAAAACAAACAAAATATTTCATTTTTAACCACTTTGGTATTATTGCTTAATCAAAACAACACACAAAACACACATTTTGTCCATATTTTCATCGTTTTAATTAATGGTTTATCTAACTGTCCATTTTTAACTGCCTACAAAAATGTCTGAAATGTGGAGACACTTTCTCCATTCGTTGACAGCTGCGTTGATAACGTTCTGCTCCAGACCAATCCAAACTTCACCAGTCATTTCTTGAATTCATCAAGATTCCCGAATGTTATGCCTATTTAATAGACGTGCTGCTGCACAACAGTCAAACCTTGTAACTGATTAGCTGTTGGTGGCCACATATCCCAAATCGAAAAGATGAAATTTCATACAGTTTTTTGTCAATTTTAATGCATATTTTGTCTGTTCTGTTTTTCCCAGGTAGTGCAGAAGCAGATGTTGGGTAAGGTGGGAAAATAAATGGCCATTTGATGGTCAGTTGTGTCGTAAATATGTGTACCAAAAATTATTAAAATTGGATAACCTTTCTTCAGGTTGTGGTAAAAAAATTCTGGTGTGTTTTTATGCCTCACACTGTAGAGTACGTAGCCTACTAGGTACGGGAGGCGTTGAGTCAAGCAGGTCCAAGTAGACGGCCGGCGAACACTTGGAGCTCTGAGGCTGAAGGTAATCGTCTTCATCCACAGGCAGCTGGACTGAACTGGTCAACTCCTTGCTCGGCGACGTGTCAATTGACGTTGTCGTCGTCACTGTGTCACAGTCTTGCCGACACGGCGACACCGCTGCAGTACGTCACACATCAGCACACCCAAGCACGCTCGAGGCATCCGGACACATATCTCCAAAAACAGTGGCAAACCTACCTTAAAACCTGCCAGAAGCCAACCTCAAAAAATTTATCTTAAACGCAATCCAATTTTAGTTTCAAATTTTTAGGCATTTACTTGATATGAAAATTTCTTAGCAGTGCTCATTAAAATTACTCAACACCCACGAAAACCCCCAAAACTCACAGGGATGGATTTTCAGAAACGGTTTTCAATCCTGCAATAAAGCAATACTTAATTGTTACAATGCAATACAAAATCTGTTGAAATTTGAAGGTCAGAAAATAGTAAGACAAAAGCCATATCATCACGGCTTGCAGTCATGCGGTATCTTCTGTCTCATCTCATGGTTGGTAATCTTGCATTTGTATCTGACCAGGCCTGAAGTACAAGCTACTGTATGTCTCTAAGTGAACTAAAAGATTACTGGCAAACAGAAATACTTTAGTTTCGTTCAATAATTCATTCACCGACTGAAGACTAAATTTGTTTCAACTTGTCAGACACAACTGAAATAGACCTGAGTTCGTAACTAGTGACTTGCAACAACATAATATAATTGCTTCACAACTATAATGCACGTGTTAGCTAGTCGAACTACTGTAAATGTGAAGCAAAAGACTACACACAGATCTAACTGAACAGTCAGGTCGGCATAGACCAGTCAGTCACCTTGGCTGCGACGTCTCTGAAATGCAAAGAACAAAGTTCGCGCAGACATGCGTTACTGCTGTGCGAAGCAGTCCGTCAGTCAGTGGGAGCAAAAAGTCACACGTATAATTCAGGGATGTTCAGTTCTCGACACCAACGTGGTCTCGAGACAAAACTTAATGGTCTCGTTCTCGTTCTCGTCATATTTTGGTCTCGTTAACATCCCCGGTATAATTATATACCTCTGTTGCTGTGTAGTGAATCGTTGTAGTGCGCTGTCCGCCAACGTCGCGAAGGTGCAAAGAAGTAAGGACTGTCAGCGGAGCCGCTGTGTTCACTTCTTGGCCGCAGACGTCGACCACCGCCTGACTGACCATCATCGACCAAGCCAGGCTGCAACCAGACGACACACATACATTACAGTCACATGGCACAGTGCCGACATATTTCGCTGTCATCCGCCTACACCCGCACAACCCCAATGCGCCCTAACTTTTGACCGTTTAAGGTGAAAAATTAGCACACCGACCACTCCAACCCTGCAAAACGTTCGCACCAGTTTTGGTTTTTTCTGTGCCTTCTTTGTTTACGCGTTAGCAGCCGCTGCAGGGGAGACGGACAGTAAGACAGACGGGAAAGACTGATAATGCCTATTAAGACGGCCACATTATAACACAATAACCAACCATTTCAGTAAATAATCACCCTAACAGATCAACTCAGCCTTCAATCCCTCCCGGGAAGGTGAACAAAGTACCGGCCTGTCCGGAGCACGTTCACCCCAGTGTGTCAGGTGGCAGGTGATGCCATACGGCAGGTGATAGTCCAGAGCCCTGAGACGGATGTCCTACAAGGAGTCATTGCAAGCATGTGAGTTCATTTACACGTCCTGCAACATCAACAGCAGAAGCTAGTGAGTGACAGACCAGCTCGAGTGCTCCGTTGATGTGGTACGGTCCATGGGCGGCAGTCAGACCGCGCTGATGACGCGATGCGGCAGCCTGTGGATGAAGGTATTCATCCGCGGTGATCACCTGCTCCGGACCGTCGGCTGGAATGCTCATGTTCCGTACCAGGTCCAACGTGTCATATGAGTGACTCGGCAGCCGCATCAACTTGTCGCCCTGAAACAAAGACGAAGTGAGTGAGTGAAAGAGGAAAGTTTTATGTCCTGCTCGACACAGGTCATTCCGAAAACGAGTCTTTTCAGGCTATCAGTTGCACTGGTACGGACGACAAATATCAATAGCTAAAAAGATCAAAGAAACAACACAAAAGCCTGCATAACAGTAATAAAAGTCCTCATACCCATTACCCAATGACACAATATTAACACAGAAAGTAGGCCTATTTACACGCGTGCGCAAACACCCCAACGAACCATACAAAACTAAAATGGCTTTACACCATCTGTCCATGTAACGGAATGGGCCAAGGGACCACCTGCACCATCGGGTAAGTGCTATTAAGACTTATCAGTCACATTCACAAAGTAAATGAAATCAGTTTAGTCTCAGAACATACCGGAATGACGAGATATCTTCCTGGGTCACGTGCCATCTTGGCAAATTCATCGGCGAGTTCACGAAACGAAGGTCGACTCTCAGCATCAAGCATCCAACCTGCACACAAGCAGCTCTTGCTGCACTGATTGTCTCAATTAGACAACAGCCAGTACACAGCGACAAACAGCAAGCCACGATACACTGTATAACACAACCATAATACTCGTACTACACTGCGTCGGTGCGTCCGGAAAAAAAGTAACCCCCTAGACATCATATAATAAAAATGTCAAATATGAACGAATCAAAATAAAGTTTTGTACAGTTAATCCTCAACAAATTGCTGAAACGATCATCAAATTTTGTTGAAAAATATTACTTCTTAGTGTAATCGTTAATGGTAAAATATCGATAACAAAATATCTTTGTTACCAATATGGCGTTACATAAGAAAACAACAAAACTTCTAGGTACATTTGCGTAACTTTAACAAACAACAGTGGCGAATCTGAAAGTTTGGAATAAAAGGGGTGGAAGGGTAGGCGTGGGGTCCGGGGCCTCCGCAGAAAATTTTGGAAAATTTTATCCAAAAATCATGCACTTTGGTGCAAAATTTTCCCTTGTTTTAAGATGAATCCGGTCAATATGGGGGGGGCAGAATTCGTTACTGACAAACAACATCTAATTCCGGCAGAATTCAACATCAACAATGCAATCAATGTGTCAGACTTTAGTTACATCTGCCAACGCAAACAATAGTTACAGTGGCTTCTGTGTGGTCACCCCAAAACGTGAAGTTTCCAGTATTAGACAACCAGATTCGGCCACTGGCTGGCATTGTGCACTTTAAATATGCACCTACTTACTTACTTACTTATCACTTGTTCAATATTGACAGTGTCACGGCTCACTGGAAAATTTCGCGATAAACTTTTTAGCACCACACTCTTCTTTTATTTCAACAGTTTAATTAAAACACGAACGTCTGCAGAAAGTAAAATTTTGTTATTGTTTGCGTTATATTACGTGAACGAACGTCACTTCCGATCGAGCGACTGCAGTATGTAACGCCATATTGGTAACGGAGATATTTTGTTAACGATATTCAACAACTAATAACTCCACTAAGAAATAACATTTTTCAACGAAATTTAGTATTCCTTTTAGCAATTTACTTAGGATTAAGTGTACAAAGTTTTATTGTTATTCGTTCGGATTTGACATTTTTATTGTACGATGTCTAAAAGGATAAGTTTTTTTCTGGACACAGTGTAAACAATTAAACCAGAACTGCACCAGTCACGTTGCCAGTGTGAATGGCATTGAATAAAAAAAAACGTGAAAAAACACTTCCAATACTTCACTTAACGTCTTCAAACATTGACCTAAGTAAGACACTTTTGCTTTTTCGGACTTTGCACATCACTCGTTAACATGGCCAGCACACTGGATGTCATATTACGTCCAGTGAAGCAAACAAACAAAAACGTTATGTGTTTAAGGAAAAGTAGGCCTTTTCAGCTGGATTACTGGAAACATTACAGATTTTGACAGAATTTTGTAGAACAATTGTGCATGGTGCAAAAACTGGTTGGATCTTAATGACTCTCCGGGTTCTTCTGAGGCTTCTAATCATTATTTGGAATTCTTTACTATTTACACATAACATCTGCACTCGCAAGGTGGCAGCAACATTTTTGACAAAAGTTTGAGATCATCGATCTTTTCTTGTTGGTATAATCATGCTCATTGTTACTATTATAAAAATGTCATGACTATGCGACTGACATTTGATCATGATCATGTAGACATCGATGGTGCAGATAGATGGCTGCGGCAGACGTTCGCCTTTCTCCAGCAGATCCGAGATGTCTTTAGCACGCACGTTCTCGTACGGCCTCTGACCGTATGTAAACAGCTCCCACATCGCGACGCCTGCAACAGTTCATTGCAAATGAATACACATTAGGCTACTTACTACCTACAGTTTATGTGATGCTTTGTACAGATCACGAAAACATTCGATTAAAAAGTCAAAAACAAAGCACAAATGTCTGGCTACTCTAGCTCTGCTTACACAAGTCTGAAACAAGAAATTCATCATAATCTCACAATTAGTTGATTAGCAGTTAGGTACATTATGCAGTTATTTACCATGTAGGTTAAAAAACAATTGGAACCATCATGCTATGCAGCAAGCAAAGTGCAGACATGCCACCGTCCCAGTCAGTCACAATGGACCTGGTTTTGGAGCGTAACGGTTAAAACGGTCGAGGGTTTGACTTCCCTTTGAGTTGCTATCAAGTGGTTACTAGCTGGATTGTTGAGTGTCTTCAGACAGCTAAACAATCTCAACTCAATGGTGTGGCCAATAACTAACTACCAAGGTCAGCTCAGCAGTTCAATTCTTTTAAAGTAGGTAAATCGAGTACTGGCATGTATTACTGGGGTTAAGGCGGGCATGTTCGTCTGTGTCGGGTGGCAGGTAAAACTGTGTGATCCCATATGGCAGGTGGTGTTTTATAGCCTTAAGCTGGGTTACCATTAAGAGCTTTAAATACCGCCAACTTTTACCTTTAGCTAGAGAATCTGTAAGCTATTACTCATGTCACATCTGCAGAAGGTGAGGAGGCTGAGTTAGTCTGAGCACAGTGCAAGTTGGCAATCAGTCAGCTCACGCTAGTAATGTTCAGCAATGTAAGACAGCACAGCATAAAGCTATTTGGCTGCAAATATGTACTTGATATGTGCAAAACAATCTTACCAAAGCTCCAGACATCACTCTTATGTGTGAAGATACGATGCTGTATGCACTCCAATGCTAGCCACTTTATAGGCATCTGCATGCAGTAACACATCAACAAAGTCAGCAATGACGCATCGTGTTTTAGCACTGCTTTATTGCTCACAATATGTAGAGTGTTTTAAGAACAATCTGCAATCTAATTCAATGAAGCATTTATTTGATTGACTAGCAGGCTGAATAATCAAACCAAGTTAACAAACTATCTTTAGACGTATTGTTACATTACGACACTTACCTGAAAAACGTCAGTTCAGCGTTTCAACAAGTTACACACAAATAGCCAAAATATGGTCATAGCCTCTTATTACATCTATCTGGCTGTTATAAATCTGCTGCACAAAATACTTATTTATTGTTACTGGATATTTGATTTAATATTGAACAAATAAACAAAATTGTGTGAAACCTTGCCACCGGCTGCTCGGTAACCATCTTCATTATAGTCGAGAAGTTTTGCAAGTCCAAAGTCAGTGATCTTCACCTGATTTGGACTCTGAACTGTATAGCAAATCAAATGATAGATTTACGATTATAATGATATGATAACCACACAAACAGTAAACAATCATAATAGCACACAGAATCATGAAGCGGTGATCTATCGATCCTTGCATCAAGTCCTTTCTTTATTTGTTATCTCAGGCAGAAGTTTTTTTGCCTTCAAACCAGTATTTTTTTCACGCCGCTCATTCACTGATCATGTTCTAAGGTGGCAAAAAACGAGTTTTGTGACGCTGTTTATGTGCACCAAATAGGCACACTGAAGCAAATGGTTCAGTATTTCAACATAAGAGCAACTTTAATGCTTACAACAGTCATGTTGCGTAAATGGCAATCAAATTTTGCCTTAAGATTCAGCAGACTGCAGACTCCATGCTACCATAATGCACACTATAAATTTACTTACTTATCAGTACCGTAGTTGAATGGGGCAATAAATACCAAGAACGTTTCTGGCAGCCAAATCACGATGTACAATTCCTCGTTCCTCCAAATATGACATTCCCTATAGCAACACAAACACACGCAGGATACCCACTGCATAATGTTGAGATTCATGAATAACTGTTACGTCTACTATTTTTCTTTGCTGAAAGCAGAGAAAAATACTGAGGATCTTAAATACTATGCAGCACGAGAGAAGAAAGTAAGAAAAAGGAAGTAAAAAAAGACACTCAACAGGGATGATACAAGCATAAAAAACCAAAATAGAAAACAAAGAATAAAAAGTTGAAAAACAGAGTATGGGTGTGCAAGTTTGAAGTTAAAAAAGCGATACTATAACCCAATAAAGCATAAGGCCCTTCTCCCAAAAAAACTTTAATAATATAATTTGTAGAGCCTACTGCATATTTTAAACAAATCACTAGCAAAAAGACAGCAACAACAGTAGCAGGTGGCAGAAAAAACGTCATAAATTCTGGAAAAATTTGCCACTAAAATATTTAACTGTACTTTATGTGCAAAAAATATTTCGAGTCACAAATATAGGCCTATAGACGGCAACAAGGTCTGATGCAAGCCGACGAGCGCCTGACGCGACCGACCGACTGACCGACCGACCGACCGACC
>Ga0056128_1007118_pt1 | contig 14112 bp, 6 predicted proteins | sample WorMetLIZISLAND2_FD_71113 | JGI IMG/M metagenome (GOLD analysis project Ga0056128, IMG submission 71113) | Marine gutless worms symbiont microbial communities from Max Planck institute for Marine Microbiology, Germany - Olavius geniculatus... ... | reverse complement strand
TTCAAGATACAGTCTACTTCACAACCTGAATACCTTCATCAGCTGATCTCCAGTCAACACCCTGGTTCATCGATGACATTGCGCTCATCAACTCGTCCTCTACTCCAAGCACCACGTACCTGAACTGCATACGGCAGCCGTGCTTTTAGTTCAGCCGTACCAGCTATCTGGAACAATCTTCCAACTTCAGTCATTGAAGCAAATAGTTTGCCTGCATTCTGTCATCAACTCAAGACACATCTGTTTACTGTTGCTTTTGAAAACAGTGGTTAACTGTAACGTGGCCAGCGCCTCTGTATCTTTACACGCGTTTAGCTTCAGGGCGCTTTATAAGTCCATTTTTAACTTTTAACTTACCCTAGATAGTAGACACAGATCGGAAATAAATCCAATGATCGGTTGCTGGAACATAGCCATTTAGAAACATCCAAGAAGCAAGGTAAGTTGGTTAACAGTATTTATTACACTAATGTCATAATCCATTTCATTATGTAAAGAATGAGCGTGCACGGAGAAAAATAATAAAAGCAAAATAGTTGAAAGACCGAAAAAGCGACAAAAACACTCTGAGACAATACTGGTAGCGAGCAGTTAGTCATACCGAGAGCACGGCAGGAGCAGCGATGTGGATGACGCATGCGATGCCAGCATTGGCGCTGTAAGCAGCTGCGTGCAGAGCCACTGCTGCACTGCTCACACCGAACGTAGTCGTTCCCTCGTCAATTACGCCACCGCTCTGCATGTCTATCTTGACCAGGCTCGACGCTGTCACTTCGTCATACATCAGACCATGTGGTGCTATCAGTAGACTGCCATCAGCCGACAGACGAGCCTAAGCACACACAATACATACATATACCGATGCGCTTTCGGTGGTTTAGTGGCGTAATCGTTGGTACACTGGACTTGTGATCGGGGAGAGTTCACTAGTCCAAGAGGCCACTAGTCCAATCAACGGGAAAATTAGGAATAACATGACAAATTGCATCTTTGGCTTTAGTGGACTTTGGCTATGGCGGTTTCTGGCCATGGCAGAAGGCAGAACCAGGGTAATAGCCAATTTCCGGCTTTAGTGGACCTTTAGAACTTCTTGTCAGGATACGATCAAGTGGTTACAACTTGGATGGGTTACTGTCTTCACATAGGTAAACCACCCCGATATATAGCATAGCCATTAGCCAACACTAAGGGCAAGTCAGCCTTGCATCTCTCCATGGTCGATAAATCGTGTATGGCCTGTCTGGCTGGCATTAAAGGTCCGTGGACGTCAAAATTAACATATACATTTTATCCATTTTCCTGAAAGTGCAGAATTTTCTGGTAACTTTGACAGTAATATCGGCACCCAGCGTTTTGTCAACACGGAAAAATTCACCTTTGAAGTTGACGATCTACGAAAACGACGTAGAAAACGCGCCGCCATGATGGTCTGCGGTGACGTCATGGGTTTAGCCTATAGATGTCACGAATATTAATGGCCTAGCCTAGAATGATGACGTCGTCAGCTAGGCCATTAATATTCATGATCTATATGGGCTAGGGTCATGACGTCACTGCAGGCACTGATAGATTAGAATATTTCGAATAACGTAACGTAATGCCGCATTTCGTTTGAATTCACGCATTAATTTCATATATTTATGAAGCTCAAATCGACATATTATATATGCGAGGTTAAATGTCTAATTTAAATCTATAGAAATTGCGCGAGTGAGTTTGACCGTGGCCATGGACCTTTAAGGTGGGGCACGTTTACCTGTGTTGGGTAGCCACACTGGCCAGTAACAGTGTGTGATCCCACGACAGGTGACACACCGTAGCTCTGCAATGGGTTACCATTAAAAGCTATCACAGACGACCTTTAACCTCTACGAAACTAAATATGCAGCAGCAGCAGCAGCAGCAGCACGACTAGGGATTTTTGGTGACGTGAATCCGTCGTTGAGGGTTCTGACGAATCAACCGGGAAAGGCGGTGCTGATGTCACGGCGTACCCTTTAGGGCAGCCGCGTCAGTCCACCAGGCCTCTGTCAACAACAACAACAACAGCAGCAACAACAGCATACCGTGATGTATCCATCAAGTCCGTGTGACCAGCCACTGATATCAGACAGACGATAGCATGAAGCCAGCTTGCCACGAATCATCTTTTCGTCCTTCGTATAGTTCAGCGTGTCGACTCCGTGAATGTCACCGACTGCCGTCACTGGACCAAACACTGCACACGCAGACACAACAACGGTTCGTGTAAGCGGCTGCATCAGTTTGCAAAAAACAACAACCAGTGGCTGAATTGTGCAGTTTCTGCAGTCTTTCTAGCCTACAAAAATTATCTATGATTGAATGATTCATTTGAGAAAAATAACACATTAAAATTTTTCAACCCATAGCAGCTCTAGTATCTTAGGGGTCACCCAAGCAGAACAATGTGACAAAAAACGAGTCCCTTCCCTTCGTCTACATCAAGTCATACCCGACTTTTGTGGACGTTCGCAAAGTTGATGCGGCTGTAACTCTGCACTTTGCAGCAATGTTCCCCGGGCTATGGCTAGTCATGTCAGGCATGCTAATAGTATAGAAATGAAAGACAGCATAATGACGCAATGCAAAATTCACTAGGCTACAACCGCTACGCATATTGGATACGTAACTCGCAGGCCAGTGTTCTAACATTTCATTGCTGACACCGACATGTTGCGTTGCACACGCACTGAAAACCTCCTTACCCTTGTCTGCTTTTGTCCACATTCTGGCCTACACGCCTTCCCCTTTGGTGTGGATGTCCCTCATGGATGACCCCTTATAGTACTTTCTGTATTTTGTAACGCACTGTTTTACCTCTGGCAGCGTAACAAACGCTGTTAGCACTGGCAGCTGGTAGCTTCATCTGCTGAGCAATCATCATTTGAATCTCATCGCGCAACGACTGAGAACCTAGAACCATCTGAATGTTGTCATCGGGCAACGTCGGCAGGTGCCCATGGTCCATCATGAAACCATCTCCCACTACAACAACAACTACTACTATAGGGAGCTGAGAACCATTTCAACGTTGTCATCAGACATTACACTTGCGCAGTAGTATGCTGTAGACCATGCTGAAAGCCATACAGACAAAGACTTTCAGAATTACTTACAAATACAGGCTGGTATAAAATCATATCTGTAACGGTGAACAATTTTACTCACTCATCTGATAATCACACCTAGCTTGGCACTTCGGCGTGACATGCTGTGTTAGTAGTGCTCCGATTGTTTTGCTTTTTACGCTGCTCATAAGACGTTGTCTTCTGTGGACATATGATCATCCAAGAACTGTTGCAGTTAGTGAGCAGGAAAAATTTTGAACTGTTGTATACAGTCTGTGCACAACAGTTGAAAGTATCTTTCTGCATCTTTTCTAGCTTTTTCTGTCGCCGGACCGATGACATGGAACTTACTGCCAAGAGATCTGCGTGATCCTGTTCACACTATATCTGTTTTTGGACAATTACTTAACCCATTTTTCTTTTCAGAGTGCTTTTTTGGCATTGCTGTGCTATATAAATTTAAATTTACATTTTACTCACTTACTCACACAAGCAGTAAGCAATGAAAGTGTATTAATGAGAGATTTAAAGGGTTAGGCTTACCACTGGGTGAGAGTGAGAGCTGATGCTCAGCTGTACTGTCAGTGCCATTCTCAAAGCCGTTGACAAGAACCTCTGCTTCAGCCATTGATCGCTGAACACACACACAGATGTACAGCATGCACTAGATACTGCACTGCTGATGATGATAATGATGATGCTGAGTCGATGAAGTTAGTGTTCGGCCACTCTTACAGCAAAAACAGTTACGAGTGTGTTAATAAAAATATGCTCTGGCAAACAGTTCAGTTTTCAGTTCACGCCGGAAAGCGGATGGCAGATGACAGTTGCAAAGAGATGCCGGCAGCGAGTTCCACGTGGACGGTCCTGCGACGGCAAAGCTGCGAGGACCGTAGCGGATTGTGCGTGTTGCTGGAATGGCAAGGTCACCACCTGCAGCTGAGCATAGGTGCCGACGGCTGGGGTTCTCGGCGACCAGTTGACATAATGGTGGAAAGATAGTTTGACACCAGGTTGTGCAAACTGTTAAACACTGTCACGCACAGTTTAAAGTCTACAACTCTACATGTTGCTGAATTCTCACGTATGGTGGCAGAGATGCTATCGTATTTCCATATGCGAACGATCAGTCGGGCTGCAGCGTTGAGAACTCGTTGGAGCTGCTGCAGGTGGACTTCGTGTACGCCAGCGAGCACCGAGTTACAGTAGTCAATCCAACTGACGACCAGTGTGTTCACAAGGGTAATGATAGTGACAGTCGTCAGCATTCGTCTGATTGAACGTAGCTGCCTCAGACAAATCTTATTGCGCAACTCAGGTTCATGTATTTTAGATTAATTATTTAGTTAATTAACTTTCCGCTACATTTTAGTCCCGCCAGGCTCTCGACTCCTGGCAACAAAAGTCTGGAGGTATCAGTCTTGCAGCTCAGCGAATGACAGCACTGACGGCGGCAGGACATCAGCAGCTCGGCGGCGTCGAGCGTTATCCATCTCCCCCCCTCAAGTTCACGACTGCCATGACAGTCCAGTGTGATGTTTATGCTGATTTTGTGCGAAGTTATGTTGAAGTTGTTAAAAGTCTGTCTTACTGTTACAGAAAGTTAATTGTTTCCACCTGCACATTTTCAATTGTTATCAGTTCGCCGAACTGAAAATAGAATTAACGAAAGCGGATGTCTTCCGCATCGACATCCGTCTTTTACCCGTTGCCACATCCGCAGATCCGCACATCCGCCTTTTACCATCGTCCAGATTACACGTATGTCGGTCCGCAAGTTCGCAGGTCCGCATTTTACCACAGCCCGTTGTGTAACTAAAGTGTGGCAGAGCAAGCTGCAGCAGTTTCGCAATTTACCGCTACTCCCAAACATTCCGCTTCACAACAACATACCTGTATAACTGCTGCTGGCAGATAATTAACGGCTATAAACGACTTGAAAGTCAAAACACAACCAAAACCACATACAGTAAACAAAAAAAACGTCCTCCAGCGTTCAGCAAGTGCTACTGCTCGCCAGGTGGCCCGAGCCGTTTGACTAATTGCCGGGTCGGATCCAATTACAAGTCTGAAGTTGATAGTAGTGATTTTATCTAATTAGTGATTTTAATCATGATTAAAAAATAAAGATACTTTTACTTCCAAAAATTGAGTTTTTAATTGAGGGACCCACGGGATTGCAATCCCTCCTTAGTCCACAGTGGACTGACAGAGACATGAAGTGAGTTTCTTGTATAGTTTCATTTTCAACAAAACATTTCACACGTCAACATGTCGCCATATTGATTGTTTGGTTACTTTTGGAACATATTTCGCCAGGATTTGTGCATATGTACTGTAATGCGCTGGACTGTTTAGCAGCCGACGACGAGTACCGACATGTCGATTACGCTGAATAAGATCAAGGGTTCTTTGGAGCGGGTTCTTGATAAAAATCTGCAGGACCTCGTTCGTGGTATCAGGAATCACAAGGATTGCGAGGTGTGTGCTAGGGGGCGTAGCCCGCTTCACTTCTCCAACACTTAGCGTGATCGGAGTCGAAAAGGAGGGCTTTAACGCAAATTTAAAAAATCTGGGGTATCGATATTTGAAGAAAATTGGAACTGGAAATAGATGCACAGTGCTATTGCGGCTGAAAATTCAGCCACACAAACTCTAAAAATTTACTAAATTGGCTGAAAATGCAGCCACCTGTCAATTTCTGCTGTTTCATCTGCTATTGCGGCTGAAGATTCAGCCGCACAAACTCTGCTTATTTGCTAAAGTGGATGAACATGTGGCTGCTTCAAATTCAAGCGCTTGAATGCTACTTTAGACTGGCACCAGCTGAATTTTTTGGGTTTTCTTGGCACTGTGCCAAAAATCGTAAGCGCAAAGTGGGATTGCAATGGAGCATCGCACAAAGCTGCATGAGGCCTACCGTTTCATTTAAAAGACAAAGTGTTAGTGACTTTGTTGAATTAGCCTACGTAGTTGATGTCCATCATGTCAAATTGTAAATATATCTTATTGTCAAGCTTTTTACTTTTGGTATTTTACATAGGGTCCCCAAAACCAACATTTGCTTAGGGTTCACACATGTCTTAACCTGACCCTGACCATTTCTTAACCCTGTTTCTAAACTTGACCCTGTCCCTAATCCTAATCTTAACCCTAACTCTAACCCTGATGCAATGTCTGCATTTATTGTTCGATTTTTAAAAGCATTAATTTATTGATAGAGTATTTAGTCAGTACTGGTTTCCAAACACTTACAGATAGTAATGTTTCTGTCAGTCCAGCAGAACTGTATGAGTAACGTCTGCCAGTAATGTCTTGGGTTTATGTTTGTGGGTGTAGCTAGCAATATGACAATAGCAGTTATTACTGATTTTGGGTAAATAGCGCAAAAATATTTCAGTCACTGGCTGACAGAAATTAGCAAAATGGGAAGATTTTAGGTCTGTGACCTGTTCATGTCATTAGGACACATTGCAACAAAACTAATTTACAGCATTTGTCAAAACATCAACAAAGATATTAAAAATAAAGATTGTATTTTGATGCATTTTACATATAAAAACTAATTTCCACTATGTACTATTTTCAACCGTCTCTATCTCTTTGTCGTTGTCATTATTTTTGGTCTGCTTTTGATGTGAATATGACATATTAGTGAACGTTGCATGACAGGGTTTGGACCAGTCGTATACAGGTATTTTGTATTGAGGAATGACAAGTAGCATATATCCTATAGCATATCGCATTTAAGAAGTATTCAGTTGAGTGATGGGTTTCATGTTGTAGTCGAAATACATCGCTGAATGTCTGGATGAAATAAAGCTAGAGCTGAAGCAGGAAAACCTCGCAGTGAAGGCTAATGCTGTCAACAAACTCACATATGTATGAGTTAACACTTTTTTTTGAAGCTTTGCTATTTTTTGCTCACGCTGCAGCTGTTGAATTAATCCATCTGTGAGTTGAACAGTTAACTTGTTCAGGAATTGTTAAGCAGCTATTGATGTTAGGTTTTTCCTTCACTCAGTAGCAGTCATAAATTGGCCAATGGGGAAAACCAGCACAGGCGCTGGTGTACTGTAAGTGTAAACCAACTTCACTTTCACTTTCGTTTCGTAACACGCGTACAGCATAGGTCCTAATACTCTGGGCAGGTAGCTAAGCCTACTGCACTTAATTAACAATTCTTCAATGCCACAGTGTTGCTCTGTGCCACTGTGCACTTCAAATAAAGGCGAGCATAAGTTTCCTTTGGATCACAGCATCAATATCTGAAGTGACACGTTGCGATTCGCACGGACGATCGCACCAAGTTGTGGATTCGCGGATCGAAAGATGTCGTGTGTCGTGACCATTTTTGGATAGTGTCTGACATGTTGCTAGGTGTTTCAGTGCTTTTTCCTCTTTATATGCTAATATTTAAATATATATTTTAGTGACTGACTGATATGGTTTGTATTGGATTTATGGCTCGAAATTCCGCGGCCTACAGAAAACTGTGGGCCGTATGATAAGTCATCTATTTCATCTATGATACAATTTTTTTCTTTTATTGTTGATGTTTCTGCAACCGCTGCTGTGTTTTTTTTAACGACTGTCCACCAGATGTTACTGCGGCGGACAGTTAACAGTCATAGATGTGTGGGTTCGTAGGACCCATTATAGCCATTTATCGACTTGTCTTGTTAGTCCCCATGGAAGCGATAGCTTTCGGAGCGGACTTATGTTTTGCCAGCATTTATTATGAATCTCTTTTTCTCACCACAAGATCTCCGAGCTCTGTCGGCCAATCGCCGTGAAATTTTGCACGATGACTGAGAGTGTGCTCGATTATATAATATGGGTCTATAATTTCGAGTGGCTCTCTCCAAAAAATTTTAGGGGCCAAAAACATGCAAAATTTGATGCGATTTTGGACAACTTCGAACTTTGGCGGCAAATATATCCAGAAAAATGGATGAATATTTTCAAAATCGGACAAGTACATTTTCTACTGCAATTCCTCCCGCTTTACGCGAAAAAAGTCTGGTGAACTTTGGTCCGCTAATCACGGAGATCTAGTGATGAAATTGTACCCACCCAAATCAATTTTTTTGGAAGACCATATTTTGCCTCCTAAAGGGTGCTGTACCTCCAAATTTTTACACATGCTAGAGACTGAGCAAGTCTTACTAGCACACCCCCCACTTAGGACAGGGTCCCCTTACAACTTTTTTCAAATGGGGGGTTCAAAAATTGGCTTAATATTCACATTTTAGTCGTAAGATGTTTGGAGCCAGGGGGAGTTGCCTTATGAACCTTTTTCACATGACCTGCTGCTAGGTGGGGGTGATAACCCGGGTACAACTTTTGGGGGGGCACCGCACCCTTAAAATTTGGGAGGGCAAAAAACGCCTAAAATTTAGTACATTTAACGACAACTTTCGAGTTTGACTGCGAATATCTCTGGACCAAATAGAAATATCAACAAGCGGTAAATGGCATTATCAACAAAAAAGTTAGGTGAACTTTGTGGTCCTCTAACACAAGAGATTACGCGGCTACTCTAGATTGACAGTGTGCGTTTTGCATATGCTAATGCATTTGATCGAGATAGAGAATTTGGTATTTGTATATTAACTTAGCCTGAACATGCCAATTTTCAGCTAATATACTGAACCGGAACTGCTATAGGCTTTCGCGCGTCTCGTGAGCATTAGCTCAAATTTCTTTTTAATCTTTGTTGTATGGTTGTGAGATGTGGACCCTATGGCGGCATCAGATACGGAAATTTGATCACTTTCATATGCGATGCTTACATAGCATAGTCAGAATAAAGCAGTAGGACAGAATACCTAACAATCTAAAGGTAATTTGTGGCATCACTGGCATCGAGGCTATGCTCCTGCAAGCGCAAGTTCGATGGGTTGGTCATGTGGTACGGATCGCCTGATACTAGGATTTCCAAGCAGGTCTTCTGTGAACGGACAGTTGGTGGCCAGTCGAAGTCTCCCAGGAGGTTTTATGAGGAGATATAAAAGACAGTCAGTGACAAATCTGAAAACCTGTGCCATCACGGGAACTCGTCGATGCCCTACTCAGCAAATCAGCCGGCTGCTCATGATGTCATGACACTGTCACTGATTTTTGAGTCAGGCGTATAGACTCACTATGTTTTAAGCATGCTAGAGGTAAACCCTGTAAGGCAAGCATATCAACGAACCCAGGTGTCTGGACATGTGACATCTGCGGCCACTCGTGTCAATTCACGATTGGATTATACACCCACAGCAGAACACATTGACAGTAGAGGGATCCTTCAGATCGACAGCTTAGTTTGCGTGTGTGTATTACATTACGTTACGATTTTTTAACGTGGCCTAAGTAAAAAAACCTCAGGGTCCACAAATAAAACCGCAAGTAACGGTCACACATGGCTGAACATGTAGGACACACGGAACATGGCCACGGCCAACAGTCTAGCTAGGCTTGAGCACGAAGCACGTTTTCCAGGCGAAATATTCCACGAGGGCTCGGCAAACTGGAAAACAACATGAATCTTCGTATTCCGGAAACCACAGGCTAGAACGCAGTCATACTTTCAGCAAGCAGAAATGCGTACGGCCGCAGCATTCATATAAATTCATCGGACATGCGGGAAACGCGGCTACCACGTTGCGGCGCCACGCACATTGTACATACATATGTGTGTCTGTCTCTGTATCTGTTGTCTGTGTGCTTGTAGCTGCAGATGCTTGGCTATGATGTGAGTTGGGCAGCATTCAACATCATTGAAGTTATGAGCTCTTCAAAGTTCACACACAAGGTGCTTCACCGCTGAATACTCACTTGTCTTCCAGTAGCAGCAGTGGCTGTAGCAGCAGTAGTAGTAATAGTAGTAGTAGTAGTAGTTGTTGTTGTTGTCATAGTTGTAGTTAGTTGTATCTCTAGCAGTGGTAATTACAGCACTAGTTGTAAGTTACATCTGTAGTTCACCCAAATTTCTGCTCATCTGGTGTGAACTGTGAATAGGTAATGATATTATTATGGGGCCGTCCTTCTTAGAAAGAGGCCCCATCATGTGTTGATCCTGTCTGTCTGTCCCGTGCCTCCACCTAGAGGGGAAATGAAAAGGCCTACGAATACCAAACTTGTTAGGAAGGGTCCCTGGGACACCAGCACCCCATGGACCAATTTCAAGGTCAAGGGGTCAGAGGTCAAGGTCACGGCAGCTAATTGCGTTGTTGGCGAAAAATCCTCATAACTTCTCCGCCTGTTGTCCGATCAACTTGATATTTGTCAGGTGGCGTAAGGATCCCTTACCACCTTGCACAGGCCTAGAAAGCCCCAAAACAGCACACATGTACTCAACTGCAAGGACGGCCCCATAGCGGGCAGCCCCTCAACGGCCACATCCTCTTGTTAGTTTTGCCAATGAGACATTCCGTTCCTGCACCTGGTTTAAATAGTACAATAGCAGCATAGTGGTGGCTTAGTGTAGCAGTTAACACGTTAATCTCGATCAGAAAAGTTAAAGGGGAAATAAACCTTGAAAGCAACATGGCATATAATTATCTGTCCCATTGCAATAACATAGCATGGGACAGATTATAAAATCACTTGCATCTGTCTGTCATTCTGTCAGTCTGTCTGTAAACACTCCTACAGCCGCATTTTTTATTCGATTTTGATGAAATTTTGCGCAGTGATTTGGGGCCCGAAAAGTAAGATCGAGTTTGTTTGGGATAAAAATCTGATAACTCCTTCCCCAATTTTACTCCAATTTTTTAAAAATTTGCATTACGGCCTATGCGGACTCACTGTATGTGCGTTTGGCTGCGACAGAGGATTGGTTACCTGGCCGCATCTCAGAGCTTTCATGAAGGCACCGACGTTCTGATGCTTACGACCAACATGATCAGAAAGGTTACTCACAGCTGCTGCTGCTGTGCTAGTTTAGTTTATTGCAAAAAAGAGCCAGAACATTGCCTTAGGAGCATAAAAAATGTTGAAATAAGTTTGGCTTCAAAGTTTGGGCATTACACGTCTGCTTTGTTGTTATTATTATTCACACACTTCTGATGCACCCATTATGTCAGTTAAAAGCAAATCACACAGTCGCATGACTATGTTAAATATACTCCATAAATGTTAGTCCTGAGATTCTAGAAGTTGATAAAAGTGCAGTGTTTAAGTCGTCTTTGCGGCTGAGTGGTAGTAGCATGTTCTGGACAGTTTGCGAAGCACAAAGCTGTTTGTCTATGCTGTCTGACACGTCACGCATGCGTTCTATTGTATAAGAGGAACATCTTTGATGCCGTGTGTTGACTGGCGATGTGCCATCATTACGCCATCACTGGAATCGTTTAGTTCCATTTTGTCAAGCATCTCAATCTATGTGTCTGTTCAAACTACAGATCGTGCGACATTTTGTGTCCTTCATTGTGCAGTCTTTAATGCCCCGGTTCCTGGCTGGTTGACGAGAGACGTGTGTGAATCGTCATGTTGCCAATGAGTCGATAGCTGTGGCCACCTAACGTCCAAGTGGATGTCCTTGACTGACGCCATTTATATGCTTATACTGTCTCAGTAATCTGCACTGGTCTCCCTTCCCTATCTACCACCATCTGTTGTCGTCGCTCAGCCATCTTCGGACACCTAGCGAGGCTCGGCGACAAAGTACCAGCTCACAAGGCACTCCACAGTTGCGTCAGGTTGTTTCAGGGACGCCTTCCAGACCCTACATGGAAACGTCGTTCTGGTCGTCCACGTGGCAGGTGGATAGACCAGCTCCGAAGAGACAAAACCGCCCACCTGCTGATCAGTGGAAGCTGGCTGTCAGGCGTGGTCACGGCGGAAGAGCGACGCTACGTTCCAACAACTACGCGACTACCTGACCTGACCTGAGTAATTTGCAGCATTGTTGACATTGGCTAACGCCCGTCGTGCACAACAGTTCGATGCCCAAGCTTCACTTGTACAACATGTTGTTACAACATGTTGTATAGCAAGTCCACAAAAACGAAGATTACGTTTTCGGTTATTTCAGTTGTGGATAACAAGACATACTAACTTGACATTTAATGGCGACGAAGTCTATGCAGAATAACTTTGTTTAGCAGCCTGCAGTCATTGATTGGTCGTGGGTATCCTAGCGTGAAGTTGTGAAGTGTGGCTGTCTCTCCAGTGGTCAGTAGCTTACAAACATGAAAGTGGTAAGTGTATGTCAGCTGACCTTATAATAATAAAGCGGATTTATACACGGCGGGGCCTAAAAGCAGAAGTCACTAGGCGCCGCAGTTTCAATCAGTCAAACAAATGTGTCTTTAGTTGCGCTTTGAACTGTTCGTAGTCCTCTACGGCTAGCAGTGCAGCCGGCAAACTGTTCCAGACTAGTCTGCCGACTGCGAGCGATCTCTCAGCAAGCCGTGTCCTTGTCCTCGGTACAGTACAAGTGAGGGAGGCGGCTGAACGTAGTTGCCGAGTGTCGTCGCTGACCAAGTTGCAATCGTCGACGAGATATAGAGACTTGTCCGCAGAAGTACCTGGTATAGAGCATTGTGTTGCCAGTTCTTAAGGCTACCGGCTTGTCTATCTGTCTGTCTGTCTGTCGTTGCATATGTAACTGCCTTCGTTAGCTGTGCGTGCTGTAGATCGGTGTAACCATTCTTTAATCGTGTGTGTTGTCCTCTGTGTGTATATAGGACTTAAGCAGTCAGAACATCTATGATGCTGGAGTAGCGCTCAACGGCTTGGCTTGTTTTGTCTCGCCGGACTTAGCTCGTGACCTTGCCAACGACATTATGACCTTGGTCTGTTTATCTGTCTCTCTCTCAGTGTGTCTCTTTCTCTTTTTGTCTTTTTCTGGGGCTTTTTCTCAGCATTTTTGTTTGTACTGAGATCTATTGCAGATTTTGCACCACATGCTGGATTGAGATAGGGCATGGAACCATCATTCATAAAAAAAGGTAAAGGTCGTCAATTTGTATAGCGCATCATCGCAAATACGCCTCTAATGCGTTTTCGTCACTAACCAAAGCCGCCTGCCGCACGGCCACCGTGTGCAGCCTGCAGACACAGGCTGGCGCAGCAGCCGGCTAGGCAACTCCAGTCAGCTGTACCAAGGTCCCCACCTTCCGTAACTCATAACTCATGTAAATGAGTTACTACTCATTTTATCGTCCCTTGGAGGGTAGAAGGCTGAGTCGACCTAGCTGGGAGGCTTCGCACCGAGATGGTTTACCTGCCCGCAGGCAGTCACCCATCGCAGTACTAACCAGGCCCGGCGTAGAGTAACCTTGTTTCAGCCGAAACGCGTTACCAACTACACTACACCACCAACCACGCCACCATAATAGATGGATTGTGTTGACGTAAGAGATCTTTAATGATCTTGCATTTGCTGTCGTTATTAAAACAACTGCAGTTAACATTGTGGGCATTGAAATCTCTTAGCAGGATAATAGGCAGAGTTAGTTCTAATAATAGTTCTTCAAGATTCTTTTAGTTTACCTTAGGGATGGAGGAAGATATTGTATTTATCTGTCTACATTATTTGTTGTATCTATGGTGCACAGATGACGTCTACTCGGCCGTACCTGCGAAAGAAAGCTGTCCTCATCATGTTCAAAGTTTTCCTCAAGTTTCCCGATGCACTGCGCCCAGCTTTTCCAAGACTCAAGGAGAAGCTAGAAGATCCAGACCCAGGTCTGTATGAAGACCTGGACCCAGGTACTAACTGAGTCTGGCGTACATTGACCAGATACTAGACGATGCCATAGCATCATGCACCAATGATGCTGCTGTTTTTGTTGTTCCACGCACTGTGCGTTCTACCGTTGGCGACCGCACCTTTCCAGTGACTGCTGCATCGGTCTGGAACAGTCTGCCGGAGTCGGTCCGGTCGTCTTCGTCGTTGCAAGTTTTCCGCAGCAGACTGAAAACCGAACTTTTTGCCTGGTCTTACAGTCATGACTAACAACGTCTCATTGCGCTGACTACTATTACGTGACTTCACTGTTTAGGCTTATTGTTACGTGTCCTTGTA
>Ga0056128_1007117_pt1 | contig 14112 bp, 13 predicted proteins | sample WorMetLIZISLAND2_FD_71113 | JGI IMG/M metagenome (GOLD analysis project Ga0056128, IMG submission 71113) | Marine gutless worms symbiont microbial communities from Max Planck institute for Marine Microbiology, Germany - Olavius geniculatus... ... | reverse complement strand
TCATTTTTCTTTTAAACAATTCAGTTCTTTTTAGTTTATGTGCTAGATTAAACTGACAGTGTGTTTGTCAGTTTTTGAGTGCAAATTTTTCATTGTATTGTATTGTATTGTATTGTATAAATGTTTGGAATTCATTGCCATTAGCGCAGTCCCAATGGTACTGTGAACTTGGTTATGCTAGCACTACTTTGGGTTAGTAGGGTGGATGCTTTCAGGACAGCTGTTGATCATTTTGGTATGTATCATAAAGTGAGAGTTGGCTTTGAAATCCAGGAAGTTCTAATTTACACTGTGTGAAATAGTATTTTGTGACTATACTTGTTGGAAATTTGAATCATCAGGTGATTGGTAATGCATGTGAAATACTTACATTGTTTGTTTTTTTCACTGGTGTTATATGTTGTTGTTATTAATGATATTAGCGGAAGTTACATCTTCGTGATTATGTGTGGTGTCTGTTATGCAGCAAGTTGCACGGATGACAATTACAACGAAGCCGTCGCCTGTCGGCGATGATGCCGTCAAACAGACTCAGTCTCCTCCGGCCATCAATCCCCCGGAAAATCCGCCATCTTCCTCAGTGCCTCCCTGTACAGTAGGTTCTGCAGATGGTGTTACGTCACCACAACTCGATGCATCGGAACAGCCATCTGAGCCAGATGTGCAGGAGTAAGTGGAAACAGTTTGCACAACTTTGCATGTTCGAGCATTTTCATATTTAAGATTTTGTTTTATTACTTCATCATCGTATATATGAGGTAGTAATAGAGGCAGGCTGGATGCCTGCACTTGTAAACTCCATTTACATCTACTTCAATCTAGAAAAAAATGTTGTCTAATGTCTATGTCTAAATGTAAGTTACAGTTTTCTGCTGATTACTGCTTATTTGTGCTTTTTATTATTATGGTGTTGGAAGTATTATTCGTAATTGAGTTTAAAGTTGTTTGATGGTATTTCTGTGACATACAGTTGCAAAATTATGGTGATGTAAACTTTGTGCCATTTATTTGGAACATTCTGAATTTTAAATATTGTTTGTTTTCCAGTTCTGCCAATGATGTCAGTGAAGATGGAGTTGCTGGCCTGGCCACCGATGATCAGGAGGTGGAATTTCCGATTGTGGCATTGGAACGATTGGATGAAATGATCAATCGTCCACGCTGGGTAGTTCCCGTGCTTCACAATGGTGAACTAGAAGTCTTGCTCGACGCTTCTATTGCACTGTGTAAAAAAGGTAGGCAGTAATTCACATGGCTGAACTTACTCAAATTCTGTCATTTGTCAACGTTGCATAGGGTTCCCACTCATTCTTGAAAGTCCTGGAATTTCTTTTTTTCTGAATTCTAGGCCTTGAAAGTCCTTGAAAACAGCATTAGTCCTTGAATTCAAGTTTCCAGGTTATTGAAAGTTATAGAATTTTTTCAGTGTAGTTAGCAGCAGTTAGATATGAACTAATGTTGATATTTAGTTATTGAAAATTAATGTTAGCCATTCTTGAAAATCTTTGAGAAGTCCTTGAATTTTTTCGTGACTAGAATGGGAGCCCTGATTGCGAATTTGCATAGATTTGCCAACATTTAATGGTTTACAGTGTGTTGTTTATAACTGTATTGAACGTTGTTGTTTTCAGAATTGGACGTGAGGTGTGAAGCTTGTCAGAGGTTTTTTAAAGAAGGTTTAATGACGTCGTTTGTAAAAATACTGACCGATGAGGCAGTCAGTGGCTGGAAAATGGAAATCCACGTTCGTATTTCAACTACTCTGTTGTTTGTGATAGGCATGGTTGTTATTTTTTGTTGTCGTTGCTGAAAATATAGGGTTCCATATGTAGGCTCGTTATTAGAGCTGTCAAATCAACGCATTAATTAACGTGTTATTGCGTTAATAAATTAACGCGCGTTAAAAAAATTAATGTGCATTAAAAAAATTAACGCACATACGTAAATTTATGTTAATTTACTAAATTCTGTGACGCAAAAGTTCCAATATTTCGTTAAGCTACGTTTATTTGACAATCGAATGAATTCAAGTAACTAAACTGTAGTTGCCATTCCATCACTACTGTAAATAAATAATTATTCCGATGACAGACTAATAGAATTTTATGCTAGCTATGATGTCAGTTATTGTTAATTATACGTTTTAAAATGTGTTTCCAACTTTTATATTCTACATGCGTGGCCCCCAAACGTTGCGGGCCCGGGGCAACTTACCCCTACTCTCCCTTTCGACAGACCTGGGTGCATTAATAACATGTTAATTAATGCGTTAAAAAAAATTAACTCAGTGTGTTAATGCATTTAAAAAATTAATGCTTTGACAGCTCTACTAGTTATACATTCATACACAGGTTTTATTTTAAGTTGCATGGCCATTGAAGTGATTATACATATTTATATATTACTTTTGTCAATTTGGATTTGTCACGAAGGGATGTAGTGAGAGTACTAATAGAACACTGAATACCCTGTGCTTGGAATTAAACAGTAGTATCACAGCAAACAAATGTGTCTTGCTGTGTAGTGTGGAATTTGTACAGTTATCAGTGCCGTAGTAAATTTTGCTGCTCAAGGCGAACTTATTGAGTATGTGAACACCAAAAGTTTTCATTAGTTTCATTTTATGCCTGTTAGTTCTGATTCCATCGAGAACCATTATGAGATTAAAAATAGGAGTACAAGAAATCAGTTGCATCGTATGCTGGGTAATAACCCAGCATACGATGCAACTGATATAAACTGTGCACTGTTTTGCAGAAATGCATATTTACAAACTCGATAAAGCTGATTGAATTGTGCGTGCTAAAACTGGATCAGGATTGGTTTCTGCTGCTTGATTTGCTAGCCATTGTTTTTAATCCGATGTCCAGGTATGATAGTCATTTGTTCATTTCAGATTTATTGTTACTATATTACATTTGCTCAGAGTTTCAGTGTTCTGTATTGTGTGTTGATGTTGTCTTTGTGAAGCTAGATACTGTTGCTTGGGCTAACTATAATAAATAGTTAACACATGTTCGGTGACATGAAAGACAGTTCTGCTACATGTAAACACTCAGCTATCACAGAACAGAAAAGATGTTTCGTTCAAAGCAGCCCATGAAACTGTTACATTGTTTCTTGCCAATCATGATGGCAGTGTCCCCAATCAGGATGCCTGACTTGTGTCATTCTGTAGTTCTTTGATACTGCTGGTTTAGTGACAGAAACACGTTTGGCGTGTATTATAAGTAGTGCCACAAGATTTCCTAAAGTTTACATTTGATGACCAGCCTAACCCGGAATAAATTAATTAAACATGAGCCGGTTAGACGAACTGTTACGTGGCATCTGCTCTATAGTTTATACAGTGGCAAAATTGTTACTTTTGTAGGTAATGATTTAATGTGGAGCAACTGTGGAAAAATGAGCACATTAAACAAATCTTAAGAATTTGCCTCTTTGTATGTTTTGTCTCTTGGCATGGTATAGCAGTAATGCGTTGAGTTGAATGAACTCTACAGCGGGCCCGGTTAGTACTTGGATGGGTGACTGTCTACAGGCGGGTAAATCATCTCAGTACGAAGCTGGCTAGCAGCTAGGTCAACTCAGCCTTCTACCTTTCATGGGATGGTAGAATGACGTATCTGTTTTCAGGCCGAGTAGTGATAAATGACGATGGTGAGTGTAGTACTGTAGGTGGATTTGAGGCTCAGGTTTATTGGCCTGGTCCAAAGGTCGGTAGCCACCTGGCACTCGTGCCTGTCCCTCCAAATGAATTGGATGAACTCTCACAGTGGCAGTTCACTGCTACACTGACAGCACCATAGGCATTGTCATGTTTATTACTATTAATACAGCTACTACTAATATGGGTGTGTGTTATTTATTTGCGCAGGTTTCATATGTTCAATGCAAGTCGACAGCCGGAGACTGTTTCCAGTGCCCAGGCTGGGGACGAGGAGCTGTTTGCCAGACCATTTGATGTTAGGATGCCTCGGGTAAGTCTATGGTTTCATTTTTGGGCCGATTATTAAGTCATTTCTTTGGTACGAAGAGTCTGTCTTCTGTTGTCGTTGCCTGTAACACATGTATTGTGGCTAAATGATAGGTCTTACTGGAAAATTTATTACAGGATTAATTAGTCTGGCTCTTCACATGACGTATGGTTGCCATATTTTGGTGCCATAACCTTCATCGTTTTTTTTTCTAAAACACCCTATATAAACACATTTTGCATTTGCAGTTTATCGAAGTTTTTATTATGACTAGAGTATCAGTATGTTTGATTAGCCTGTAAGGTCTAGCTGTTGGCCACATTTGAAGAATGCTTACTGCTTGCTTATCACGCAATGAGCATATACCGTAGGCCATAAAAAACCATAGCACTTTACTTTTCTCTATATCTTCGCCAATTATTAATTGATTTGGAAAATTCTTTCACTGGCACACTCTGCAAACAATATGCAATAATAATGTGATAATGCTTACTGCTTGCTTATCACGCAATGAGCATACACCGTAGGCCATAAAAAACCAAACCAAACAATGAATGCATCTCTACACAGTACCTGGTGAAATATAAATGTAAGCAAAAACTAACGACAATAACAAAAATTTAGGTAAATAAAAAACACTTCAGACCAACGTTTTGATGAATGATCTGTATGACACTAGACTGTGTTAGACCCCACACAGTTTAGTGTCGTACAGACCATTCACTGCAATGTTGGTCTGAAGTGTTTTCTTTCAATTTTACCAAAATGTTTGTTTGTTATTATCGTTATATATGCATATTTTGTTGATATTTCACAAAGTAGTGTAGAGACGCATTTACGGTGTGGTGGGACGTGTAATAATCACGTTATTGCAAATTGTCCGCAGAGTGTGCCAGTGAAAGAATTTGGAAATCGATCAATAATTGGCGAGGATGTGAACAAAAGTGAGGTTTCATGGTTTTTTGGTCTTTCCTGTACATATGTACATGTCAATGTTACCGCACTTATGTGATTTGACAACCATCATACAGTAGTGGTGTTACGTGACGAGTGATAAGACTCACTTACAGTACAGATGATGATGTTGCATTTCAGGGCTGGTTGGTGGACATGGTGAACAAATTTGGAGCTCTTGGTGGCTTTCAGATACTCCTTTCGCGCTTTCAGAGAAATCTCTCGGTTACTCTTATTGCAGCGCTCATCAGGTAGATTGTTGTTCTAGTCTGTGGCGTAGATGGTCTATTTGCAGTAATATATTAGTTGTTTAGTAATTTTTGCTATTGTGATCATCATTTTCATCGATGGACATGTATAATTTTTCAGCTTGTTTGGAGAAAAATGACACTTTTTTGTTATTGCCATCACTTTTATTTCTTGTTGACAAACCTTTATAATATTTGGCAAATGTGCACTGCTGGGAATTTGTGACAAGGGAGAATGCATATAGTTAGCTTACCAAACATTTTTTGTGTAGCTCTACTACTTTGTAATAATTTAATCGTTGTTCTGTTCATGTCAATACGCTCTTTTGTAGGGTTATCATTCTGTTTTTGAAATCTTGTTTTTTTCTGTTTTTTAAAAATTTTTTTAGTGTTTCATGCTCCAGTTGTGGAGAGTACACAATAGCTTGCAAGTCATTGTATCTTGGCAGATATTTGAAACTACACATTAGCAACTAAACTACCAATAGTGCAGATACTGTAAAACTTCTAATACAAGCCGGGGGTCTGAGTCAGATGTTTTAATAGAAGTCGGGTCTCAAATAAAAGCCAGGTTTCTAACATAAGCTGGGTCATTCTAATATCAACCAGACATCTAAGTAGTAGTATTTGTAGGTGTAGTAGTAATAGTGGTAGTAGTAGTTGTAGATGCATTATAGTAGTAGTAGTATTGCACACATTATATATAAACTGTTGTTCGTTGTTGAACTTTGTGTCTTTGATTATTCAGGCACAGTATTATTTAACTGTGGTATCTTGTCAGAAGTGGTTGCAGTTTGCATGTCGTCGAAATATAATCGTTATTATGGTAATTTGCAGGCCATTTGGACAGTGTTACGAGGTGCTGACCATGACAACCATCCAGAAATACTTTATACCAATCATTGTAAGTCCTAACGGTTTTCCTGCGTTACTTCACAAGTCAGTAGTCAAGCTGAGTTATTATCTGTCTCGTTGCTATAGCATAGCAAGGGACAGATTATAAAATCACTTGCGTCTGTCTGTCATTCAGTCAGTCTGTCATTTTGATGAAATTTGGCACGGTGATTCGGGCCCGAAAAGTAAGGTCGAGTTTGTTTGGAATAAAAATCTGATGACTTCTTCCCCCATTTTACCCCAGTTTGAAAAAAATTTGCATTACGGCCTATGGAGACTTCAAAGCGGTATAACTCGGTCCCCATGAAAGATAATTGTGCGCTGTGTTTACCTACTCCCCCCTATTTTTAGGGTCGGGCAATCTAACAGTGTTACTTAAATTTGCCCCTTATTGACCCCTGTTGCCATAGCAACCATTCAAAAGTTGCAAAATTTTGCATTACAGCCAATGGAGAGTTTAAAGCGGTATAACTCGATCCCCGTAGAAGATAATTGCGCCCTGTTTGCACCTACCCATCTATTTTCGGGCCCAGGCTATCTGGCAGTGTAATTTAAATTTCTCCCCTGCTGACCCTTGTTGCTATGGCAATGAATTTTGGGACAAAATTGACTAACTCGGCCCCCGTGAAAGATAATTGCTCCCTGTTTGCACCTACTCCCTATTATCGGGCTTGCGCTATCCAATGGTGTCATTTAAATTTCTCCCTTGCCGACCTTTGTTGCTATGGCAATGAATTTTGGAACAAAACTGACTATAACTTGACTCCCGCAAAGATAATTGCACGCTGTTTTTACCTGCCCCCTATTTTTGGGCCCGGGCTATGCAATGGTGTCATATATATTTTTCCCCTGAAGACCCCTGTTGTCATGGCAACCAATCGTTTTTATTCAAAGGCAAAATTGGCTGCAGGCTCACCAGAGCGTCAAACGCTGAAACACAGCTGCTAGCCTTATATAGCATGGCAATGGGACAGATACCTTGTACCACAGAACATATTTCTAGGTTTTTTAGAACATTCATGTGATACATTTCATTTTTGTTTTCATATTTATTATGCTTTGTGTATGTATTTGCATAATATCAGTCACATATTGGTGTGCTTTTGCTTTCAGTAAAATAGCCTTTAGACATTCGCTGGATTTTATTTTTGTCTGTGAATGCACAGAGTCAAAACTCCAAAGGGATTTAAACATTTTTATATTAAAATTTGTTTTGTCTCTCAGTACTTTGATACTGTCAGTTAGATGACAGGAAGCCTGAAATTCTTGTTGCAACAATTTCATCTTTAGAAAACTTGGTCATCAATCTGAAAAATGCCATTTAGAGCAAATCTCAAAAACATAGCCACAATAAAATATTACATTATTTGTGGAACAAGAAGTTAAAATTGAATTAAGTTTTTTTGCTGTGATTTTTTCAGGTGGGATTTTTTGGTTGGTTTATTTCAAAAAATACTGTTTTTTGGCTATCTGTTCGATGTCTCAACCTTGGTGTGTTCGCATATCATCATATTATGCCTGTGCTAGGACATAGTGTCCCAGTTCATGGAGAACTTGACTGATGATGAGTTGAAGAAGGAATCAAAGACCGAGTCTAAGAACGATACTTTGTCCGGCATCATCAATGCACTCAAGTGCCTTGCTTCACGCGTCCCCAAGCAGGAGGAGAAGATCAAGGGTCTCGAGTTGTTCAGACTGAAGATCATTCTGAGGTAAGTGCTTGTGATCACATGTTGAACTTAGTTTGTCGTTGGTGATCTAAAGATTAGCACTTGCAATGAAAAGGTTGCTTATGGCCACTTACAGCTGATGATGGTTATGAATGCAATAGTTTGGCTTAGTTGGTAACGTCGTTGGTCGTTAGTAAACCATCTCGGTATGTAACCAGCCACCCAGGTCAACTCAGCCTGGCCATCCCTTCATGGGTAGGTGCAGTGATTGCTGGCAAAAGCTGGGACGTAAACAGGCGCACCGTGCTGCGTTGCACTTGCCTCGTGGCTGTGGTCTGGCAGTGTAAACTGGTGTCTGGCTGAGGGCTAAGGAAATGGAGGATAGCGATGCCCTATGCGCTTTATGGCTTGGGAAGGACTCTGTTTTTTTGTGGCCACTAACAGCTAGGTAGAAATTCTGTGGCAAGATGTACACTATAGTATACTTGTTCATTTAGAAAAGTTTGCACTTAAAAGGTTGCTTGTGGCACTTACAACTAGGTAAGATTTTTTCCTTCACGTCTTGTTCTGAATAGGTGGTGGCTTAACTTCGTGCATCAACAAAAGTTATTTGATGTTGAGCCGGGTTAGTAGTGCGATAAGTGACCTTTTGTCTTTATATTCAGCTAAGTCACCCAGGCCAACTTAGCTCGGCCATCCCTTCGTGGATAGGCAAAATTAGTACTGGTGATAGTTATGGGCATTGCTGGGAAAGGAACAGCAAGTTCTGTATAACAGTAGGTCCTGTTACCAGGACTGCTGGGATACTTACTCAAAAATACTCAGTTACAGGTGCTGGCTGTTAATTAGAGCTGGCCATCTGGACAGCTTCTGCTGTGTACTAATTCGTTTGGTTTTAACTAAAAAAGTGGATGAGCTCCCATGCAATGAACGTAGCTTTACATGTGAAATCTCCTTTTTACGCGTGATAGCAGAATGCTTCGCATGTTTTAGCCATGGCCTGAGCGTCTGTCCATTTGTGACACTGCTGTATTGAGTCAAAACGGTGCAAGCTAGGATCATGAAATCTTCACCACGGGCTGCCTCAAGGTCTCTAGTTTTTTGTGACAAAATTTTGTGCCCCTGGTGCAGGGGTTCTTCTCGAACGAGGGCATCAAAGAGGGGTACCTACTCTAAAAAGATGTTATTTTGCTGCTATTGGCTCGTGTAGCGTGAAAATGGTTGCAGATAGGCACAGACATGCTGCTTATCATAACAAGCACTGGTGAAAGGCTTTTTAGATTTATCAACATCGATGACCTTGAACGATCTTGAAGTTCTCAAAAAAGGGTTTTTAGTGAAATTTTAGCAATTTTTGGATGCAGCACACATGTTCAACACTGAATTGTGATGAAATGGATGGAGGTAGACCAAGACAACAGCATATTAAATTTTCAGCATTAAACGTAGATTTTAGCTGTCCATGTCGTGATTCCCTAGGTTCAAGGAGGCCTGTGCAGGCGGGTGTCAAAGATGGCTAACCCTCTAAAAAGTGGTTAATTTACCGCAATTATATCATGTAGTGTGAAAACAGTTGCAGATAGGCACAGACATGCTGCTTATCATAACAAGCAGTAGTGACAAGCTTTTTATTGGTGTCAACGTCGATGACCTTGAATCTTTAAAATGAGGGTTTTTAGTGAATTTTTGGCAACTTTCGGCTGCAACACACATTTTGAGAGTGAATTGCGATGAAATGGCTGGAGACCTGGACAACCTGCATATGACATTTTTAGCACAGAACGTACATTTTTAAGAATCTTAAGTTTTGGTCTCTTAAATTCAAGGAGTCTTCCGTACAGAGGCCTCAAATTTAAGTACTCTTTTAAGATGCATTAATATCTTATTCAGCTGTAGACCTACACTGATTGCCAAAGTGGCAGGACCGCTGCTATCGCACGTCATGTGAGCTTTGCTCAAATTACTTGTTCTTTTAATCTGAGTCTGTGTAGCTTATGATGCTAAGTGGATGGGAAGATATCTGCGAGTCAGGCAGAAAGTAATGTTTTCCTGACTGATGGGTTTATGACAGTCACTTGTGAATCTGGCTTGCATCTTGACTTCTGGGACTTTGTATGCCAATTTAATGTGGTCTCTTAGATAATTTTTCAGACATTGTTGGTGTGAGATTTTTACATGTTGTGTGCTGACACTCACCCAAGTCGGTGAATCCTAACCACAAATCTGATAAAAGTCTTGAAGTCACATGGTGCTAAGATAAATGAGGGTAGAATGGCAAAATGTCATATCTACAGTTGTGTAAACTACAAAGTACAAAATTCTTCAAAATTTTACCTAAGTGCTTATTTTATTAAAATGTGAAACATAGCAAGGAAATCTGGATGTTATTTATCAACAAGCTTTTTAAACAAGTTAAAAAATATTTAGGTATAAGTCGGAAAAAATGAGGAGGGCAGACAGTTGTTTTCATTTTTCTTGAAATGTTGTCAACTGGAGATCGGATGTTTTGTTCTTTTAGCTTTATTGTTCAGAACTTGTTTTACAGTTTGCTGTGATGCGTGTCGAATTTGCAGACTGCTGCAGATCTCGTCGTTCAACGGCAAGATGAATGCGCTCAACGAGGTGAATAAGCTGATAGCGAACGTGACATACAATCTACACAAGCATGGTCAGGGCGAACTGGACGAGTGGCTCACTGCTGAGAAAGTCGCTGTGAGTAATTCAACGATTCCCATTTAACACTGTTGAGATTTACTTGTCACAGGAATTAGTTATTTTATTTATTCATTATTGAGTTCTAACCACATAGCTTCAGAATTTATCATGTTGATCAAACTTAAGGACTTAAGCTGAACAGTAGGCTGTAGGTTCGACTCCCATTCGGGTCACTATTAAGTGTTGACTACTTAGATGGGTGACTGTCTGCAGACAGGTAAACTATCTCAATATATAGTAAGTAAGTAAGTAAAGTGTGAATTTATATAGTGCATACTCAAAAATTTTTTTAATGTGCTTAATATGTTTCAGCCAACACTAATGTCAGCTCAGCCTTCTATCCCTTCAGTGTAGGTGAATCGGATCGGATCGGCACTTATCCAACGATGCTCATGACATCTCGATGTGCGTGCTTGCTTGATTGGTCACGACGTTGGTTGATGCCGGTGATGTCTTACTGCAACTCCCGCCATGCACCGCTCTCAGTTGTCAACATCAGGGGGTCATGGTAAAGGCACCTGGGGAGATGTGTCGTCACGTCGGCAGCGACCTGATCCCTCCATTGCTCCCTTTGTGCATTAGGAGGACAGCACCAACCAACCGGACGTTCTGCCCATAGGAGCGGTTTTGGCAGGCTGGAATCGTCCATTTGGCACACATGTCCAAACCATCAAAGACAGTTCCACTGTAATGGACGGTCCAGCTGGGGTTAAGGTGTGGCGTGTTCACTTGTCTCAGGTAGCAACTAACACTGTGTGATCCCCTATGGCAGGTGATGCTTTGTAGCTCTGTGATGGGTTTCCTATTAAAGGTCCTTTGACGCCAAAATTAACATATACATTTTACCCATTTTCCTGAAAGTGCAGAATTTTCTGATAACTTTGACAGTAATATTAGCGCCAAGCATTTTGTCAACACGGAAAAATTTACCTTTGAAGTCGACGATCTACGAAAACGACATAGAAAAGGCGCCGCCATGATGGTCTGCAGTGACGTCATGAGTTTAGCCTATAGACGTCATGAATATTAATGGCCTAGCCTAGAATGATGACGTCGTCGGCTAGGCCATTAATATTCATGATCTATATGGGCTAGGGTCATGATGTCACTGCAGGCACTGATAGATTAGAATACTTCGCATAACAAAACGTAATGCTGCATTTCGTTTGAATTCATGCATTAATTTCATATATTTATGAAGCTCAAATCGACATATTATGTATGCAACATTAAATGTCTAATTTAAATCTACAGAAATTGCACGAGTGAGTTTGATCGTGTCCATGGACCTTTAAGAGTGTACACCACCACCACCATTACTGTGTATGTGTAATGAACTAGGAGTGGATATCGGCTAACAACGTTCTGACAATCGTTCTACGCGACAATCTGCATCAGCCTCAGTATGTGGAGAAACTGGAGAAAATCATTCGCTTTATGATCAAAGAGAAATCGCTGACGCTGGAGGATCTCGACAAGATCTGGGATGCTCAGGTCAGACAGATGCTTTTCAATGCTGTGCTGAGTTTTGTGCATAGCATTGAAGCTTATCATGTTAGTTTTATACATGTTAATATGTGATATTGATATTGTGTGAAAATTAGTAAGTTACTGACAGTGGAAGAGTTATACAGTAAAACATAATAGCTAATGATGCAGTGCTGCTTTGACACAATGGTGTTGTCAAGTCATTTATGCATTCATGATGCTCTTTCTGTGATTATGAGAAAGAGGTTATAGTGACATCACGTCAAGGACTGTGAGTAAACTAAACTAAGAATTTTTTTGGTGCTACTAAATGTCAGACTGTCAGCAAACTGTCTTTGATATGCTTTGATTTTCACCAAATCTTAAGCTCAGCGTACAGTGTCGTTGGGTCAACATGATTCCTGCTGCAGATTGCCTTGAACGCTGTCTCTCTGACATTGACTACTGGATGTTTGCTAACCCTCTTAAGCTGAATGCCGATAAGACTGAACTTCTCTGGGCTGGCTCGAAACACGCCTTTGCTGTACTGGGCAGCAGTGGCCCATCTCTATGTCTCAGAGATACTTGTGTATTCAGTGCAATAGAGATGCTTCGTGATATTGTGCTATATAAATCAAATGTTGACATTGCCACTGACATTAACATTAAGCTGAATTAATTAGCTAGCCTGCTGGGTAATTTCATTTCATTGGTTATGTTTTGTAGGCCGGCAAACACGAGGCGATCGTGAAGAATGTTCATGAACTGTTGGCGAAGCTGGCTTGGGATTTCTCTCCACAGCAGCTTGATCACCTCTTTGAGTGCTTTCAAGTTAGATGTGCTTTTTTGTAAATTTTGTTGTGCCTGTTTAAGTCCCAGTTGGATGTCCACCATGTAAAAACTGTTGTCACCAAGCAATATAGTTTTGTGCTGGCCATGGGGCCATAATGCTTTGTGGCTGGGAAAGTAGCTTGCCATTTCACCGGTCGTGCATTAAATACTATGATTTTCGTGCATCAGAACAACATAAGCCTATGCTCTAGAAGGGTGTCACACCCTTTACTTTTTCCTTTGCTGGTCTGCAATACATCAGTAGATAGAATATCAGTCGTTGTGATGTCAGTTTAGATTTGGTGGCCGAGTTGGTTTTCCTATCAGCAAATTCAACACTGTGCACTGTATAAATGTATAAATTCAACTACTTACATTAAGTGAGCTCAAAAGATTGCATGCTGATGTGGACTGATGCAGGGCAGCTGGGTGCATGCCAGCAAGAAGCAGCGAGAAAAGCTGCTGGAGTTGATACGTCGCCTGGCCGAGGACGACAAAGAGGGGGTGATGGCTCACAAGGTGCTTGTGCTGCTGTGGAACCTCGCACAGAGCGAAGACGTGACGACGGACATCATGGATCAGGCGCTCGCTGCACATATCAAGATTCTCGACTACAGCTGCTCGCAAGTCTGCTCACAGGTTCGAAACAACTGCCACTGTTCTGTGACATCTTATGCAGGTTGACCACTTCTTTGGAAAATCTGGAAATGTCGGGAATTTTGTCGTTGTCAGGGAAATGTCGAGTATTTCAGTAAAAATCTGAGAATTATCAGAGACAAAAAGTTGTCAGGGAAACTTGTCTGAATGTTGCTTACTTCTGTTTTTTTTTCTAATAATTTAATCTATGTTATATTTCAGTTAGTACGTGGGTTAGGTTATTGTAGTTGGGTTTAATATGGCCAGGGGTGGTGTGAATCATCAGAGAATTTCCGGGGAATTTCATGGTGTCTGGAGAGAGTCACCCTGCTTATAGCCATTTCGTTCCAGCTGTGCTGCATTAAATCACACGATTTGTTTTAAACTTATATTGCTATATAAATGTAATTTGATTGATTGATTATTGATGGATGAGTTAGTTGAACTGCTTCTACGAAACTAGCTGTCACGGACCATTTGAGCTGGTTAAGAGTTCATAGACTTTACTGATTTTCATATTAGTAAGTAAGTGAGTAAATAAATTTATAGAGCACACAATAATGTCGGTGAGTTTCTTGCTGAGTCTGAGGTGCTGGGGTGAGGCGGGCACTAGAGATGGTTGAAAAAAAGAACATTTTGAGATGGAAAGAAGTTATTGAATGACATTTGCAAATGTCAAGAGGGAGAGAAAAAGTTGGAAAGTTTTTTGTTTTTTTTTTT
>Ga0056128_1007115_pt1 | contig 14114 bp, 7 predicted proteins | sample WorMetLIZISLAND2_FD_71113 | JGI IMG/M metagenome (GOLD analysis project Ga0056128, IMG submission 71113) | Marine gutless worms symbiont microbial communities from Max Planck institute for Marine Microbiology, Germany - Olavius geniculatus... ... | reverse complement strand
CAATGTGAAACAGGTTACACCGGCAGACACTGCAATAAGTGAGTAGTAGTAGTAGTAGTAGTTGTTGTTGTTGTTGTACTTCATGCAGATACTGCAGTAGGTCAGTTGTAACTTGTAACTCAGCAGTTGTTTGTCAGACAGTTTTTCACAGGCTGAACGGTAGTTTCCTATGGGAAAGCCAAAAATTCGACCCCCACAGAATCAAAACCCATGATCCGATTGAAATAAAATTTGGCACGGTTGATTATATCGGTTAGATGACCCCTCATGCTAAATTTCATGTAAATTTGTCCAACGTTGCTATAACGCGTTGATAAAACTTCCTGCAGGGCGTTACAGAATGAATGACAATGCTGGCTACTTCGCTGACCGTCGGCGACCGTGAAATTCATTAAATACAAAAAGGAGTGTACGATTGGCAGTGCTAACGTCATCGACAAGCTCATGAGATAAGAAGAAGGAGTGGCTTTTAAACTCAACAACATTTGCACACCAGCTTTTAAATTATAATGACCAACAGCTCAATCTTTTGGCATGAGTTTCTGAATAAATACCTGATGGTTGGTTATGTTGAATATTAAAACTACTTTGGTTTTGTGAAAGTGTTTATCGAGTTAGAAGACAGCACACGTGATTTGGCGATGGTAGCTTTTATTCGTTTTTTAAACATAGGCAGTTGCCAGGGGCCGACCACCTAAATTTTAGGCCGTCAAAAATATTTCTTCGTAATTAAAAAAATTTATTTCAAAAATACAAACTGTGGGACTAACCCCCATTTTCTGTTGATTTAGAGGAAAAAATATAAACTTTTAGGATAGTCTCCTCTTTCGGAAAATATGCGTCAGCAAAATTGCAACTTCTTGCCTCCAACTTTTGTAACTCAGGACGCCGGTAGGCAGTGGCGAGATCGGGCCACTGCAAATTTCGATAATAGAATTATCGTAAAATCGGTTAATAATTGGAGAAGATTTGGACGTTTTTATGGCCCACGGTGTATAAACGAAATACCTAAAAACAGACAAGAACCAATGCGAATTTCGCTAATAACAAATGAAAGTACACATTGTATCCCTAGTTGTAGTCGGCTTCGAAGAAAATGGGCAACGTGTATATAACGTGTCCGCTGCGTATAGCCGGCCGCACAAAAAGTTTATCAACAAGACTTGTCTTGTTGATATATACGCGAACGTTACCGTTTGCTATTACACTGCGTCGTGAAAGCGTGAAAGCCTTTGCAGGCTTCATTCGTTGTTGTTGTTTTGAGACATCGGCGCGGCACTTAATGACACTATCTGGCAGACTGCAGCCCACACATTACGACCACCGTCAGACCACACACTGCGTCTGATGCTGCTTCCGACCACTGGCATCGTCGTACAGAGGAAACATATAGGACAATTAACTGACCCACTAAATTTTTTTTCTTGCTGCATGGAACAATTCTGTCCAAAAATGCACAACTCAGACTAAAAATCCCGATTTAGCAGCAAAGAAATCGAAATTTTGAGGATCTCTAATGTCCTGTGTCGGGAAATGTGCAGCCCTGGCGCACGACGTCGCTGCTGACTGCGACTATTACGACGCTATCTCTTTGTGCAATGGCGAACGTGCGCCTCGACGGCATACACAGTTTGCTGCCGTGGCCGGCGCTGACGAGTCGCATAAATTAACAAATAAAACGAATATCAAACAACCCAAAACCTAATTCGGAATTCGAACAAACCGAACAAATACCGAATAATCGAATATTGGATTACATCCCTACTGACGACGTCCACGTACACAAGAATAATCTTTTCGTACGATTGTTCCAGGAAACGCCGCCGCTGTGGCAAGCGCCCCTCGCTCCCCGACGCCGAACAGTAGACGGCAAGAGGAAGACGGGGAGAGAAACAGAGGGAAGAGAAGCAGCGAGGAAGGGATGGTAAGTGAGGAGTCGCTGCATGGCGTCTTCGTGAAACGCACGGAAGTGTGGCTTAATTGAATGTCGTCGGCCGCGTGGGTTCTGCCGCGGCACTGGAATCCATGGCAACGCACGTCGCCGCATTCAGATACTGCCAGGGTACATTTCTGCCCCCTCCCCCGGGTGCTGACCGTCACTGAATAACATAATGCAGGATCGGGTTCTTTCTATACATAACAACGCTCTTTGCCGTCTTTTCTCTACTCATGCAAGCCGGCTGACAGTCTGCGGAAAACGCCGTGCATTTTCTTAGTTTTGTTACACAGAAAACGGGCAGTTAAATAGACTTACTGAAAACTCAAGTGACATGCATGGCCATGTTAGCACGTTATTACCTTTTGAGGCTCAATTTGTATTTTTTCAGTGCGTTTATCACAGCACAAAAGACCAAAACACAGCATTAGATTTAGATGTTAAATATGCCACCTGCGGGGGCAGCTTTGTAGATTATGGCACCAATGTCAAATAATGGTTATTGTTGGTGTTATTATTATATAGGCCTATGTAAAAAAAAACTTACCAGTTTATAGCTGTGTGTAAGGACGATGTGATGATATCAGTCCTCTAAAACAGCAGAAATCATTTGGGTAACCTCAGATGGGGCTATGCATAATGGCATTCTTACAAGCTGACTTTAGTTGGTAATCACTAACATAGTCTGAAGCCTTCTTCATTTGATGTTATTTGTCGTATTAGGCCTATTGCCCAATGTTTACTGATTAGCGTAGCAGCCGAAAATGCTTCTGTTATGGTTTTGCTAATGTGTCTACTACTGCTGCTGCTCCTACTATGCTGCGCTGCTCATCATACCTGGAAATCAGGGTTGGCTGTGGTAGACTTCGGCTGACATCATCTAATTGCCAAACTGTCAACCCGCATTTCCGTCAGATGCTAGGATCTTGGTGATATTTGTTGTACAAGCCGAGGTATAGCCCATTTTATCTTAAATTTTGTTGCCATTGCAACAAGGGTCGGTCGGGGTAAAATTCAGTTAGCAACATTTGATGGCCCATTTCCGAAAACTCCCCCACGGATGCAAAAAATCTTGCAGATATCTCATAGCAAGCCAATGTATAGCCAATTCTGTCCCGAATGTCGTTGCCATGTCAACGGGAGTCGGTCAGGGGAAAAATGCGATTGGCGGCATTCGATGGCCCATTCCCGAAAACCTCCTTATAGGCGCAAAAAACTCGCAAAAATCTTTTACGCAAGCCCAGTTATAGCCAATTTTGTCCTAAATTTTGTTACCATGGCAACGGGGCTCAATAGGGGGTAACCGGGGGTAAATATAAATGTCACCATTAATTAGACCGACCCCGAAAACTCTATCCTGGAACCAAAAATTACGATTCTATCTTGCACACAACGGAAGTTATGACAGTTTAAAGAATTTTTAAATTTTCCCAAATCAGTCAAAAATTAAATTTTTATTTTGTAACATTACAAAGGCACTTCCTTGCGCAGAACCGCGTCATTTGACGTATTACGCGTAAAATCAGTCTAACGGACTCGTCTGTAGGCGAGTTCAAGTACCAATAAAAAGTGTAGTAAATTTCGAACAGGAGGGGTGTATATTTCACCTATATGGAGAGCAAAAACCCATGGGCGGATTGGGCCCAAATTTTTTTTTGTTGGCAGGCGTCTACGACGTAATCACACCATTCAGATTTGGTGACGATCGGTTTAGGGGTTTTTTGGTTGGCTGAGGGTCAAAGTTTGCCTTTTCTCGTTGACTTTGAAGGTCGTCCTTACAACACTCACACTATCGTGTGAGGTGTGATTACGCCTGTGTGCTTAGTTTTTTCTTTTTCTGTTGTTAATTGCATGCATGTGCGTATGTGTTAATCTATCGTTTTTCGATGAATAAAGATGTACATATTACAGTATTTGACAATTTTACTGCCCGCGGTAGTATTGTTTTCAACATTATCGCTAACTAAGCATCATCACAAACCGCTGCACTTAAGTTGATGAAAGTTTGCGTGAACATTTATACCATCATAAACTCTATAGAAGCCTGTTGAATATCAAGGTCATAGGTCAAAAGACAAGGTCACATATGTTCTTGTGTGTATTTTATGCATAATATTGCGGCTACCCACGGACAGTACTTGACCTTGAGCAAGGCTTGACAATCTTGCTTATTTATTTATTTGGCATCTAATTGGCAATGCATTTATGTTAACTTTCCATACTTTGACTGTTAATGCAAAAACATCAGCAAGTTAAAATAGCCTATAGTCTAGTTCACAAAGGCAAAACTTTCAAAACAACTACACTGTACGCCAAGTTTTTTTATGGCTTGAGACAGTGAACTGCAGACGTCAGCGCATGACGCTTGTTAGATTTCTTTAATTATTTTTCTCATTTCTACCTTTGGACACGCATGCACAAGACAAACACGGTATTTTGTTCGCTCGCTCAGGCTATGCGCAGAGGTTTTAAACGGCTTCTCGGCAGTCACAGCGGGGTGTGGCGTGCAACATTCAAAAATTGCAAACGAACGACATATTACACCACGTACTTTATAAATAATTTCGGGTAGACAGTAGGTCAATTGCGTTGGAGCTCACCGCCGCCTCTCTTATCGCTTTTCGGTGCGTCGAGCCGGCGAGGGTTAAACCCAATTAAGCTAGCATACAACCCATGTAAGCCGAATAAACAGAAGCAACCTCGGTAAAAGGAAGAAGGCCTGCTGGAAAAATCTAGCGTGGTGCGCGAGGTTAGTAGCAATAATGAGATTGAAGCAGCAGCAACAACAACGATCAATCCAGGGCCGGATTTAGGGGGCCGGGGGTCCCCGGGCCCCAGGCCTCCCACCAGCTAAATCCGGCCCTGGATCAATCACGCAATAAATGTACAAAACATCAGTTTATACACTTGTTAACGGCAACATTGAAGAACTCGCAAATCGAAAACAGCAAAAATCACAAAAGGTGATATTGTTCGCATCACGCTGACTGCGTGTCAATGCGGTTTGATGGCAAGTTGTATCAGGAATAGTCGTGCCAAAAATTATTAAAATCTGTTAATTGATTTTCAAGTTACAGTCAAAAATGTCGGGGATGTTTTTTTGAGACACAGGGTACATGTATATTAAGCTGGAGCGCCTGCTAATACTTTTAATACTTTTCAGTACTTTTTTCTTTATAAGCGTAATATTTCTCTGTCTGTCGTTTTTACTCTTCACTTTCTCGTTTATTCACGCTATTGAGTCAAATGTGACATCAGCAAGTCATTATTTAGGGCCTAGACTTTCAGTTAGCCTAAATTAATTCATTAGCACCATAGGAGCAACATATCTTAATCTTCAATGCTTTAATACCGTCGTTGGCCAACAAAGGGTTTGTTTGTTTGTGAGTTTATTTTTAATTTTTTCATCAGATAAGCCTAATAACAAAATTACAACTGTCTTTAGCTTAGTAAGATAATTAATGCTAGTAGAAAGTACAAACCAAGTGTCCTTCAAAAGCGCCTACTCCACCTTATACGTATAGACGTACATGAATGCAACTTGCTTTCTGGACAACAAAAATTCTAGCTGTGGCTGGGGTAGGCTGACCGTACCGCCTATCCGAAGGCCAGCGTTTGACTTTGGGTCGCGAAAAGAAAGCGATTTCTCAGTGTAACTGCAGTCATGTATATAACACGCTATGACGGCGTTGCTATATCGAACAATAGAATCAACACTAGGATACGATACAGTAATTCGGCGCACGTGGGTGACGGCCCTAAGCAGCAGCATTGCATTCAAAATTGCGGCCAAACCGCTGCGGATAGAGACATGGTTACTTTTGACAGTTTATAGGAAGTCGCCGGCGCTTTATCCAACGGTACCATCGCCGACCTCTTTTTGACGTACCGTTTAGCCACAATACATGCGTTACGGACAGCCAGACAGACAGACGACATACGAACGGCATATCGTACAAATGTTTGATGACTTAACGGTCGGCTAAAAACAGGGGCAATAAAATTACGTAGATTTTCAAGAAAGTTGAAAAATACTTAACTAAGATAATATTTTAATGAAAATTTTGTTTAATTTTTTACTTTAATCTTTTTTTTTAGCAATTTTAAGAAAGAAATGTGTGCGTCATGGTTTTTTTGGGGGGGAAGAGTCGCTCTTGCAGTGCTGTATTTTGCGAAAATTTGAAGGCTACACGTACGCAGAATAGGCGTCTGTGGATATGGATATGGATGGGAAATCTCATATCTACGGCAAGCCTGCCTATTTCTCGCAACCAGCCACTTAGGAAAACTCAGCCTGGCCATCCCTCCGTGGGTAGGCGCAATGATTACCAGCGAAAGCTAAGACGTAAACACACACCGCGAGATGCACTAGCTCCGTATTAGTAGTCTTGCAGTGTAAACTTGAGTCTGGTTGGGTGCTAAGGAAAGATCAGCAAATATGGCCAGCTTTGTGTCTTATGAAGAATGTACAGTTCTACAGTTCTCGTCATACTCCTTGTTTTATGCAGATGATAACACACATCAAACGGAAAGAACTCAAATTTTTTTGTACACAATTTCACACAAAGCAAACCACATTTAATTAACAAATTACAGCACAGCGTAAACATCAACTAATGTTTTTATTTCAATTTTTTCTTCGTTTTTTTTGTCGTTTATGTGTGCAATGATGTGAATAGCGTTAGGCCTACAGGCCTAATCTTGCGGTTTCTAGGCCGGAAGGCCTACATCACGAAATCTTTGACAGCGACAGTGTGCGGTAATTAACCGACCTAATGCTGAACAGTTTGAATTAATATTTTAGCGTTAAGTCAGGCCATATTTTATATAATGTAACAGTAATACACTACGTCATGCGTTTGCCTGCATTTCAAAACCATCGTAGTTTATTAGGCCTACAACGAATTGTTAAAAAATAATTAACATTTAATGTTTGTCTAAGCTCATTAACCATTACATGATGTGATTATAAAAATGCACCAATCAAGATTATTTCTGCAGCAATTATGCCAGGCACTACACTAGTATCTACAACGTAATTTAACGAATGGACTCGAACAAGCGACATTCATTTTGATCGAATATTTGTGGTCCTTTTTACGTACATTTTTTTCTGTCTTGCAGTTAGGCCTAAATTTTGCCATTGGTGAACGTTTTCTCTGGAGGTAAATTACCAAACTTTTACGACCGCCGTTCTCTTGCGTTACATACATGATACACAGCAGTACATCACATAATCCGATTTTTCCCGAAACATTGTTAGCTAGACGTATGACGGACGAACACAAAGTCCGTCACGTGACCAGTCAATCAGTTAATCGTGAGCAAGGCAGTGAAACAGCTTGATGGTGAACGAGTCATCTAGCAGCAGGCCTGCGACAGTCGGGTCAGCTGCAACGACAACATTTCAATAACGTGTCCAAATAAACTAGGAAAAATTGTCCGTTCAGTGACGGCATAATGCGGCCGTCCGTCTAGAACTGCGCAACCGTTACCGTAACCTTGATCTTTGACTTTTTCAACTGCCAATGAGAACGTTTACGCCGATTTTGATTTTTCTGTGGCTTTCTTTCAGACATTAGGATTCTGTACAGGACGGATGGACGGTCTGGCAAGATCCGTATTAAGACGGCCGCATAATAACATTAAACAGACAAACAAAAAACAGACAGATGTAGAAACATAATCTTTTTTCCGCTGCCGTGCTGCGGCGGTGAAAATGGCAGCTTAGGCCTACTCACATGTTCGACTACGTTTGGTTTTCATCTTTATATGACGTTGTATTATTAATCAGGTTAACTCAGCCTCAGTGGCTGATTCCTCAGTGGCTGATTCAAGGGGAGAGCGGGGGTCGGCCGCCCCCCCTCCTTATTAGCTAAAAGCGTTTTAAAGCAAGTGAAAATTTTGCACGAAAATGCATTATTTTTGCATAAAATTTAAAAAATAGCCCCCTCCCCAGAGGGGGCATAGCCCCCTCCCCAAATCCAACCTTAGATCCCACCCCTACCAATCCGCTTTTTATTCCAAATTTCTGGATCCGCCACTGCTTAGCCTTGTGTCCTTCGGGAATAGGCAGATCGAGTGCCCGCTTATGTAGCTGGGGTGAAAGTGCGGCACGTTCGCCTGCGTCGAATGATCTTATAGGGCAGGTGTCGCTCCTTAGTTCTGAGATAAGTTTATGTAAAAAGTTACACAGCTTAAATTATTTTCTAATCACGCAATTTGGAAGCCGGTGTAGTAGGTATGTACATCGCGTAGTGTATTATACTCGAACAAAATTCTGTGTCGACCGAAGAATCTAAATGCTACATATGCCTCTACAAACAACGCAGCTCTTCTCAGCACATGGATTTAGTTCGGGAAGCGCGCCTTTTTCGTTTGCGGTCCTAAGATTGGATCCAGTTTCCTCCCAGATCAGAAATCTACACTCTGCTCCGGCTTTTCTCAGAGCTCTGAAAACTTATCTGTTTCCTCAACGGTAAATATTGTCATATGTTCTCGGTCTCATACAGTAGATAAAGCACCATCACACCTCACACTTACTCGTAACAATGTGACATTACTGGCTTTGTTAGATATTTTTCGGCGCAAAGTAAAGCGACTGGTTGAGGATTTTTTTACCAACTGCGCGATTATCCACCTTGATCTTTGAGTCTGTGACCTTGAAATTGGTCCACGGGGTGCTGGTGTCCCAGGGATCCTTCCTACTAAGTTTGGTATTCGTAGGCCATTTCGTTTTCGCTCTAGGTGGAGGCACACGACGGACAAACGGATGGACAGACGGACGGAACGGCCGTTGCCATGGCAACGAGGTCACCCGGTGCAAGGCGGTAAGGGATCCTTACGCCACCTGCCAAATATCAAGTTGATCGGATAACAGGCGGCGAAGTTATCGGGATTTTTCGCCAACAACGCAATTAGCCGCCGTGACTTTGACCTCTGACCCCTTGACCTTGAAATTGGTCCACGGGGTGCTGGTGTCCCAGGGACCCTTCCTACTAAGTTTGGTATTCGTAGGCCTTTTCGTTTTTCCTATAGGTGGAGGCATGGGACAGACAGACAGACAGACGGACGGACAAGATCAACACATGATGGGGCCTCCTTTTAGGAAGGACGGCCCAATAATAAGGCATAAAAATCCAAGATTGATGTAAATGTTTTCCATGGCACAGTAGCTGCTACAGCATCTTTCAGCTTTAAAATGTCTAATGTCAGGGTTAGTGTTGTGCTGTGCAGTTGGACAGTTTGCAAGCATATGAGTGTGTGGTTAGCTGAATATTGTGTTGGCACAGGGTCATATATTAGCTTCCTTGTTACCAGTAGCTAGACCATAACAGAAACATTTTCGGCTGCTACCATAATCAGTAAACATTGGGCAAGTAGGGCTAATACGACAAATAACATCAAATGAAGAAGGCTTTAGACTATGTTAGTGATTACCAACTAAAGTCGGCTTGTAAGGACGCCATAGGCCCAGGGCCGGATTTAGCTGGTGGGAGGCCTGGGGCCCCTGTTGGGAGGCCTGGGCCCAGTGGCGTATTTGGGATTTCAGAAAGGGATTGGCTATCGAATTACAGGGTTTTAATAATTGAGGGGTTTGGTGGGAGACCCGCTGTTGGTGGGAGGCCTGGGGCCCGGGGCCCCCAGGCCCCCCCCTATATCCGGCCCTGCATAAGCCTATGCATAGCCCCATCTAAGGTTACCCAAATGATTTTGCTGTTTTAGAGGACTGATATCATCACATCGTCTTTACACACAGTTTTAAACTGGTAAGTTTTTTTACATATATAACATTAACGATTACAATACTCTCTTCCTCGATGTTAGCGTCGCAGTTCTGACGTTACTGCACATTGTGTATTGTGCAAACATGCATGACCAAACTAACGACAGTCTATGCCAGAGTGAAATTGGTGTCGGTGTTAAACCACTAATGGAACGCGTGAAGTAGCCTATATACATTTGTTTAACACTCACTCATCCGGCACCAAATCGTGGATTAACATAGACATATAAAGACCTTTTCCCGCAGACAGTCGATGACGTCGTTGACACGGCTGAGTTCCTTCTCGAGTTCTCGGACGCGGCACTTGTACTGCTGATTGCAGTGGCACAACTCGTCGCGCTGTCGCTTCGCACACTCGTTCGCCTTCGTCAGCTGACACACCTGGCATTTGATCGACTCCAGGCACCGACACATCGACTATGCATCGACATATCAGGCGATTCAAAATCAGAATGCGGGACGTTTATGCAGATACTTTCAGACATCAGTCAATAAAGACGTTTTCGTTCTCGCAGTACTACTGTGTCCAGCGCATCAAAGGTTTTTTTACGAGAATGCGCTGTATAAATTTGCTTATGACATTTGACATCCAAAATTGTCGAGTTTGACTTGAGGCTGTTATTTGACGGGCTAGTCGAAAGTAGGACCGAACCTCCCTCCCGGCCCAGACATAACCCCCCTTAGAACGAAACCCTCCCCCTCTTCCACCGGGGCAGGACGAAACCTCCTGGCACATACTAGAACAGAAACCCCTAGGACAGAACCCGCCCCATAACCGACAGCATTCTGTCATGTCCGAGTAATGTGAGCAAAACTTTGTTCACAAACATCATAACCAAGCATATTTTTTTTGAAACGTAAAATAATTTTTACATCCCACGGCTAAATAGACTGCTGTCAATCAATCAAATAAAGTATTAACCCTAATTTCGAAACAAAACCATATCAAATGTTGCTCGTGCTCGTCAGAGTAATTATCGGTCGGCACAACTGCCGCAAATGGGACGACATGAAAGATCGCATTCCTGAAAATTTAGTGCTTAGTTTATATTTATGGATGTTTCTTATGTTTTCTTCATGTTTTAGTATTTCTTTCTTATATCAGGTCATATGTCAGAAGTCAATGACTGCAAACTGTGAAACACTATTTATTGACAAATTCACATCAGTGTAGGCCATTTTACGAAATCAATATCATAACAGCATAGTTAATATACAGCAATTTAAACAAAAAAATTTTCGTCCTAGGTGGGATTGTGTCCTAAAGGGGGTTTCGTCCGGTGGAAGAGAGGGGGGTTCGTCCTACGGGGTTGTGTCAGGGGGGGGTTATGTCCGACAGTAGCGTCGTGGCATGGCGAGGGCAGCGCCCCTCCCGCCAAACTTTAGCACATCGGAAATTTTCTTTTTTTCCAGAAAGCATAAGATTTTCTTCTCAGAATACACAATTTGGGGGAAGGGTAAAAGTCTCCAACTTTGAGGCTTTTTAGACGCAAGTTCGAAATTTTCAGCACGTATAACTTTCTCTCTCGAAGGATTGCAACTTCCTGCCTACGCAGACTTTTATTTTTTTACTTACCGGTGACGACAATGAATGCAACATCGCTGTCAGTGATCAAAGATACTAAGAGATTAGTGATATAAACTGGATCGCTAATTATGTACGTAAGTAAGTAAAACGATTATGCGACATTAGTGTTACTCCGCCTGAGGCACGAAGTGACGTTAGTGTTACCGCGACGCGTGGCGGGGTGGGGCGCGACCAGCGAAGCGTATCGAAGTCTGTGATTGGTTGCTGCTAAGTTATGTGTCCGCCAATCAGGTGTAAGCAATTGTTGTGTGTCGGCTAATCTGTACCCTATGCATATATGGGTCATTTCGCGATTTTTTAGACTTTGGGTCCCTGAGCAGTTACAGCCACATTTTTACAGCTAGGTTGGCATGGAATGTGTCAAAATCTTTTCAAGAAACTGCCGAACAAATTGCGCAGCCTTTGACAGACAAAAGTGTTCGTTCAGATTCTCATCAACGCCCCAAACACGTCAAATCTTATTACAGTCCCGCGTCGCGATCTGTATTTTTCATTTTTGGAGGTGCACAGAAACTTTATTTTTGTCACCAATAACGCCCATGATGCAATTTATCAAAGCTGCAATATGAGAAATGTTCAAATGCGCTGTTTGCATATTACTGCAATCAGCATGAAAATTGAGTAAACTAGTCCTTACAATGATAACAGAGTCCCATGTTAACAGCTTGAAACGCTCTGTACACAGCCAGATATTCCCACCTGATTGCACTGTAAATTATGGAGTCCTAAATGAACTAAGTTTTACTTTTTGTAAATTTCAATTCGCAATAAACATGGATTGTCTGTTAATTTACATTTACATTTAACTTTTGTTCATCACTGTTTAGGCCTAGCAGCAGCCAAGCAGATTGCTGCACCTGCGGAGATACGTATACTTCGTATACTTTTCTTATTTCTTCCATTTTAGCAATGACTAGACTAGACGACGGCGACGTTGTTGCGCACGCAAGCTCCGCCCACGATCTCCACATGGGCGGTCGCCGCACTACCCCCCGCCACCTCCGGTAACACTAACGTCAACCGACGACTTCAAAGAGAGTAACACTAATGTCACAACATCGACATGTACAGGGCATCGTCAGATATCATTATCAGTAATGGCATAGTTTCATCATAGTTTCATCGCGGCATAGTTTCCTGATAATCAGTTTGTCACCGATAACAACTTGGCCGTCGACGTCGATGTAGAAGCTTACAGCCTTGCAAAGCTATTTGCGTCTCTGCATTTTTAAAGTAAGTAAGTAAGTAAGACTTAGCTTGACAGACCTCCATCTTGTCTTCGACACATCGCTTTTTGTCTCGCAGGCAGCAGATCTCCTGTCATCATCATCATCATCACGCATGCAGTTATCAATTAGATATATAGGGGCGTCATTTAAGATGAAAGGGGGCGCTGGGGTCTATTGACCCCAAAAATTTATGATTCTAATTTTTCCCTGTAAACCGTCCCTCCAAAACAGAGTTAGGCCTACTGCTGCAAGAACAATAGGTTAGGCCTACGTAGAGTGAGACCCCAAAAACTATCAAGACCCCCAATGATTTACTGAAACGATTCCACTGCGTAAGCTCGTGCTCAAAAGGTCTGTGGCTGCTAAAGTCTGACCTGCACGAAACTGCATAAGTATACAGCTAACATTAGAAACATAGGCGTACGTTGTATCCATTCAAGGCCCGATTTGTGCCCATATCTTTACTTTAACCATGCACATCATTCGTAACACTGCGAAATCTTGTGAGCTCATAATTATTTTATCAACTGGTGGAAACGATGCAGTAGCATTAAAAACAAAAATTTGAAATCAACCTGCTGACATCCATAAGAACTAAGAAGGTTTTGCACGTAGTCCTAACGTTAATTTATGCTTCAAAGTTGTAAGCGGAAACGAGGAGAAATTAAAAAAACGTATATATTAAGGTAACTGAGTGCGTTATTAACGCCACACCTGACCCAGTTAATTTGCGTGTACAAGAACATGTTGCACTGTTTCTTCGCTCGATACCGATACTACTTTGACTCAATTACACGTGTTGGCATTCTATTGCTTTATAGACCCTACCACGGCCGGCCCGACCGGTCATTTTCTCGGACACACACAAGACGCGGCGGGTGCAATTTTGAGTCCATGGCGGCCAGTGATGAAGCGTAGTATTCGCCTGATCACCGGCTGGCTCGCCAGCTGCCGCAGCAGCAAAGCTTGTATGCCCCGGAATCGCGGAAATCATCAATAATATAGCGCTGCGAGCGGTTCCAGGAAAGCTCGCGCCGGACGTTGCTATTGCTATTACATTTACTGTCAGACTAGCCAGGGCAGCTATGTACGGTTAATGGCGGCGGTGCCGGGTGCTCTACTCTCGAGATCTCTCTGGGGAATGAGTTTTCCTTGGTAGAATTCTATATATAAACATCCGTATCGTATCTGTGTTAACGACGGTCGCAATGACCTTAGCCGGAGCCCGCGCTCAGGCCTGTGAGCTTTTCACTCTCGCCCGCGGAGGGCGAGATAATGTTTTACCTCTGCCCGCTTGTCTTCTCTGTTCGACTCTGTGAATATACAGCACTGGGGAGCTTACAGCGCTTCCCCAGACCCTTTAAATGGATTAGCGAAAGGTCTAAAAGTTGGAAAAAGTCTGACTACGAACCTCTAGACCTACACTGCATAGTAAATAGGCCTAGCCTATACTGACGGCGCCAATTGCATTAGCCTATTACAGGGCCTACTACGTAGGGTAAAGTGGAGGCAAACTGCCTCCACTTTGAGTCAGGGGGGAGATTTGCACGTTCCAGGGGGGCACAAAGTGGCCTG
>Ga0056128_1007110_pt1 | contig 14119 bp, 8 predicted proteins | sample WorMetLIZISLAND2_FD_71113 | JGI IMG/M metagenome (GOLD analysis project Ga0056128, IMG submission 71113) | Marine gutless worms symbiont microbial communities from Max Planck institute for Marine Microbiology, Germany - Olavius geniculatus... ... | reverse complement strand
CACTGGTCAATGGCCTCGTCCACAATCGTCTGTTCCAAGTCAGCCCAGACCTTAACAAGTCTGCTCTTGTTGCCATGGAAACCGTGCAGCTGGTACTCGGCCCATACCAAACTTTTCAAGTACAATGAATCCGCAACTGAATGGCAGTGCACTGTGCGAAAAATCATTTTAGGCAAACTTATTTTGATAAATTTATGCCGACCTGCCTTAGGGGTCCGGTTTTTTATGAAACACAGTGCAGTAAACCTACCACTAATACAGTCTACAACTGCTAGTACACTTACAACAACAACTATTTCCACGACTTAGATTTCAGGCTTATATTGGAGACCCGGCTCCCACATGTATTAGACTCGGCTACTATATGAGACCCGGCTTGTATTAGCAGTTTTAAGGTAAGTACATATTACAATCCTGGCTCTGCAGTTCTGCTGTAGCCAAGCAACTTACATGAACGCATATCTCACAAAACTCACACATGCTATAAAAACAGCTATGCTTTACCTTTCCACACCACTGGCATCATGGCGAGGGGGAGGTAGGGACCCTCTAAAGTTTGAATTGTCAAAAGACCTTCTTCTCAAAGATTTTTGTCAAAAAATGCCAAATTTGGGACTAAAGAACTCCCATTTTGGGGAAATTTTCGGGGTAAAATCAAAATTTTCAGCATTCATAATTCTTTCTGTTGGAAATATGCAGCATCTGTTGAAAAACTGCAACTTCCTGCTTCGCCTACTTTTTAAACCCACAATGCCGATGTTCCACATAAAAACGACTACATCACAAATGTTCACAGTTTCTGCATACTCAACAACTGTTGCATAAGAAGATGAAACTTCCAGGAGCGTAAACACACAGCAAAACATAACAGTGAATCAATGGTTGACAGCAAAAATAAAAAATTTGCCATATTCCTAAAGTAATCCAGACTTTGGGGTGTGCCATGCCATAGTATTTTGTCATTATATAACATAATATTTTGTGCAACAAGCCTTCACATATAAATACAATCATGCTCACAATTTTGACAGATATGAATGAATCTGGTGTGGTAAATGCCAATTATTACTATTTGAGGGGCATTCCAAAAGCAGGCTACAAAATGACATATTTTTGACATTTAACATTTGGCAGTTGTGATAAAAACTGACTGTGATGATCATGCAAATGATGTCATGCAATCTAAAACTCACTGCTGCTACTAAAAACTGAATTCGCTGAGAGCATATATTTCAAAGCTTTCATATTTTTTTTGCAAAAATAAACGAACAATGGGATTTTGCAACTTATTTAGGTAACAATGCTTTAAAAATCTGTAACAAAATCTATGTTTCTTTGGCAGATTTGATTCACTGTGAATACGATATGCATACATGATGCACAAAGTGCACAGAGGAAACATAACTGATATCATCAGTCTGCAGCAGTTTATACCAGCATTGACATTAATACAGTAGTCACAATTCAACACTCACACTGGTTGGCGTAGTGGTAACACAACATGTTCAGTCAATGAAGTTACTCTGTGCAGGATCTCGATAGTACACGGATGGGTGATTGCAGACATCTCGGTACATAACCTGCCACCAGATTGACTCAGCCTTCTAACCTTTGCAGGATGTTTTTCGGTGAAATAGGTGCTGACTTTTGGGCTGAGTAGTAATATTAAAGAATTAGTGAAATATTAGTGAATATAGCACTACAGCTGCCAGCTCAGGTAAATCTGTGGCTCAAGCTTATCAATCTGATCCAAAAGTCGGCAACCGCCTGGCGTTATTCTACATTCAGTAGATAAACCTGGTGAACACCTGCAATACCAGTGCCATGTTGACAGCACCATAAATGTTGTTGTGGCTATTACTAGCACTATTGCTAGATTGAACCATAATAATGAAAACATGCACTATAAGGACTAGCAGTATTCAAACACAGACATTATGGACAAACAGTCTTGGCTGCCACCAATAATAAAAAATTAACACGAGTAAAGATTCAGTGACAAAGCTGACTGAAAAAAAGCAACGGCAAAGTTTTTTTGCCGCTGTACAAAGTAGCACTGACTAGCATCCACACAATAAAACTCTGAACACAAACTGACTCACAAATATCAACTAGAAACATGTCGGCCCAGTGCCAACATACTGTGCAGCCATCCTCCCTCACCTTTGATGGTTTGAGCTGAAAATCAACACACAGGTTATTCCTGCTCTGGGAACGATAACACCACTATTGGTTTTTCTATGCCTTTTTGTCAGAGAGTTAAGAATCCATACGAAACACACAGACAGCAAGACCTGTAATATGGTGTATTAAAATTGATTGAGTGAGTAAGGCTCAACATCCCACCTGACTCATTTCGGGGACGGCCTTTCCAGGCAGAATGCACACAAACACATAATAATGGAACAGTAAGTTTAAACTTTACAATAAACAGAAAGTTTAACCTTTACAGAAACACAAAACACAAAAATGAGCTTAACCAAAAATTGTAAGAACTCCATTATATGCATGCATATGTAATTAACATAATGTACGAATATTGCCAGATGAAAACTGACAAGATATGTCACAATGTTAAGACAAGCAATATGATGAAATAAACTGCATGAAAAATGACGTTCTGTTATCTAAGCAGCAGCTGAGCTTCTTGTAAAAGACAACAGTCAGTTTCTCTTCACATGATCGTGCTACTGTCACTGAGCACTGTAATCTAATATCAGCATTGTAAAACAAAAAATTTAAGCTAATGCTCACGAGATGCACGAAAGACTACAGCAGTTCCCGTTCGCAAACTGTCAGTTTATCTCCAGCCATTTCGTCGCAGTTCATGCTTAGAGTGTGTGCTGCGGCCGAAGACTGCAAAAATCAACAAAAACCCCTTATTTTGAAAGTTCAAGGTCTTTCAAAGTCATTGATTTTGAGAAGACTGACAAGCTCGTCACTAGTGCTTGTTATGATAGGAAGCATGTGCATGCCTATCTGCAACCGTTTTCACATGAGACTAGCCAACAACAGTTAAATAACAACTTTTACGAGGGTACCGGTCTTTGATGCCCTCGTGCGCAGGTTTCCTTGAACCCAGAAAATCTAAACTTGGAACATCAAAATCTACGTTCAATGCTGAAAATCTCATACACAGCTTATACATGTCTATCTCAATTGATTTCGGTACAATTCGCTCTTGAAATCTGTGTTGCAGCCCGAAATTGCCAAAAAGTCCATAAAAACCCTATTTGGCGTTCAAGGTCATCCAAGGTCCTTGATTTTGGTGCCAATCAAGAGCCAGTTACGACCTCCTATTAGTGATTAACAGTAACCTAGGCCCTATCTCGCACCGTTTCTTAGATATGGCAACTTATTGGCTGAAAATCGCAAGCTTTCCCTACCCCCCTCTCATTTAGCGCCCCTGCTCAGGGCGACCCCCTTCAAATTTATGGAAAAGCTTTACGGTTCCTGAAACTGGAGTCATTCAGGCAGCCCATGGTGAAGATTTGACAATCCTAGCTTGCACTGTTTTTGACTGATCCACCCACGAGACAGACAGACAAACAGACAGATGGATGGACAGAACTGCGATGGCTAAGATTCGCTAAAGCAGTCTAGCTGCTATCACGCGAAATAATGGAGAGCTGATGAGAGCATATTGCAAATTGTAATCTACTGACTTTAACATGAAGCACATGATTACTGCCAGGGCAAGAACACCAAAAATGACAACAGTACTATAACTACACGCTGCACCGCTCTGGCAGAGCAAAAGCTTATTTACCAAACAGCAATCAGTAACATTTATAGGAATGCTGAATTTGAAAAATAATAAATTCTATTTCTAAGCCAACATATACAGTCTCAAGTTGAGTTTTAAAAAATCCCGGCATGACACAGACTTGTTCTAAACTACATGCCATTTGCATTCTTGCATGCTGTCGTAATACTGTATAGACATAACAGATAAGAAATCAGTAGACGGCAGACAGTAGATAGCCAAACATCTTCACAGACACAGACAAGTATACATGTACTTGCCACACCCAACTTTACTGGTTAATTATGCTCAATTCACAAATAAACAGTAATCACATGCTCATAAAGAAAGAAATTCGAACACTGAGCAGCTGAGCTCATTTGGAACTATCAGGGTGGCAAAGTCACTAGTTTGCTTATAGATCTCTGTGTACAAAATCTGGCATTTTTTCATGCTTTCCTCTTGAATGCCACCATGGCTTTCTAGAGAAAAACATCAAAAAATACAAAAAAAACATGTCTCGGAAATTTTCTATTTATTAACTTACTTCTTGGGATTTGTTTTCCAGTGATGCATACACCAATTTCAAATTGGAACACACCAGATATCTCGTAAAATCAAAGTTGCATATATGTGAAACGTCGCTCGTCATCAATGACAATAGCATTTTGCACCAGTCTGCCTCACAGTGACTTCCAAACTATTTTCAGTGGCCTGAGACCTAAAACATTGTGCACCACTTAGTGGATATACCATGCACAAAACATGCAGCATCAAACTTACTTAAATCATCATTTTCATTAGTCATTCCCATACTCGGGATGCATTAATATCAGCATTCAAACAACAGTCAAACACTGCACAATATAATACAGAATAACACACATGTATAAAATACAATTAAGTATGCAATCGATCATTCAGTCTAACGGGATGACAGCCAGCGAGCTTTCTGCGCGAAAATGTCACTCCGCAGATTCTGTGCAAAGCAGATTCCAAGTATCTGCACAAACAGCAAATTTTGGTGATCAGAACTACATCAAAAATGCTGAAATAGGCAAAAGCTAGAACAACTGGCAGTCAGCTAATAAACAAACTGTTGTGATAAACAATGCTCACAGTTGAGAACAGTCAAAAGTCATCAGCTACAAAAATACAGTAATTGCGCAATAATGCAAAAAATTTTAATAAAAGTCCTCGGCTTCTGACATAACAAGCATCCTAGAAGCCCAAGGTTAAATTGGAAATACAGCATGTATTGAAACAAGTGACTCAAAATCCCCCAGCAACTGTTACAGACATGGCTTCTATTTGAGAGCCAGCTTGTATTTGAAGTTTTACAGTATAATGTAAGCAAGATACGCTGCATCAATTGGGACCAATGGGGCAATACAATAGGAGAGCATCTATATGGCATAAGGGCTAAATTAGAATGTCAAATTATCATCAGACCCCTCCAGTTGTTTGTCTTATTACAAACACAAACAAGAAATTTGAGCTAATGCTCATGAGATGCACTATGGCAGTTCCTGTTTGCAAACTGTCAGTCTATCTCCAGCCATTTCATCGCAGTTCATTCTTGTAGTGTGCGCTGCAGCGAAAGATCACAAAAAGCAATAAAACCAGTTATTTTGGAAAGTTCAGAGTCTTTCAAAGTCACCGATGTTGCTACAACTGAAAAACTCGTCACTAATGCTTGTTGTGATAGGCAGCACACCATGCCTATCTGCAACCATTTTCATGAAAGAATGGGCAACAATGGTAAAATAATGACTTTTACGAGGTACCACGCTTTCATGCCCTCATGCTCAGGTTTCCTTGAACCTAGAAAATCAAGGCTTAGACCATCAAAATCTATGTTCAATGCTGAAAATTTCACTTGCATCTACTGCGTATCTATCTTAACTAATTTCGGCGCAATTTGCTCTTGAAATGTGTCTCGCAACCTGACATCGTCAAAATAAATCCATAAAAACCCCTATTTTGGCATTCAAGGTCACCCAAGGTCATTGAATTCGTTGGCAATCGAGAGCCAGTGTACGACTTCCTATTAGTGATTAACCGTAACCTACGCCTATCTCGCACCGTTATCAAGATAGAGCGACTTATTGGCTAAAAGTCGCAAATTTTTCCTACCCCCGTCTCATTTAGTGCTCTCATTCAGGGTGACCTCCTCTGAATTTATGAAAAAGCTTCATGGCTCCTGAAACTAGAGTCTTCCTGGCAGCCAACGTTGTAGATTTGGTAATCCTAGCTTGCACCGTTTTTGACTGATCCACCCGTGTGATGGACAAACGGACGGATGAATGGAGAGACAGAAGTGCGATGGCTAAGATGCGATAAAGCAGTCTAGCTGCTTTCACGCGTAAAACTAACTACGCATCACATCTTCAATGGATCTGCTATATCCAATGGCTATTGAGCAGGCACTGATCCTATGTGATACACAGTGCCTGGCCCACAGGAGAAACTGGCTCATGAAAGGTTGTTATCTGGCTGCTAATGTACAAAAGAAAAACGTCAAAAATGTGATGTATGAAACTATATGCACCGCAAATTACTCATTTACCTATTTACTGCTTTACTTAATAGTTATGTGCTTTTTTGAGCTTGTTTTACACGGCACATACCTCCAATTTCAAGTTGTAACACACCATTAACAAAAATAAAATGTACAACAGAATATATGTCTGACTGCTTTTCGCATCATTAACTGTAATAGCAATATGGTGAAGTCTCTGGCAACTTCCAGACCATTTTATAATTAATACAGCCACAACTCAAAAAGATTGAACAAGATGGCTTTAAACCCTATGAAAGACAAGTAGTCAGCCATCAAATAGTTCTGGTTTAATATTACTGACTAATGCCACCATCGTATCAGATACGCAGGCAGGCTTGTACCTGTACAAGTGCTAGTCCAACGAATACGCCAGCCACAGGAATGAGATTTTGATTGACCCAGACTTCTCCCTGCTCTATGCAGCCCGATGTATAGATCACGTCACTCGGATCACTGTTCTGTAGCACCGCACAAACAGACAACAAACTACAAGTTACAGCAAAACTTTCTACAGCACATTCTACAAAACTGGATAACAGTGGATGACACCGATGACTAGGCCAAAACATATAAAACCTTCAGTCAAGGCTGACTAAGTACGGCCATGGGTATCATGCAGCAAAAAACATGCAACAAAACCCACATGACCTTGACGTTACACGAATGACCTAAAAATATGATAACATTCTAGAAATTGTCCAGATAGATTTTCATGCAAAATTTGATAAAGCTAAGTTCAGCAATTTATGTTCACAAAGATTGGAGATGATGATGAAAACGATATTGCCTTCATTTCTATGGGCAGCAATAATATGAAAATAATGAAAAATGAATCTTGTAATACCCCGCAAAAAACCACAGTTAACTAGAGATAGTGTATACCCATATAACATAGAAAATATCTGGAGATAAATGTACCTACTGGTATGCATTAATTAGTCTGCCCAAAAGCGATAGCTTTCAGAGCAGACTTATGTTTTACTGCAAAAGTTTATTTTTTTTCATTTCAACATGAGATCTTCAAGATGTGTTAGCCGAGCGGCATAAAATTTTGCACAGTGATCAGTACAAGGCCGAATTTATAATGCCAGTCCAAAATTTTGGGGGCCTTCCCCCAAAATTGTAGGAACCAAAAACTTGCAAAATTTGGTGCGATTTCAGACAACTTCAAAGTTCAGTGGGGAATATCTCCAGAACGGATAAAGATGTTCAAAATGAGACAAGTAGTTGATCTACTGCAATTCCTCCTGCATTTGGCGAAAAAAAATCTGGTAAACTTTTGTTTCCACTAATTACTGAGATCTAAAGGTGAAACCATACCCACCCAAAGCAACTTTTACAGAAAACCATATTTCGGTCACTAAGGTGTTGCACCCCCAAATTTTTACATGCGCTAGAGAATAACCAAGTCTTACTAGCGCACACCCCACCCCAGATGGGGTCCGCCTTACAATTTTTTTTCATGTGGGACACATGGCTAAAAATTTTGCATGTAAGACTCAAGATCTTAGGAGCCAGGGGAGTAGCCTACCGAAACTTTGCCAGGTGACGCGTCGCTAAGTGGGGGTGATAACCCAAGTACAACTTTTGGGGGGCACTGGCTTCTTAAAATTTGGGAGGGCAAAAATCGTTCAAAATTAGGTGCAATTTCAGACAACTGTCAACTCTGACCGCTAATGTCTCTGAAATACAGCGAGCTGTCAAAAATTGGAATAGCAAGTGACAACTGCGTGTGATTTCGGACAATGTTAGACTTTGACTGCCCATATCTCTGCAATTGATCGAGATATCAAAAGTAAGAATAGCAAGTGATCAAGAACAACACTTCACCTACTGGGCGAAAAAAAATTTGGTGAACTTTGGTCGACTAACAAAAAAGTTCTTTTGTCTCATCTCAACTTACCCTATGTTGACAGTGCGCGTTCTGCGTATGCTAATGCATTTGAGTTTGTGCCACATGACTTTGCTATTAGGGAAATTTCACCCCCTAAATTTATCCCCAATGGGACTTACAACGCCAGGCAGACTCACGTTGGGCTTTGCTCCAAATTTCTAGTTCAAATTATTTCAGAGTCCATAGGCGAATAAACATGCAACAAAACATGCACAGGCAAACCATTTTAACACACATCTTCTTAGCAAGCCTGAATTAGCAGATTATCCTCAATGCTCAATCTGCACAGACCCCTATCCCATGTGCACATCCTACTCCTGATGGAAAAGGCCAAATTTTTCACATCAACTATGACCGTGAAACTCCCCTCTCCGCAGTGAATCAAATTCATGGCCTTCCCAAAAATTTACGCAGTTTCTATCCCACCATTTGGCAAGCTTCCCATACTTCTTTCTAATACAGTCTGCAGCTGTTGCTGCTTTCAACTATACCTTGTGTCCCACATGTCAACAACTATAATACTATGATCACTTGAAGCGAAAAGCTTCGCAGACATATTATACAACAAAACATTAAATAAATTCAACAAAAACAACTGTTTCACTGAGATTGCCAACCTTTCTAGTATCATAGCCACACTGCCAGTTTCTGATAACCTCCTATAATCACAAATTCACAAATTATTTATTCACCAGTTCCTGTACAACATTGCTAAGTTTGCCAATATGCACAACTGCACATACTACAGCAATTTCACATCAAAAATGTATTTTATTTTTGGAGTACTTTTAATTAATAAAAATGCATGAAAATGTTACTAAATACCGACAGAGCAGAATGCTACAACAATATACAAACATCAGATGGCTTGCAGCAGGAGAATGGCACTCCGCAACGTTCCCGACTTGGTGACGAGCAGTTGAAATAAATATTCAGCTCCCAGTCTTTATAGCTCTCAACTCCACAGCAACGCAACTAGCAGCAGAAATGACAAACAACATAGTGACTTATGTCCACATCAATCAACTAAATAAAACACGTTTACATAAAACCAAATATTGTAAGCAACTAAATTTGAGATGTGTAACTGCGTAGTGTCAGAAAAACAGGCCAAAGTAAGACTTTGGTTTTAAACATGCCTAAAAGTGCTCAATAACTTAGCAGACCTAGACCTACATCTGCAGCCTATCAGCAGCAAATCCGATATAAGTTTCTAAGTCTAAGCCTATATAATTGTGCAAAAAGTAAGTAAGTAAGAATGTGCATATTTAAAGTGCACAATGTCACCCAGTGGCCGAATCTGAGGCACTTGGCTGAGCCGCTAGGGGGAGCAGTAAGCCTGCTGGAAGCAGTGAGTTTTAAGGAGGCGACGGAAAGTGTCTGCAGAGGTAGAACTACAGATGCTAGAGGGTAGTGAGTTCCAAACTGCGGGGGCTGCAATGCTAAAACCGCGGGAGGCAAAGGTTGTGCGGACACGTGGAACCGACAAAAGATTGGTGTTGGTAGAACGCAGAGAACGTGTGGGAGTGTGATAATTGAGCAGAGAACAAAGATAAGCAGGTTGAGAGGAGTTGAGAATGTTGTACGTCAATGTGGCAAGTTTGAATTTAATGCGTTGATCAATTGGGAGCCAATGCAGATCCTGGAGAATATCAAATGAGCGAGTACCACGAGGGAGAGTGTGACTGGCAGCAACTCTGGCAAGTGTATTTTGGACGCGCTGAAGACGGTTGATATTTTTCCGAGTGGTGCCGAAAAGAAGAGAATTAGCGTAGTCTAAGCGAGAGCAGACCAGGGAAGAAGCGACTGATTTGGCCTGATTTGTTTAGAAAACAACAGTAAAGCAGTTCGTTATATAGACAAAGTGCAGTTTGAAACAGTTACCCATTGCTCCTGCACCCAGTCAATGAGGTTCTGCAGATCCGGATCATCACGATACTGAACAATCATCGTCTTCAGCTGTGTTTTGATCTGGTCTTTCACCTGAAAGAACAACACCATCTCACTGATCATTGTGCATGACGTCAATCCACAAAAATTACCAGCATGGGACAATATGATGCTAGTGACCTTCTGGCCTACTGCAAGATTTTATCCGTGACTCTTCATTTGTAACTTTACGGTCTAACAAATGTAATTTTGGTCATTTGCAACTCCTTGTTAGCTCCATTCCCAAATGGACCACATGTCTATTGTCTAGTACAATGTTATTTAAGGCCACAAGCCTGTCTCGACACATTCCATCAAATGACTAGCAGAATGCACAAGCCTAACAGACAGTGACATACATCAGAACTGTAATACCACTTTAAAATACATTACAGATGTTAGCAAGTATGTTTATGATAACTTGAGTCTAGAGCAATTACAGTGAATACAATTATTCTTCATGTCACATAGCATATATTCGTATTACCCTCATATGTAACAACATGTACTGTTATCTCTGTCAGTTATGACAACATTTTTCATTCATTTTTATTTAACAATTCTATTTTTAAATAAAATAATGCACCACTACAGCATTACTCATCATGTGATATCACACAAAAGGCATCACATTACTGCTCACAAGTACATCAAATGCAAATTCACAACAATTTAATTCAACAGATGATGAGTAGAAATCACGAAATAAATAAATCCAGAAAAAAACAGTCACTGACCCAGTCTTTGTACACGAATATTACTATTCCAGTTGCAAGTTCACAGAAGAATATTAGACCAACACATACACAATACTGGAATGCACACATTACACACTGAGCTTAACTACATCCAACATGTACAAACATCTGCAATATATTCAAACTGTTAATGCCGACATTATAAAACAAAAGTTAAGAGTCTGAAAAGTATTTTAGCAGCTCTTTAACACCGACTCTTAACAGTCAATAACAGTGACTTAGCCAAAAGCATTTTCCATCCAAATGCTGCTTGTCATAACACTTATACAAAAATTTGCACATGCTCCTAATGTTTGTTACTAAAACAAAAATGGAGTAGCAATAGCATCCAATATTAATGCTAATCGCGCAGCAGCAATTCAAAACAACATAGACACATCATAACATATCGAGTATCACAAAACTCACTACAGTGCCCCTCATCTAAGAACGTCTCATTGCGCTGACTACTATTACGTGACTAAACTGTTTAAGTTTATTGTTACGTGTCCTTGTAATCTTAGGACTTAACGCCACGCTAAAGTTTATTCGTCCTTCATCATCTGTACTGTAACACAGCAGTGCCACTATATACAACTATTAATCTATCATAGAAACAGATGACAATGAAAAATAAATTATATCATGTGACAGAAAAAAATGCAACAACACATAGTAAGTAGCATGAGTTCTGCACAAATACAAACCACAAGAAGTAGGAAGGTATTCTCTCTTAGTGCTCCGATGCAGCCAGTGAATCCAATGATGAATATTAAAGTCCCAGCAAGGATGAGCAGCAAAGCGGGATCTAGTGGAATCTGGCTCAATTTACTAAGGTTCTGGAACATGTCCTTCTCTGTCCATGCCCACAGTCCAATGCCAAGCATCAAACCACCTAATAGCTAAACACATCGTACAGAACAAAGTGCATACTTTGTGTCATGTTACAGGCAATATTCATAATAAAAAATGAGTACAGGCAAAGAAATATGCATCAGTGTGCACATAATCTGTAACAATCAGCAATGTCACCATTGGTGCTTACATACACAACATACACAAACTACTAACAAAACTTTATCAAAGAAATTACTTGGCCAGAATGACATTTTTCTTCTATCTAACGTTGCCTATTAAGTTCAGAATTTTAGCTAAATCTATAACTTAGTCTCAATTTTAATCACCTGATACAGGATGCTGCAAAGGCAACCATTTACTAACTTGAAAATATGATACAAAGACACATTTTAAGTGTGTCCATATTTCACCTGATTTTCATCCAACAGTGGAAACGTGGATGCAATTTTTGTGTTTTTTTTCTTTTTCAACAAAAATAAATTTGCAAGAACTAAATGGCAAAACAATAAAAAAAGGACAACCTTGACAGTTACAGTTTTAAATTGGACTCATAAGCATAGTGACTTTAACTTTGTGAATGTACATGTCTAATGTTTAAATGTTCAAATTCACCGAAGCCACCAGAACTACTGGTGGCCTAAGTAAGCACAGGCAAAAGCCGTATAACGCTTACTATCCTAATAACTAGATTAACTGTGTGTTTCCGGTTGCAATTCCCGTTTCAAACAATTTTTAAATTAATTTATTGTATTACTGGTTACACACGCATCAGACAGTGCATTCCAGTAATCAACTACTCTGTTGCTAAATGCATACTTTCTCAAATCCAATCTACTGCGTTTTAATTAATGTACTGTGCTAAAAAAAACTAAACACGTCTTTGAAATCTTTGACTGCTGTAACAAAACAGAACGAACTGCATATAGTATGATGACAAAATGATGACGCTCACCCAGAAGAGAACGTTGAAGCCAAAAACCAGATACTTGATGACGACACTAACTTCGGAACGTTCATGTCTGTATCTTGCCATTGCCTTCATTGTCAGTGGTTTTGTTACGAAAAATGACTAGCATTAAAACAATTCAAAACACGGAAAACTGCAAGAACAATAATTCAACATTTATATCGTTGTTCTGTGATCAAAGAGGAAAAAATATTATTAGTAATTGTTTATTGACATACAGACCATAGACTGGCACGGCCATAGAGTAAAACTAGGCTAGGTTGTGGTACTGGCTAGTAAAAATAATCAAAAATTATCAAACGATTACTCAAAATTGCGTCAGCATCGTCACTGCAAAATCCAACACTTTGAAAAGTAGGGGACACATATAAAATTAGGAGTTTATTTAAATAACAATGTCAATTAAAAATTAAAAAAATTACGTCAGTCAGAAATCACGAATCACGATCATAATCGATACCGGTATGCACTATGCACTACCGGTATTTGATATCGAAACATATTTCGATTTATTGACTCATCTCTACCGGGTAGGTATGTCAATATTAAATATTCTGTGGTGTTTATTGTTTATGTTGTTTTTACCTATTTTTACATTATTTTACACATCTCGTAAAGATGTTTGACGGTACACGATGTAGAATGCCGGCGGCACGTTTTCAGCGTGGTGTTACGCAGTCGGACGTTGTAAGTATAACCGCGATATGAGGTATGTAGAGAGAGCAGGCAGGAGATACTGTGAACTGCTTGGGGGTCTGCGCTGTGTAACTTGCACAATTGGATTGCATTTTGGCATGTGCTGTTACGAAATTTGATAGAGCATAGCTGAAGCTTTATGAAACTGAAGATGTGAGGAGTCATATTTATTTATGACTGGTTTTATTCGCACTCTGGAGTGCAAATAGAGGTTATTAACGCACCCTCCAGAGTGCGAATAAGGCCAACAATAACCTCCGCCTATTCGCACTCCATGCGGAGTATATAACTAATTACCACAATGGACCATAACGACAGACAAGACGATGTCAAACACGAAGGGACAGCGAAAACAGCCTGTCAGACAAACGGACAGAGATGTCAAAGGCCAAGATCGGCAATTGTATGGCAAAAACGAACAGACGGAAATGTCGACGGCGTGGCAAAGTCGAATGAGATGGGAAGATGATGGGAAAACGAACAGACAACGAAGGCAACAGCAAAAACAGGAGACATCTCTTCTCTTTTTTGTTGCTGCGGTCACCATGCATCTTTTGCATCATCTTGTCCATTGTTTTCTCTGTTGTCTTTGCCGTTCGTCCAAGATGGTAATTAGTCGTACCGCTCGTATCGCTCCACGTAAACTGCTATAAGAGATAGTATGTATGCAGCAGTATGCGGCAGCAACAGCCGCAGACAGATGCCCTTAAGGCTTACAACAGCCCGCAGC
>Ga0056128_1007109_pt1 | contig 14123 bp, 7 predicted proteins | sample WorMetLIZISLAND2_FD_71113 | JGI IMG/M metagenome (GOLD analysis project Ga0056128, IMG submission 71113) | Marine gutless worms symbiont microbial communities from Max Planck institute for Marine Microbiology, Germany - Olavius geniculatus... ... | reverse complement strand
ACGAATATTTACTACACTAAGTCAAGACTCAAGACAGTCAATGTCAACTACTTAGTGCTGAAGTGCGACACGTAGCAAACAGCAACATCCGTACAAATGCTGCTGATAAAACTCTGGAGTTGTCATAAATTAAACTAAAAGCGCTAAAATTCACGAAAAATCACGGATTTCACGGAAATCGGCGTTTTTCATGGAAGAAGGTCAATTTCACGGAAAATGTCACGACCGTGAAATCGTGAATTAAGTTGGTCCCTACTAATAAATTCTGAAAACTACAAAAAATGATTCCAGTTGTTTTTGGTACTGGTACTTTTGGTATCAAAATCTAAACCTACTGCAAAAAGTGCTATATAGGGTGCGGCAGAAAAAAAGTAGCCCCTAAAGTTTTTCGCTGTTTTCTCAGCAACCGTTTAGCATTTTAATCTGAATGGAACGCGGAAAAACTCTAAGGTGTAATTTGCGGAACGCTCCGCAACGAAAATTCCGCAAAATACACCTTCCGAAAATTCCGCATTCTGCAAAGTACGGTACACCTTCCTATGTACGTAATTGAAATGATGTAAATACTGATACTGAACTGAAATGATTTCTAAAAAACTTTACAGAAACTGAAATGATTTTGAGAACTGGAATAACACTGCACTACAGCCAGCGCCTCAGGCCTATCATTTATTGATTATCACTGTAAATCAGATGAGTAAGGAATGTCGACAAAATGTGCTCATCATTGGCAGCCAGCTATAACGATACATCAAAAGTTCAGATCACTAACATCACAAAAAATACTGTAAGTTTGATGACCATTCTCCTAAAAAAACCTTTATCACTAAATTCACATCAGCGTATGCAAACAAGTAAATCCACGTAAGGAGTGGAGGGGTACAAAAAATCATGTAGTGGTATGACCAAGAAAGGCGAAATAAATCTACAGCTTGAACTAAGATACAAAAGTGCATACACGAGCATGTTAATGTAGTGCCGATCACACATCGTAACAATTCTCTAACACGATAAAAGATTACACTTCACAAACAGACTCACACACTGAGCAGAGGGCCGAATAGTTCTAACATTTGACTAGCGATATCATAAATTCCTCAAAGCAGATTAATGCAGAAATTACCCCTGTAACACCTAATTATTTACTCCACACAACTAGTGATTTTCGTCTTTATACTACTTTTTTCTAGGTTAATAATGCGACACAAATTACTGTTACTGTACTAGAAAAACATCCACCAAATACAAAAAAGGAAACGGAAATTCATCACAGCTTCATACCGAAAATGGAGTGTTACTCGAGTGACAAAAATAAGTAAAATTTTGACTTTTGTCGCTAGCTACCACAGCCAAAGGACACAGGCACCTTTAAAATCTGGAGTTCCTACACAGCTGCTTCATGCTCAGCATTATTCTTGGCACTGATTTCCTGCAAAAATTGTACGGTCAGTTAAAAAGCGTGTGTGTTCAGTTCTAAAACAGATTAATGATGTATTTCTTAAGCAACACTTTCCGGTTGTAATAGCAACTTCGTTTATTATTGCACTCACAGACACAACGCATCATGTTGTGAGTAAATCTGCAAAATCAAAATTCGAGTCTTTTGAGTCCTAAGTCTTCTAGGACCGACATATTCAGTTCACCAAACAAAAACTGAAATAGCACAGCATCACATACAGATAATGCGTTCTAGTATACAATGTAATAACTTTCAAAGAAACAGAAACTTAAGTCAGTTAGAGAGAAAATGCTTTCATTGCAGCAAAAATGTCATTTCCAGTCTGCACCAGAGTAAAAAAAATTAGGAAAGAATTTGACGATTGGTCAGTCATCAGTCAATAGACAAGGGTAAATAATACTATATCACAAACGGGAAAAGTCACAGTCCCTGGTTTTATGTGTCAAGTTAACATCGGCAAGTTCCAAGTCCCAAGTCTCCAAAACAGCAATGTAAACTGATACACTATAAATCTAGACTTCAATCGCCAAAGCTGTTATCAAGTACTGCTACTGGTAGCCTGCAGAAAAATGCTAACTTTTGGTAGAAAAGTTCAGCTTGAGTATTAAGCAATCACAAACTTAAACATATTGGTATTATAAATTATACCCACTCTAATGGCTGCACACTTCTAAGTTCACAGCAGACAATGAGTAGGCCTCACAGTCTGTAATTTGTTTTCCAGGATCCAAAAAATTCTAAAATTCAAAATCTTTATCAGAACACTTTCAAATTAATTATCAAGTAAGCAGAACAAAAGTGTACTAAAATAAAGTACTAGAAACTTACTAAATTGATATTTCTTCAACACCGGAGTTAGTGACAACTTCAAGGCTCACAAGAACACGCTGGGTACCCACTCTCCGTAGCATTTAAGCATTTAACCAGCAGCGTTGAGGGTTGAAGCTGCAAATTTCTAACAGAGGACACTGAAGGCGGGCAAAATTGCAAATATTTTGCTAAATTTCCCCCAAAGTGGAGAACTAAAGCCCAAAATTTTGCATTTTTGGATGAAAATTCTAGCACAATTTTCTGATGACTATAAATTTGGGGGAAGGACGATTGCTCCCCTTACCCCCCTTCCACTCAGCCACTGCATATAATACTCTGCCCGTGTATCATGACTGTCATTTATATTTCTTGCTCAGTCTTCATAATTCTTTTCTAATTTTGTAAGATTTATACAATTTTTACTGCCAAAAATTGCTTATCTCATGGCATTCAATGATAAGCATCAAATTGCAGGAATTTCAGGCTAAGGCCAGTTAGAGACACGAAATGCCCTGACAGACAGCTGCTGGGAGAGACTATCGATAATAATAATAATAATATTCATAACGGCCGACACAGCATTTACATACGACAGAGGCGTGTTCAGTAACCAAGCTGCTTGGTATTGCTTGCCAAGCTGCCTATTGAACGGGCCGCTAGGCTTGCTCATAGACTTCATGAATATTCATGACGTCTACGGGCTTGCTGCATGAAAACATAACAACTGATGAACGAATAAATTTCCAAAAGACGGAAATAATTGTTCTTTATTTCCTGTGCAATCCATCAGTAACAAAACAACGCAATGCTAGTGACACTACTCAAAAGATGCCGCACTGACAAGATGAAAATATACAGCGCTTTGCACTATTATATCATATTGTATCATCCACTGTTTGTAAACACACGGCAGCAAGCGCAAGCAAGCATGTACGCAAGGTGCTTGCTGTGCTAGCCAAGCCGCTTGCCAAGTGATATCAAGCTGCTTGGCTACTGAACATGCCGCAGATGCCTCTGACTGCTGCCCCAATCCGTGCAAGCTGGCTGGCGCCATGGTCAAAACATCTATCTACAACAGCATTTACTAAGACTTCCACGAGCTGGTTGAGACGACTAAACTGTTGCGATCAGTTCAAGAACGTAGGGCACAGAATTGCTGGAACACTTCGAGCACATGCAGGTCAATGTCACTCGTGAAGAGAAGCGACTCGAGCGTGCTGATGTAACTGTACACCTGCTCATGATGCTACAGGCAACAAACGCAAGCACAACTCTTCGTTACAGTAATATGCGGCCGTCCTACTCCTAACAGGTGGCTGGTGCCATTATGGGTCTTCTTGCCAATCTGTCTGTCCATCTGTCCATACCATAATGGCTCTTAGTACAAAGACAACACACAAGTTTGGCATAACTTTCCCCAGAGCAACAATTTAGCTTTAAACAAATACGGCTTAGCCTACCATGCAATTTCGGTTCTAATCCCTACAACGTTTTACACTATGCAATATGTTGGGATAAGTTACAAATAGCAGAAAATGTGTAAAGTGCATATAATTAAACAACTTCAATATGACTACAGTTATACAGTAAGTAAATGCAGCAGCATCGTGGGTTGAAAAGTAGGCAGCGTAGAAATTTGCAATTTTCCGACAGACACTGCAAATTTCCCACGGAATTCCAACAGACACTTGCAAAAATCCAACAGAGGAGATGCTGACAGGTGCTGAAAATTTCAATTTTGCACCTAAATTTCCCCAAAATGGGGGTTTTAAAGTCACATATTTTGCACTTCTGTACAAAAATTTTCTCCGACAAAATGATTTTCCGGACAATTTTCCAACAGCTCAGCACTTAGGGACTGTGGGTGGGTGTACACCACTGTTTATTACATGGCAATCAATCGACTTACAAGTACAAAGAACTGCTGAAGTCGTTCGATGATCCACTTGTACCAGGGAGTGTTGTAATCACAGCGCCTGGCCTCACACTGACTCAAGTGATCACTCAACACGTGGATGAACCTCTGTGTACATGCCACACACACACACATTCCACGGTAAATATTCACATGCGCAGCGGAGTGGCCCAATAAAAAGTAAGCAAAGCTAAAAAAAAGTCCGGAACCTTCTATAGTGCTTGTTACAAGTCAGACTCGTGACCAGAAGTGCTTTACAATCTCGGAAGTATCAGCTGATTGGCACGAGCTAATAACACCACAGCGCACTATGCGGCCATCCATTGCCTGCATCAGTGAACAACTGGGCCCACAGTTTGTAGTTAGCAGACATACCTCTGCCCAAATCAGCCACATCAGGCCTTTACCGCATGGACCTTTTAGCTACTACTCGTTTCCTACTGAAGGTAGGAGACAGAGTAGAGTAGATCTCACTGCAATCTCTCACGTCATTATGTGTTGAAACTCACCTGAAAGATGATAAGGAACAGGTTCTTCTGAGCCTGCTGAGCATCTTCTAATTTCTCTTCTTCATGCTCGATGCTTTCTTTAGTAGGTGCCGATCGGCCCTCATCCATAGAAAAGTCATCTCTTCTCTGTGACAAACGTAAAGTAAAGATATAGTCATAGTTATCAGTGCTTTCTCACAGCTCTGCGACCGATGTGAGCAGTGCTGATCTCCGTTTCCAAGGCCCTGAGCCAGTGATCGAGTGAGAACACAGCCGAGATATATACACCGTGTCCCAAAATTAACGGCACCCCTGTTTCAAACACACCTAATTCAGTTTGTCGTCCCTGGATTTCAACGAAATATCATACACTGCACCATCTTAACATTACTTACTGTCACACCCATTATGACGTACGCATCTTACCGTGTGTGCTCAGTGTAACGTCGTTATGACGTCAGAGTTTGTTTACATTAAGATACCTTCAGTGATTTGTTATTGACAAAGGGATCAAGCAGCAGCGTAACCCCCTTAGACTAAGAGCTTGCGTCCAGACCAAAGGTGGCCACTTTGAGCTCAAACTTTAAAAACAAGTTCAGAATAATTGTCTCAATGAACAAAATCTCTTGGCTATTAACAATTTTACACTAACTTATCCATAGGGGTGCCACTAATTTTGGGAAACGGTGTATATACACTGTGTCCCGTATAAAAACGGAGCCCCTAGACATCATGCAATAAAAATGTCAAATATAAAGGAATTTGAAAAAGTTTTGTACACTTAATCCCCAATAAATTCCTGAAGCAATTGCCAAATTTCGTCAAAAATATTATTTCTTACCAAAATTATTAATTGTTGAATATCGATAACAAAATATCTCTGTTACTAATATAGAGTTACATAAAAACTCCTATGTTCATTTGCGTAACTTTATAACAAAGAACATCAGATTCTAGCAAAATTTTACATCAACAATGCACAATCTATTGGCAATCAAAGTGCCAAATTTCAATTAAATCTATTTACGCAAACAATGGTTACAGAGGCTTTTGTGAGGTCGCCTCAAAATGTGAAGTGTCCAGTATTAGGCAGCCGTTTGTTTAATCCTGACAATGTCCATGGCTTGCCGGGAAATTCCGCAGCAAACTTTTTAGCATCATACTCTTTCTTTTGCTTCAACAGTTTAATTAAAACACAATCATCTGCAAAAAACACCATTCTGTTATTGTTTATGTTATCTTGATTGTGTCAATAAACGTCACTTCCGCTCGAGCGACTGCAGTATGTAATGCCATATAGGTAACGAAGATATTTTGTTATCGATATTCATCATTTGATAATTTTGGTAAAAAATAATATTTCTCAACGAAATTTGGCAGTCGCTTCAAAAATTTATTGGGGATTGAGTGTGCAAAACATTATTCATATTCATTTAGATTTGACATTTTTACAGCACGATGTCTAGGGGATCCGTTTTTCACCAGATACAGTGTATATGATGAACACACCATCAACCAACTAAGCAACTTATTAATCATAAGTGTTGCCTTAATAGCAGAGCTACTTCAAGGTCAACAGTGACAAAGCAAGTTTAGATGACGATGTCCAACTAAGAATTTCTCAAAAAGCCAGGTTTATAAGCAAAGTATAAAACAAAATAAATTCAAAGCCAAAAAACATCGTACAGATACATCCGTACAATCACACATAGATGCCAGACTGATTTTAAACATGCTGTTAACCTGTTTAATTTTGTTCAAAATAGCTGGCAATGGTTGTTAAGTGACAACAGACAATTCAGTTGGCTTGGTAGTGTACAGTTAGAACACTGGACTTGTGATAGCAAGGTCAATGGTTCAACTACTGGTCTGGTCACTATCAAGTATAGTTACTACTTGAATTGGTGACTGTCTGTAGATAAACCATCTTGGTATATATAAGCACCAGCTAGGTCAATTCAGCCTTCCATCCCTCCAGGGTAGGTAAATCGAGTAACAGACTGCTTGGCTAGGGTTAAAGGCCGACTACAGTGAAAAATGACCTTTGTGAGTTTATTGTACACTGTGTCAATTATCAGATCTTGATAATTTTTGGTACGAGTATTCCTGACACAACTTGCCATCAAATGACTGTTCAAATTCCCACCTCACCCAACGTTTGTTCCTGCACTACCTGGGGAAAACACATCACTTTTTTATCCAATGCGATATGATTGCTTAATTAACGTAATGCGTAAAAACACATTTTGTTCATATTTCTGACACTTTGGCTGACAATTCATCCAGTTGTCTATTTTTGATCTGCCTGCAGTAAAATTGCTTAAAGTGTTTGCCCACTATGCGAACATAGGCAAGGAGATGCTTTTTCCATTCATTGACAGCAGTATCAATAAACTTCTGCTCCAGACCGATCCAGGTTGATTCAGTCGCTTCTTGACTTCACAAACATTCCTAAACTTTCTCTGGTAGACACACTGCTGCATGACAGTCAAACCTTGTAATAGTCCGGCTGTTGGGGCCCACAGATTAGGATATATGGCATTTATTGACGTTTTTTCATTCATTTTAACATGTATTATGCTTTGTCTGATTCCCCATGTAGTGCAAAAGCAGACGTTGGGTGAGGTGGAAACTAAAACACTTATTTAATAGTCAGTTGTGTCTGAAATATTTCTGCCAAAAATTATTAAAATCTGCTAATCTTTCTTTAAGTTAAGTGAGATAATGTCAGGGATTTTTTTTCAGGTTTTCTGTTTATTTTAACACACTTTTCGCTTGATCTGCTTTCCCTACGTAGTGCAGAAGCATACATTGGGTGAAATGGGAAACTCAAAGGTCATTTGATGGCAAGTTGTGTCAGAAATATTTATACCAAAAATTATCAAGATCTGATAATTTATTTTCAAGTTACAGTCGAAAATGTCGGGCATGCTTTTTTGGGACACAGTGTATTTTCAGATAGTAGACCTCTACTACAGACTACATGCACGATACCAGCGCAAAATGTTTGACAATAAATGTGTAGTTAAATTCTAACCAGAACCGACTGGGAACCAGCTATGAGGCTGAATATTCATGTACTACCTCATAGTGCCTGGTTCTCAGTTGCTCATACGATGAAGAAGCCAAAGGTCTTCTTCGCCGTACAGGCGAACGGGAACCAGCTGTGGTTCAAGGTGGCGACAGCGATCACTCAAAAGTTCCGTTTTTCGGTTTATTTGCTTGTTGTGTACGACGTACGTATACAATGTTTTCGCATCTTATTTTACAATTAATAGTTAAAAAATTAAGTTTTAAATTTTTCTATAAGATTAAACATCACGGTTTTGTGTGCTTGTGTCGTCTGCTACAATTTACACACCCATATGCAACTTCTGGTTTTGTGTAAAATGTGACTGATAATTAGAAACTAATTCGGTTGATTAAAGTGTGATTTTTGCATATAATCTCCATTTAAAGTATATAAATGAATTGCACATCTGAAATCTACATGTTACAAAAAGCTATATCACTCTCATTGAATCACCAGTAGTGATACTATACGACAATTATTCTGGCTGAAGAAAAAATTCTAGCATTAGACAAAAGATGGCATTACTTTGCGCTCGTGTTCTTTGAGTTTGTCTCGCATGTCATCGATAGCTCTCCGAAGTTGGTGCACTTGTTTGCTCATTTTCACCACCGTAGAATGCAGAATTTCCCATATGTAGAAACTGCACAGAAACGTCAACCATTTACTCATCATAACAGCAGAGATCTGCACAGAAACCTTTATACCAAGACCGTAATCAGACCCCAGAAGCTAATGTCACTGACTACAATGAAACCAGGGCACTGGACAATGTGACTGGGCATGGGTCAAATATTCGTAATCCATCCGTATTCAGCCAATATTCTTATTTGGCTGAATAGCAAAATTAACTATTCAGTGCAGCTCTAAGTGTAACACAACTTTGGAGCAGTTTAAGCATCTCTGTTCGACTGAGACTTTTTGTTTCATTGCACTTACATCCATACGTAACAACATTAGCACAATTATTTATTTACACACTGACTGTCCAGCAATGCAGTACATTATGAGCCAAAAAGCAACTAATCTATCTACTAAGCTAGCAAATACAGATTTTTAGCAAACTATTTTACAACAGCTGATAAAACACAGCAAACTTTACTTGGTAAGTTCCGATGCCATTTCTGCAGAGAAGATCCACTTGGCAACAGCCTGACACTCTACAATCTGAGTCTTCACCAGTTTGTCCACCAGAACAACCTGCATCTATAGAACACAGTGACAATCAATACATTAAAGTAATTTACCAATTTCCTGAGCACAGACTATTAACTGAGCGACTGAGTAAGTGAGTAGGGTTTTACATCCTGCCCGACACAGCATAGGTCATTTTGGAGACAGCCTTTCCAGGCAATGTGCATATGCATAATAGCGGAATAAAAAGTTTAACCTTTACAGAAAGTTAAACCTTTATGAAACATAAAACCTTAGAACAACCTAAACTCAGAACTGTAAGAAACTGCCAATTCTGAGCATGCATATGTAACTAACAGTAAGGGCAGTTCTAATAATCTTCCCTTTTATCCTCCAGAGAGTTATCAGTGAAAGAATGATGTCTATTGGAAAATGAGCGGTAGACACTAGACTACTAAAAACCTCTTAGGCTAATGCTCTGTGGCCAAATTTTTGCAACTTTCCTAAGATATTATCCAAAGATCTTTCTATGTCAGGTGATTTAGGAATTCCAAATAAGTTTTCATTTCTGAATTTTCGACAGCTTTCTTTGCATTCCCAAAGAACTTCTTCTTTTTCTTATGTTCCTAAACTAGTTCAACCAATCAGATGCACTTATAACGACCATGTGACGTAATCAAAACTTCTTTGGAAAACTTTTTATCTTAACATGTCCATGAGAAACACATTTTACATACTGCTTCATTTTTTAAAGTTGACCAAACGTCAATTTTTACTTGGAACAAAAATTAAAACAAGAGACACTATATACTGAAAAAGAGCAAAAATATTACACTTCACGTGTCAGTTAAATGCCTAATTTTAACAGAATAACCACAAAAAATATTAAGGAAATGTAACAAAGTTAACAAAAAACAACATTTTAATTTTTGACAAAACATGACAATACATACCTGCTGATGAGACCTGTATAAATCAAACATGCTGCGCAGAATGCAGACCTGAGCATCGTCTGACGTTTTTGTATCCTTCTTAGAACCCAGCGTCTTAAGCAAAGGATGGAACCTACAGTATAAACAAAACAATCTGACACGCTATCAAGCGATTATTAGTCCGAAATCAGTTGATAACGTATAAGATGAAGCTGTCAAAGCGTTAATTCTTTTAATGCATTAACGCACTGCATTAATTTTTTTAACACGTTATTAACGCATCCAGGTCCGTCGAGAGGGAGAGTAAGGGGGTAAGTTACCCTGGACCCCACGACGTTTGGGGGCCGCATGTAAAATATAGAAAGTTAGAAACATTTTAAAACGTATAATTAACAATAACTGACGTCATATCTAGCATAAAAATCTATTAGCCTGTCTCCGGAATAATTATTTATTTACAGCAGTAATGGAACAGCAACTACAGTATAGTTACTTGAATTCAATCGATTCTCGATTAACCGCAGCTTAACAAAATATTGGAACTTTTGTTTCACAGAATTTAGCAAATTAACAAAAATTTACGTACGTGCATTAATTTTTTTAATGCACGTTAATTTTTTTAACACGCGTTAATTTATTAACACATTAATGCATTAATTAATGCGTTAATTTGACAACTCTAGTATAAGACTGTTTCTGCTCATACCATAGGCTTCATCTTATACATTATCAACTAATTTTCAGACTAAATACAATTACACACCCATAGCTACAAATAACAATGAATGCTGTTTTTGTTGAATGTGAAATTTTCAAAAGTTAGATAGCAAACAATAATTGTCTTAAAGCAAAGCAAAAATACTGATACCAATACTACAATAATAATGTCTACAAATCTTCAATTATTAAGAGCAAGATCTAATCATACCATATCAGCTACTGTGACAAAAGCATTAGTTTTTTTGTGCACAAAAAAGTACACAGCATATTATAAGCTACAATAACAGTAAAAAAGATGAAAATGAATACTCACTTGGCTAATGCAGCAAACGAGTGACTGAACGACTTTGATGAAAGAAACAGCAGGGTTTGAACAAAAACATCAATTTTAAGTGGATCGTATCCTGCAAATGCACCAGCCATCTACACTGCACAGCGCTGAATGTACAAATGTGAAAACCAACAGACATACAGACCACACTGTGGAGAAATGTCTAGCTATAGTCGGAACCACCTGCGCTAGAGCAATTGCAGCTAAAAAGCTAAGTCGGATAACATCGGTGTTCATGCCAGGACATACAATACAATACAATGCAACACATACCGAGTGAATCACTCATAGGACTCTGCAGATCCAGTAGAACTTCTTCGGCTTCGATCACTGAACACTTTGACTTAATCGCCTCTTTCAACTTTTGTGCAACCATCGTTCCCAGCTGCGCTCCTATACGTTGAACAGCACACATTCAGCAAGCAAATAAAGTAAGACCGCAGAAATTAATGACTAATTAATCAATTAATTGTTTTAAAATGTAATCAAGTAAACTTTTTTAATGGAATAAAATTTTGGACTTCTTAGCCTAAAATGATTGATGAACATTGTAATATAATTCTGTTTCTCATAAGCAGACATGTTGTCAAAATTTTAGCTTGTATAGTGTTAGTTCAATAGTCTGCACTTCACAAGCGAAGACTACTGCATCATCATCACTTTTTCGATTTTGTTTTAGTTTGCAAAAAAATAAGAACAACCAGTAGGTGAATTCTGCAGTTTTTGCTGTCTTTCGTGAGTACAAAAATTAATCACAAAATTAATCCATTAATTTTGACTAATTTTCAGAAATTAATCGATCTAACAAGTTTTAATATGCAGCAGTCCTAGTTATAACTGAACAGCTGCAAAACAATTTACAAACAATGAAGTAGAGAGCTGTAGATAAAAATACAAAAAAAATGCACACACTGACCATCGTGATCGTACTTGTAGTGTGCTGCTGGCTTGTCAGGCAACAACTTGCTGAAGTCTGCTGGCACAATCTCAGAGACACGCTGGTGGTATGACAGCCTAGCAGCCAACATACGAGGTTTGTTCGATATTTAAGTTACAAAACAGCGTCACTTCATTAGTTTTCCAAAAATATTGAAAATTTGAAATATACTTACTGTAGGGAATTTAATTCTGATTAGCAGTTGTGAGTAATATTACGATGACGTCACTGTGACGTCATTTATAAACATTAAATACGGTGACGTTGCCACTGAAATAATCCTGTAACAAACAGTGTAGGTCAAAAAATAATGCAAATCAGATGCACTCTAAGATGCATCCAATATATGGCGACAAATGTACTACGAAGCGAACAGAACACGCTTGGTGAGCAGGTGCAATCAGTTGTTCATCGCATGGACAGCAGCCTGCACCATTCTCTGCATCGGGCATTCAGAAACTGGTTGACAGATAGAACAAATGTCTAGCGAACTCGAACATGTTGTAAAAATGAAACATGAATCTTTTACATTTAAAAAAGACATTAACTTGTTAAGTTTATTTGTTTTGTTTCTATGCTGTTTGTCACTTGCGAGTTATGATAGATTACTGGTAGAAAAAATAATACATATGTACAATGTGTTCTATGAACAAATGACATCACAATAATGATGTCATCGTGAAAAAAAAATTCTCCACAAGCTCAAAATACAATTCCTTACAAAACATATATTTTAGATTTTTGATATTTGGAAAGCTAACAAAATGACGCTGTTTTGTAATTTATTTATTGAACAACCCTCATACATCATGATTATCAGCTGGATATATTCACAACCTTCATTTGCTGGGTTTGCTGACATTTCGGCAACTGCTGTTGCCCTCTACAGAACAAATTTATATAGTTTATTGGTAACTTATTTAAAAAACATACACAGCTCAGTCTAATTTATAATTTATTCATATTTAAAACCATCTAAATGTATATCATTGTCTGAATATGAACACCATTTAAATAAACTAAATAAAGCAAATGACAACAACATATGTTTGCTTATTAATGTCCAACAACAGCTGGCATTGTACTACAAAGCAATAACTTCACTAACTTCGCTGCTTTAACAACACCGCAAAAATTAACAGCACTAGAGTGCAGTCAATGCCAGTGATACTGAATGCGAAAGACATCTGTTAATAAATGAACATTCATGTTAAATTATTAAACAACGCAAACCTCATGCACTTGAGTAGAGTTTCGCGGACAAACTTCGGCTTGGGCATCTCCGGGTCCATTGTGAGGCAATCGTTCCAATCATCCCAACTCCACTTGAACTGGAAATTGCTCAGATGACAGGAGAACCAGCTGGAAAACCTACAACACAGCAAACCCATCTCAGAGCTACGGAGTGTCACCTGCCATATGGGATCACACAGTGTTACCTGCCACCCGACACAGGTGAACACGATGTGCCTTAACCACAGCCAGACAGACCGATACTCAATTTACCTACCCCAAAGGGATGAAAGGCTGAGTTGACCTTGGCACTGGATATATACCGAGATGGTTCATCTGTCAAAAGATAGTCACCCATCCAAGTAATAACCACTTGACAGCGAGCTGACTGGGAGTTGAACCCAGGACTTCTTGATTATAGCAACATATGCACGACTAACTAACGCTGTTTATATTTAAAATGATCGTGCTTTACAGTCTGCCCACTTATTTTTAAAAGGATAGAATCACCTACTGCTACCCATTTCTCCATAGCATGGTCTGTCATCCGCCACTCGTTGCCACCCTGCGAACGTAGCTGCCATGTGCCATGTACACATCTCAGCTCCAATGACAGACCCAGGGGAAGGGGACATTTGAGGGTCAACCCCCCCAGCGAAAACACGTAATTGCAAATTGAAGCCAAACCGTCAGGTCTATGCTGCCACCTGGTGAATACAAATAAAAAACAATTCCACCATTTACCAAATTACTTTAGTCCTTGTTATATTTGATCTACACTGTGCCTCAAAAAAAAACCAGACCCCTATTACGTTTTGAAATAACTCCAACAAACTGTGCCTAAAAATAATAATGATTAGCTGAGAAAATCGTCAAAAGGTACTCAATATCGTAGTGTGTTACGGGCTTACGATATTTCATAAAACGGGGTACCAGCTTAAGATGAACTGAAGCAGTGCTTGGTGGAGGTCTGATCTGGCCTACAGCAGACCGTTGTCGATGACGCAATCGACGAATGGAGAAGACGTCTCCGGGCCTGTGTTCGAGTAAAGGGACAGCACTTTGAACATCTGCTGTAACTTCTGACTATGATG
>Ga0056128_1007105_pt1 | contig 14127 bp, 10 predicted proteins | sample WorMetLIZISLAND2_FD_71113 | JGI IMG/M metagenome (GOLD analysis project Ga0056128, IMG submission 71113) | Marine gutless worms symbiont microbial communities from Max Planck institute for Marine Microbiology, Germany - Olavius geniculatus... ... | reverse complement strand
TCTCTATCTGCGGCTTTTTGGCCGCAATTTGTAATGCAGTGCTTCTGTCTGCAGCCGTCACTTACGTGCGCCAAATTACCGTATCTTATTTTATCTGATTTTAGCGTCCAGTATAGCAACATCACCAGATCTGTATGGGACTGCAGTCACTCTGGAAAATCGCTATCTCTTCGCAACCGGAAGTCGAACACTGGCCTTCAGATATAGGCGGTATGGTCGGCCCATCGCAGCAACAGCTGGGATTTTTGTTTTTGTTCTCCAAGACGCATGTTGCATTCAGATATATATAGAGTGAACGCTTTGAAGAACACTTACCCTTGCAAGTGTTCTTCAAATTTGTTAAATTATTTGTTAATTAAATTTATTAGGAATCCAAAATGTTTGTAATTTTGTTACCGTTGATAAAAAAATGAAAATAATTTCACAAATTGATAGACCATTTATTGCCAAAACAACAGTATTAAAGCTAGATTAAGACCTGTTGCTGCTATAGTGCATATAAATTAATTAAGCCTAACAAAATAATGATGTGTTGATGTCTCTGATATTCATTTGACTCAATAATGTAAATAAACGAGAAAATAAAGAGTAAGAATGACAGACAGAAAAATGTTTATCATAGAGATAAAACACTGAAATAATTCAGCTTAATTAGCAAATGCAACAGCACAATATCCATGGATATATCCACAGGATGGCTGAAGTCTGATATCCACACATGGATATATCCATGGATATCCATATCCACGGCAAGCCTGGTTTTTAGAGACAACACTGTGTAGCAGTAGTACACAGACCGTGGGCCTTGACCAGTGGATAGCGCGCAGTGTCAGTGATGTCATCATTGTGTCTCAGCTCCATCTTCGATGGAGAGATATAAGGGTATTTGTTTGGCTCCAGGCAATGACATTTCTTCAGGCCTGCACACACAAACCCATTACTGCAGCTGTATCTAACCTTATGACCTTGATACTAAGCTCTGACCTTTCAGAAATATGCGACTAATTGAGCTTTTAACTAATCGCAATTTGCAAATGATTGGCCAATTAGTGAGAATCCCAATTAATGAGCATAGGAAACTTTCTAATTCAAATGGTAATTAATTGAGACAATTTTCTTAACTACTATAACTACATTTTCGATTATACGTCCGAAATGCCTGCTGTTGCCACCACCACAGCATGGAGATGACCAATAAATCGTAACAGTTGCATCATAATGAATAACAGTACCAACAAAAGTAAACAGCCGACATTCTTACATTCTTCACTATTTTTTTCTTAATTTTTTATAAAAAAAATTTCAACGGCAATCTAAAACTACGATACTGCATTGTGCTCCGCTTTACTTACTTTATAATCAAATCTACTTATAATTCCAAGGTGACAAATGACAACTCTAATTAATCACCTCTGAACTTGCACCAACTCCAATGTTGAAGAATTGGCATTTTCGGCAAATTAGATTTATTCTCATTAACAAAAAGAATGACCAATTAAAGCATTACCACACTGCTGTAAATTCTTGCACTGCTGCTGCCATGATGACAGCACCATAAACATTGTCCTGCCTATTACGATTACTATTATTATTATTATTAAAATGGTCAAAATGTGAATGTACTAGAAAGAAGGAAGCCAGCTGTTACCATTATCTTCGGCTGGACCCTTGGCCATGAAAATATAATGATCAGTAAACTTTGTGAGGAAGCTCTTAGCATCACGGGACGATGAACGCGGCAAAGTGCGAACGAACTGACAGCGGATTTTCCCCTTGCTTTGACTCCATTCCACTTGCGAGAGCTGAGCCTGTGATTTGGACTAACATACAGACACACAGACAAATGCAGACAGGGGCAGACACACACAGACAGACAGACAGACAGGCAAAGTACAGCTGAACTGGAAACAAATTCTGCCCTTGCTTTAGGCATGTGCGGTTTTCAAAATACAACTTCGGTTCAGATTTTGGTTCAGTTTTGAAAAGAAACGCGGTTTTCAATTAGTTTGTTTTTAATTGCGGTTTTCAGTTTGGTTTTCGATTTTTAGCATCTGATGTTCAGTGTGTAGTATACAGTATTACTTAATTACTACTGGTGTCGATGGTAGCCATCTTTTACGTGCGTACGATGTCAGACATCATGCACACTACTTCGTGTGGTGACTGCTGTAATGGTCCAACTAGTCCCCGGTCAAACTGTTTCGAAACTAAGCCTAGAGAAATCTTTTTTGACTGATGTGAAAAGTGTAAAAACCGTTTAAAAACCGGCGATTCGGTTCTGTCTTAACCGCAAAAAAAACGAGTTATCTTTTTTTCTCAAAATTTAACATCGGTTCGGTTTTTGAAAACCAAAAACCCAAATTTTCCACAGATTCCGCACACCCGTACCTTGCTTTCACTCCATTCCATGAGAGACAACTGTGCCTGTGACTGACACAGAGACAAAGACAAACAAAGGCATACACAAGTAAACAAAGGCATGACGACTATAAATGACCAGAGATTTGAAACCTCCGCCAATAATGGTGCTAATACCTGACAAAAGTTTACGCCCTATGCGCTAATAGCAAGAAATTTTGGACGATCCAGTATTCACAGAATAATTCAGACTAACGGCCAAATTTTTTTTGGCTCATGCCCTACTACACCAAAACATCTCACCAAAAGTGCGTTCACAACTGTTTGAGCAATATGCAGAAAGAGAAACGTAGAGACAGACATAGATATTAACAGTGTGAAGCATATGGTCATTGTCTTTGCTGTCATTCATACATACAGACACAGCGACACAGAGAGAGACAGACAGATGGATATACCAACAGACAGATAATAACAGTGTGCAGCATACATACAAATGATACAAATTTGCTGTCTTTGCCATCATTCACCACACAGATGTAAAAAACGTTCCAGAAATTTTTTTTTAAAAACAATGAAAAACGTAAAAAACGTAGAAAAAGTATAAAAATTTGAAAATGTTGAATAAAAAACGTTGGCCATAATTTGTTTAACCTCTTGCCTAATGCCTAATGCTGTAGGCTTGGTATACCTTAAACTATAGTCTAGATAAAAAGAACTTTATTTAATTTCAATTTAACCATGTTGTCATAAGACCATAGCAATAGAATAATCAAATATACTAGATAAAAAACTTTTTATTTGGTATATTTGGGCTAACTAAGTAAACAGTTATATTAATTCGTTTCTGTGGTTTCAAAAGTGCTTCTCAAAGTTCTTGATAGGCATTTCAATGCATGTTTTTAGAAAATAAAAAGCATTGAAAAAAAACATTAAAATGTAAAAAAAAAACATGGCTAAAGTAAAAAACGTAAAAAAACGTTTTTTTTACATCTATGATTCACCGAGACAGAGACACAGAGAGATACATACCGACAGGCAAACGAACACACGTACCAGTGAAATGAGTTTGTTGTCTTTGCCGTCATTCATTGAGACTCGTACATCAACGGCTTTCTTAGTCTTGTTATATGCACACTCAACCACATCATCATCACCCTGCCAACAACAACAACAACAACTACAACTACTAGTCTAAAATACTATAATTACTACTACAGGTGACTTATTCTTGTTCCACTCACATTTCACCACGTCATCATCAGTTCATCACTCTGGTAACAACAACAACAACTACAACTACTAATAATAGTATTACTAATACTACTACAACAACTATTACTATTAGTCTACAACTAGTACCACAATCAGTCCACTACTCCACTACTATTACTACTACTACAAGTGACTTAGTCTTGTTGCAAGCACACTCAGTAATGTCATCATTCATCATCATCACCGTAGCAAACACTGCTGTAACAATGATGAACTAGAAGGTGGGTGCGAGACCGCATATCTCAGTCAAGTAAATTACAAAATGGTAATTTAAAGCTGTGTGCCAAATTTGAAGTCTGCAACTGTAATTTTATCTGAATTAGTAGAAAGCAATGCCCAAAAATTTAGGGGTCTTGTGATTCTGCCCACACCCCCTTTTGGAAAAATGTCTAAAAGGTCACGTCTGAATTGTACCTGTTTAAATGCACAACTGCACATCAAATTTGAAGCTACAACCATGAACCGTTTTGGTAGTACTGGTTGCCCAAAAATTTAGGTATCACATGACTCTTGCAACTCCAAACTTTTACTCCACTCATTGCACCTCAAATTCCACATTTGCACTATATAAAGTAAGTAAAATGCAAAGACAGACCATTTTCTTGTCATCGGAAAGTCCAAGCGCGACCCAACCATCGGTTTCTGCACTCATCTCAAACTCATAGCTGCGATCATTGCGTCTCAGCCACGTCACCACAATGTCACATGCAGACTCTGAACACGCCGGTGGGTTACGATAGCAACCCTTGGTCTTACCACAGCCATCAGTTATGTCCAGTGAAAAACTACGAGGCTGCAACAACAACAAAATACTACTACAACAACATAAATTACTACAACAACTACAACTAACACTGCTATCACTACACACAGCGAGTTACGATAACAACCGTTACCCTTACAACAGCCCTTGATTATGTCCAGCGTGAAACTACAAAACTCCAACAACAACAAAGTACTACTACAACAACTGCAACAACCAATACAATGTCACAATACTACTACAACAATTACTACAACCATACTCTACAATTACTGCTACAATGATGACTACTACCGGTATTACATGTGATCACGTTAAGTTACAATAATGAAAAAACTGACATGAAAAACAAAAGTGCACAAAATGCCCAACTAACATTTTTCCTAAAATGTTTCTAAAACCTTCCCAAGTCCTTCTTAAGTCAGGAAGTTAACACTGCTCATGAGAATAATGTTTCCCTAAATTTTCACAAGTTCAACTTACAAACTTTTGCAAATTAAGCCCAAAATTCATAATGGAAAGAGGCCAGCTTGCAATAAGATGCAATTGGTGATGCCAATACTACTAATACTAAAGTACAAACTTACAGTGGAAGTAGGCCGGCTTGTAGCAGGAGTCATTCGGTGGTCGTAGACAATCTGCGAACGTTCATCAACCCAGAATGTAGCCAAGTCCACCACAACCGTCACACTGTAGAATAACAACAACAACGATACTACCATAGTACTAGCGAATACTACTAATACTACTACTGATACCACTATCAATACTAATACCATCAGTCTGTCATTCAAAAAGTTTAGTGAAAGAAGTCAAAACTACCTCACCATGGTGTGCTCACCTTGTCATGGCGGTTGGGCTTAAAGCTACAAAGACCCAAAAGATTTCCAAAATCCGGAAGAGAGGAGCCAGTAGCACTTATGTACTGGTTCATCTTCAGCTTTAATGCTGATTTCAGCTTCATAGCCGTTTACGTGACCTTCGGTTACCGTAACTTTCAGAGGATTTGCACTGGGCCTGATACAGCGTCAGCGCTGGGCAGGTGTAACAGCCTGCCTGCCCTGAAGGTAAAGCAATGTAGAAAGTCACTACATTCAGGGTAATGTGTAAAAAATCGAACATACATGTTTTACGTAGATCAAGCAACAAAAAAGTTTCAGAAAAGATCAGACTTGATCACTGCAGTGAAGAGTGGTCAACTGGTCATGTGAAACACTTGAACACAATGTTCAACATGACCACCCTTCACTGCAATAAACGAGGCTGATCATTTCAAAAACTGTCTGACTGCTCCACCTACATAAAGCACATTCTGACATTTTGCAAACAGGAAAGTCTTTTGCGCATCTCGTGAGCATTAGCTCATTTTTTCCTTCACTGCTCATGTCCCATTTTGCTGAGGGTAGGAGGCTGAGTTGACCTGAGCACGCACTAAGTTAGCAACTTGCTCAAGGTTGATTGCATATGACCTGCAGTGCGAGGCAAACTAGGGTGGTCCAAAATTTTCACATGTGAAAGTTACGAGTCCAACACTCTAACCTGTAGACCAACTGCATGTACAAAAAACAAGAAACTAACTACTAAAATGGCCACTGGCCAATGCCCATGTTTTCACAGCCCATTCTCAACAGTCACATCAGAATTTTTTTCCCTCTACATAAAGTGCGAAAAAATGATAACCAGGAATAGTATACTACAGCCAAAATGGTGCAAATCATGCGCTAAGAGAAGAGTGGATAGATGAATCAAGTTTACCAGTTAATGACACCATACATGCGTCACCCAACAACAATGATGACAACAATGATGGCTCAGTCAGATGTATTGTATACTGTAATGTATGAGTGAAATGGATGGAAAATATCGAACACACCAGTTACTCCACACTGGCAAAAATGTTCGCACCAATTCTATACCTTTTAATTTTCTGCTTCGGAGTCCATTTATGGGACAGACGGACAGTCAGACAGACAGGCAAGACAAATAATGTGGCCTGTTAAGATGGCAAAGATCAGATGAGATGAAAGAAAGATATTATTTAATTACCGAAACTGTATGCTGATTGCACCCCTGTCATTGGATTCCGACCACTGCAGAGCTAGCTCCCTCCTGGGTGTGAAGTCTGCAGTGTGCGTCAAACCATGCTAACGGACAAACAGACAAACAGACAAACAAACATACAGACAGACAAATACAGACATTGACCATATGCATGTTCTCACTTATAGATTGCACTGAAACCCGTGAATCAGAAACATGAGCCAACAGTGTTGAGTGTTGACCAACAAACAAAACCGACAACCGACCACAAACAATGATTAGTACTATCATTTTCTTCTTCTTGTGGAATAATTTACTTCCAAAAATGACAAATTTGGACCTCCAAGTTCCACCATGTTGTATCCGTTGCCACACGCATTCCAAAAGCATTCATTCTTGCTATACAACTCGATCAGTGTTACCACCCATGCACTATCTGCAAGTCCAAGGCTGCGAAACAACCTTCCAGCTCATCAGAGACAAACTGACATTAACTTTGAACAGTTCAAGCAGCTGCTAAAGACATTTTTGTTCAGATGTTGAGAGCGTGGCGCATTGTGGCTCTCTGTTAAATTGCACCCTCGAAGTCATCTTACTTAATTACTTACTTACCTGTCAGCCGAGAACACAGCAAAGTAAACATCTGAGTGCCCTCCGTAGTGATTGACAGATAATGATGTCATTCATAAAATAAAAATCATTTTAAAGGTTAACAGTTAAATGGGAGTGTCTAAAGCTCTTAAATTAATAGGTATCTGATCTTAAAGCTATGAAATTACACAGTGTTACCTGACACCCGACACATATAAATGTGCCCCAGCTTAACCCCTGCCAGAGAGACTGGTACACAATTTACCTACAAAAGAAGGTTCGAAGGTTGAGTTGATCTAAGCGGCAGATGATTTAACTGCTCACGGACAGTCACCAATCTAAGTCGTAGGAACGTGGACATGATCACAAACAGACTGGGAGTGGGAGTCAAACATTTTGATTGTTAAATCCAATATCCAAGCCATCTTTACCCTCCATTATCTATGCCCTCTTCTCTTCCCCTTAACCCAATCATGCCATAAATCCTTGTCTCTGCTCCATGCAAAATCTTTCTTTAGTAGACAGGGCTTGACGTTGAAGGCGATCGATCGCCTAAACGCCCGCCAAGTGATCAATTTTTCGATCCCCTACTCACAGGCCAAGCTCAGTGGTTTTTTGTTGCCACAGTTGTGCGAATTTCCGATCAGTCATTTTTATGCAAAATGCATCGTAAATTAGTTCCATTAGATAGCAAACTTTAGCATGAGTGGGCACAAGTGTCCTACAGTAAAAAGATTGGGGTGAAGTACAAGCAGCATTTCCGAACAAAGCCTAATGATTTTCTTGCTGCCCACCTAGCTTTGAAAGAGCATCATAAACTGCGTACAGAGCGATAAAACTCAACTGAACTGAAATGACATAACGTCTCAGTTCAGCTAGCAGTGTAGTTAGATAACAGCCTAACAGTTGCCATCAATCTATCACTCGCGGCCTCACCGAGCCCGTTTGCTATTTCCTTGCCCAATTTCCAACCACTGTAACACGGGTTGCTATAAAACTGCTAGGCTTAAAAACATCATGGCAAAAAGCCATCCTAGCAATGCTGCCTTTTGCCAAATCAATTTGGTTTTGTTTTTAACGTATTTAGTGCAGTTGGCATTATTTTTTGCAAGGACATAAAATATGCCTTGAATCACATAAATCAGTGTAGGCACACAATGAGCGTGATGGCCATACTAAGTGGGCCACAGTCTCAGCATCTGTACAGTGATATATAAGTCCCATCATAATCGATCGCCTACACTGCGCAACGAGATTGATTTTTCAACCGACTCCCTTTCTCATATGGCAAGCCCTGTTAGTAGACACCCTGAAGTTTTAAGGCCCACTCCACACATATGCCGATAAGCACACACCCCTACGCTGAGAAAAACCACTCACCCGATTGCAGACTTGCTTGGTGCCAGGAATATCTTTGAAGTTGCCAACCTTTAGGTTAGTGTTCTCACCCAAATCTGCACGTCGTGCCTGGATCAGAAAGCCCCTCATTGTCATGTTACGCTCCATCCTGATCGTCACTGAAACAATCAATCAATCATTTCATTTGCCAAACTACAACAACAACAACTACCACTACTACTAAAAAAAATAATTGCACTGTGCAGTGTGCATCTATGCAAACTACAAAACTATATCCGTCAAGTAGTGACATACTATCTGGCCTAACCTAACCTGACCTAAAACTAACATTTTCAGCTGTAAAGTGCTACACTGCTTAATCCTGCTCTGGGAACGTTCGCGCCACTTGTGTTTTTTCTGCCTTTCATTTTTCGATTTAGTAGCATGTACAGGATGAATGAACGAAGTGGAATCAAGAGTGAGACATCTGGGCATGGTGGGTAGATACCCAAAATACCCACTAAACACCCACTCCAAACTTAATCCAAATGTTAGTTTATTGTTCCACCAATAAAGAAATATTTTATTATGGCTAAGTTTTTACGCGCAAAAGCAGCTACTGCTTTCAGCGCATCTTAGCCATCACAATTCTGTACATCTGTCTGTCCGTCCGTCGGTCACACGGGTGGATCAGTCAAAAACGGTGCAAGCTAGGATCACCAAATCTACATTGTCGGCTGCCAATTGAGATAGACATGAACAAGCATTGAACGTAGATTTCGACAGTCCAAGTCTCGATTTTCTAGGTTCAAGGAAACCTGCATATGAGGGCATCAAAGAGCGGTATCACCGTAAAAGTCGCGTCAAAATGGCTGGAGACAGACTGACAGTTTGAATTTGCGAACAGGAACTGTTATAGGCTTTTCACACATCTCGTGAGCATCAACTCAAATTTCTTGTTGAAACATTTAAACCTACAAATTCGTAAACACTGGCATATTTTAATGCTGTGGGAAGCAAGCAGAAACTCATATGAACCAACCCACTAAAACACATAGAAATCGTAAAAGCCATAAAACTGCGACTTTTTTTACAAAAACTGACGGAACCTAAAAAACCTCTAAAACTCCATAAAATCTGCTGGGCCAAGCCTCTCAAAAATGGGGTTTAAAAACAGTTTTTGCAAGCCTGACAGTTGTGCAACAAGTTTGCATTGACAGCAAGTGACAAAGCTGAGCACTGCTTTTGACAAGAGTTGCAGGCAGCAGCACAGGCATACTAGGTTGAAAATGTCGGGGAACAAGGGGAGAAATCGCAGGAAGTTGCACTTTGCAATTTTCCAACATAAAAGATTATGAGTGCTCACTATTCAGCATTTCAATTTCTGCCCCCCACCAGACTTTCATATATTTCAGTTCCAACTTTTGCATTTTGAAAAAAAAATCCAACAAGCCAAAATAAAGGGGAACTGGAGGGGGTGACAACTGCCCCTGCCACATCACTGGCACGTGCCACACAAGTAGGGGAAGGAAAGACGTAGTATTGCCTTGTATGGGTGCATAGTGAGTGAACAGTAATATATTGTGGCTAGTAGCAGAATGCTTTAATCTGAATGTAATGACATTAAGAATCCCACAGTTAATGGCCAACTCACACCTATGATGGCGACGCGATTCCACTCGACTAGTGCACAGCAGCGTGACGTCACAATGCTAATAACGTCACTGCATTGTCAATTTGTCACTCACAGTCAGTGACGTTACCCCCCATGTTAACCCGGGGTCAAGAGAGCTGAGCTGAGTTGTGGGCGTCATAGTAAACTGTTGTAAATTAGCCATAAGCTTGTCTGCCAGCCCACAGCCCACAACGCCAGACCTAGCCCAACAGCTGGGAGGGGCAGACAGTGGGGAGAGACTGTGGCGTAAGGGGAGGGAGGAAACAGGTACTTGCTCACCGTGGGCCACCGCAGCGATGCCCCCCACACGCTCCCCCCATACCAGCATACCACAGCAATCACTCAGTCATGGATCTACTCACTCACTCGCTCGTACTTGCCTGAAGGTAGGCCTAAATCAGCAGCCTATGCTCTATGCATGCAGCGGCCAGAACAGACTCAGCCTGAGCAGTTAGTAAGCAGTCTAGTAGGCCTACGGGTATACCCCGCGCCAGCCCAGCAAAGCACACTGTTAGTGCACAATCATGCAAGCTCTACATTCAGCTATTTCACAGCACTGCTTTATGACGTAACAATGCAGGAGGCAGTAAATCATCACAAGCAGGCCTATCTGCCCAGCGACAGACAGTTCACTTGTCCTAAAAGGCACTGCTCCAACTTCACTAAATAAAATAATAACTTATTAGTCCCATCGACGAAGTTAATCAACGCTGAGCCTGGTTAGTGACTAGATGGGTGACCATTGGAAGACCGGTAAACCACATCGGGTACGTAACCAGCCACCCAGACCAACTCAGCCTGGACATCCCTCCATGGGTAGGCGCAGTGAGTACCAGTGAAAACTGGGATGTACTGTAAACAGGCACACCGTGCGATGCACTAATCCTGTATTGCAGCAGTATCCAGCAATGTAAACTGCTGTCTGGCTGAGGGCTAATGAAACAAAGATCAGCATCACCCTATGGTTTATGACAAGCCTTATCGCTTGGAAAGAACTTGACTTTTTTTTACAAACTACCGAGTGTTTTCTGTACGTTAGCACATGATGTTTGGAAAATTTTCACCAAAAAAATGAAAATCATGCAGGAATAAATTAGTAGAAATTGCCTTATATCAACCATCGAATGAAGCTGGGCATCAAATTACACTGAATGGTGACAGACAGAGGCATCTGGCTACGAGCAGCCTGTCCAGACCAATCAACTCACAAACGATATACGGTACAGAATTTCACAGTAGGTCAGTCAGCTATCAGGCAATGACTCTGGGCAAGGAGAACTATTGTGAATATTGCTGTGGCAAAATTTTACAGCCTGGCCAGATGCCCTTCTAAAGCACATGCTTAGTTTATTTCAGTTTCACCCAAGTAAATAAAGGTAGACTAGATAAGCAAATTTTTATAGCGCACAATGTCGATGGAAAACTGGCCAGATCTGCGGCATTTCTGGACAAATAGCAGCAGACAGCTATGGTTCTAGTCAGCTATGCCTGGCCAAGGGTTATATACTGACCCTAATTACCTCTGCCAAGGAGGTAATGTTTTTGCCAGACTTTGTTTGTCTGTCTGCTTGTCTGTGTGTTAGCAAGATAACTCAAAAAGTTATGGACGGATTTTTCTGAAATTTTGAGGGTATGTCGGGAATGGCACAAACTATCAGTGATTCAATTTTGGGAGTGATCCGGAAGGAATCCTGGATTCTGGATCACTTTGAAATTTTTGTTACCATTGCTTTCAATGGGTCATAAGGGAAACCACTGCAAAACTGAAGATGGTGCTGCCACCTAGAAAACAACATTGCCTTGGCGGAGGTGTGCGGGCACTGACTGCTTTCTAGTCCTAATAATGATTCAATAAATTTTCCCGATCCTATCCCAAACACTAATCTACTAACCTTAACCCATTAACCCTAATAATCCTAATCTTAATGCTAAAACATAACTTTCTTGGTGAGCATCTTTAAAAACGTCAACAACTTTCTTTAGGGTTATCTTAAGTTTTGCCATGCAAACCACTAGTAATTTGAATTATAACTGGTTACTTTTTGATCTACTTCAATCAGCTGACCCTAAACCTAACTGTAACCATAGCCTCAATTGCTACGGCAACTCCAAATGGTGTCAACATGTGGCCCAATGTAACCACAGTTGAACAAAGGTCTAAAGTAAGGACTAGCTGGCAGAAAGCAAAAACAGACATGCTGCAGAGCCTAACCTTGGAAAGGGTCCCCAACAATGAACTTGTCCGAGCTGACACTGATTGTGAACGGTGGTGTTTGCAGTGCCGGAGTGAAACTCTGATGACGTGGTCTCATGTCTTCACATGCTGCCTGCGGTGCTCCAGATGGCTCTGAACTTACTCCACTCAATAGAACTAATAAAACGAGCACCGAACAACAAAGACTAGTCTGACGATTCGCCATTGCTGAACGACTCTGTCACAAAACACATCAATTACAGATTACACTAATGAATATTCTAAATAACTAGCATCTTTAAAAGAAGTTAGGGTGCTGGTCCATAATACGATACCTCAATTTAAGCAAGTTAACATACCTCAGCAGACTTGTGACTACGTGTTTTCTTTTTTCTGACATTTTTGGCATGAACGATTCAGTATTTACTAAAAAATGTAATGACTTTCACTATTTATAATTGTAAATTAAACTTATATTACAGCTACCAATGGAAGAGAAATAATCGTTGTGAACTTACTTCGTTAAATCTTCCGAGAACTACTTTATCTACGTTTGGGTATAAAATAAACAATTTTTCAGTCATTAAATCACTAATTAACCAACAACAACACACATTTCAAAGTAAATTCGTGTCATTTTACAATTTTACAAATGTCATTAAACAACATACACAAACAGTTATGTGCGCTGAACATAACGTAGTGTCAGTCAGTTGTTAATATCAGTGTGAATGTTTCGAGCTTAGGCTAAAGTTAGGCCTGTTAGGGATAGGGTTAGAGTCAGGTTTGGGGTTGGGGATATGGTTAGGGTTAGGGTCAGGCTTGGGGTTCTTAGTATTCTCTAGGGCGCATGCAGAACCATTGTCCGACACTGGAACCGGCTTCCTCAGTCGGTCAAAGAGACTCCATCAGTCAACTCTTTCAAGAACCGTCTGGATGCGTTCTGGGCCAAGGATATGGGCGTTTGAAGCTTTGGCTTGCCGGCCCACTATACTACAAGTACAAGTAATTACATATTCTACGTAGCTAGTGTAAACAAAAATGTCCATCGCTCAGCAGATTAAGTTATTTCAACAAAGTTCTGAAAGTTAATGAAAGTGAAGAATTTTAAATTAAATGAGTGGTTCACCATTTAAAGATCAAAACTGATCATAAAGATCCATACTGTGTCTGCTGAGGGACGTTAACTTGCTTAAATCGAGGTATCCTATTATGGACCGGGGCCAAAGTTAATCTCTATTCAAGACCAGGATGACTGCACAGTGAACATTAACCATAGTTGGCCATCTGCAAAATAATACACATCACACAGAAACAGTGAGCCATCACCAACGATGTCATGGGTTAAAAGAGTAGGCAGGGCAGTAAGTCCCAGTTTTTTTTACATTTTTAAACACAAAATCTTCAGACATAATAATTCTATAACAATTTTCCAAAAAAGACCAATGGCCCAAAATTTACCAACTCTGTGGGCTGGCTTTAGTCTAGCCTAGTTATAAGCTGCATTCATATCTGAAATCAGTAATTCTAGCGGTAGATTGGCGATCTTGCTGTTAGCACTGGAAAATTGCTAGAGGTAGATCGGGTAGATACATTATTGGGAAGATGGTAGAATTCATCTACAAACCATGCCACGACACTGTCACGTATTTAAATCAGGCTTATTTAGTATTATACCAGAGTCCATCTCGAGCCAAAGTTGTTTTTTGTAACACGGACTTAGAACTATAGTGCTTTTGAATAAATTTTATTTAAAGCTTGGTAACTGATAACATTTCAGTTTTAACCACAGTCTTAGCAATGCAGTGAAGAAGAAATGTGGCTGCATTCTTACATTAACAACGAGATAAATGTAATTAGGTAAATGGCGATCTACCGCTAGTAATTTTCTGC
>Ga0056128_1007104_pt1 | contig 14127 bp, 10 predicted proteins | sample WorMetLIZISLAND2_FD_71113 | JGI IMG/M metagenome (GOLD analysis project Ga0056128, IMG submission 71113) | Marine gutless worms symbiont microbial communities from Max Planck institute for Marine Microbiology, Germany - Olavius geniculatus... ... | reverse complement strand
CGTCTCGTGAGCATTAGCTCAAATTTCTTGTTCATTTTTACTCGAAAACCCACTACGGACCTCATTGTAAAGTATAAGTGGCCGCCAAATTCACCACTTGACTATTAATGTGCGGCGTGCAATGCTGCAGAGTTTTTACAAACTCAAAGCCAAAGACCATTTTGGAGCTAAAAGGTGCGCTGACTTGCCGCAGACTTTCGCAATATCGTCTTAATGCATGTGCTTTGGCCGGTGATAAACATTTTGAATATCAGATGTGAACTTTTTCACAAAACATTTTACTGAATATGCTTAGCTGTTTTTGTAACTGCAATGTCTTAGCAATTTTTGCATTTTAACCATTTGTTTGTTGTCAAATATAAAAAGTTTGTGTTTTATGGTAAATGCATTGTGAAAATGGATATTTGTCTGGGTGAGTGCGCATAATATGGCATAACTTCATTAAATTTAAAATTTCTTTAATAAAACTTTGTAATTTAGCGTATAGTTAAACGCCAAATGTGCGTATAAGATGGCTGCAAAATTTTTGGTCTTTGAAAAAATAAAGTTTAAAGAACTTTAGGGAGAGTGGGTAAAATTTTCTGACTCACACTGTATAAAATTTTAGTTCGGCTTCCCGCTTTGTCCATTTTATCGGTCTGTTTAAAAGAAAAAAGCAAATTTTGTCTACTTATTCAAATTAAGCGCGATGCATCTCATTCGTGCGCAGTATTTGACTTCGTTTCCAACATCCAGGTCACAACGCAGTAATATAAAGGTGCCGAATGCTATGTAAGAAAAAAACAGGTACAGATTGGCTAGAATATCAACGAAATAGCTTTGTCCTCTGAAAATGATAATACCGCGCAAGTAATGACCCTTGTCACTTGCAACAAAAAAGCCATATTAGCACAGAGCTCTTGAAGAAAACGTTAGATCTATATTTCTTCATGCACGAGCCTTTATTAACAGCTATTGTGACATGCTACATACACCATCCACTATCATGCTCACCTAAATATTTCATCCGCTCTCTCACAAACTCTCTCTTTCGTATTAATTCTGCTCTTTTTATAGGCGTGAAGTTTTTTTCCAACTGCCGGCACTGTTATTTCAAAATAGCCATTACACTGTACTGTATGCTCTGTCACTGAAATAAATAAATAAATAAACGATAAATCATTGCTACGTCAATGTGCACTTTAAATCTGCATGCATCACTGTCTTCGTCAGCCACATTCTGATCATTTGTGTTCACGTTTGCCGTGTTCATTTTTATCACCCATGACTACTTTATCCGGCTTCTCCAGACTTAACACTTTTTGCATAGTAATCCTTTCCTCAATAGATTGTTTGTAGCTGTTGATTGCGTTCGTGAACTTTTGGAACATTTCGAAATTTTCCGCCTTTATCTTTACTTGACTGTTTTGGCTACACGCAGTCGGTTGAGCTATCTATTAGTTTTTAGGCGAAATTGTTTTCGCAGCAATAGCAAAGCGATTTCGCTCACGACTATATAGCGTGGTCTGTCTGTCTGTCTGTCTGTCTGTCGCATACTGCATCTGCTTAAACTTGTTGTACTGATTCAAATCCAATGACACAATGTTTCAGATAGAGATCCTTGGCACTCAGAGGAAGAGAATATTTGGGGTCGAGACAACCAAAACATGGAATTGCTTCCGACTTTCAAAAAATGATTTATGAATCACTAAGTGGTAGCGTCAATTAGCGATTCTGCTTTTTACACAATTTACAGCACTAGCTACCTGGACGCTATGTATAATCGTATGCATGAGTGAGAATTAAACCAAGCGATACACAGTGTCCTAAATTTGCAGCTATAGCGTTCTCACCGCAGTAGTATACTGTCACTTGGTGACAGGGGCACAACGTAGGGCCTACACGAGTGTTGTGGAGTGAATTTCTCCGCGTACCATAAACACGGATCATGGTTCTGTCACTGGTTCTCATGGACTAGAAGAAGTCGTGTACAGCATCATCTTGAAGTCGATGCGTTGCTGATCGCTTGCGCCCAGTGCGTATATAACATGCACATCGGCGATGCTCATAAAATATTGAACGGCCCGGGCGACGGCTGGCCGGGCCGGACAGAGCCAGGCCGAGCTCGACGTGCCGTGGGCGACGATGTCGAGAAACTATTGGTAAGTAGACGCGACAGCAGACGGTGGCGGCCTACGACGCGTTCTGCAGAGCAAAGTGGTAGCCCTATACCAGCAGCAGCAGCTGCAGAAGCAGCAGCAGCAACTAACCGATGGCAGCAGTTTGGTCCGCATCACCGCCACACTACCGCGTTCTTTGCATCAGTGCAACAGGTTGCCGTTCTAGCAAGACAGCCCCGTGTTACAGTACTGAAAAGGTACGCTGCGGTGAAAAATGCTCTGGCGATAAATACGATCAGCAGACGAATTGTTAGGCCCTACTCATTGTACTTCGGATGGCGCTAGTGTTGTCAGTGAAAGCTTTCGGTGTTGGCCTTCCTTCTGTCTAGAACTCACTGTCATAAAATAGCTGTAGATCCGCCAAACTTCTCAGCAAACTAAATCGTTTGGTATAAGCGTGAGTACTCAGCACTCTGCTACTGTTCTTTTTTTATTCTTTTGCGACACAAGGCGCTATAAATGTGTTTTGATTGATTGTCTGACACGTTAACTCAATTCCATGGTGGGCAATGTATTTCACCCGAAATTGGGATATGTTCACTTATCAATAGATGGCTGATGTTCAATCTACGAGAAGCGAAACGATTAAGTTAATTGCACGTCTAAGTGCTTTTCAAGCAACCCAACCTATGTGGGGTGTGCACTTTCAACGTTACAGTCGACGGACAGACAGCACACGTACGAAGACAACTTGAGGTGGCAAGTCTGCTTCGCAACAAAGACCAAGAGTGCAGCACACTGTGTCATCACGGCTGATTAGAAACTCGAGTAGATTACGGACAGTAACCATGGCTGCAGTGTATTGAAACGAATTTACGCTTACGATACGCGAAGTTTGGCATTTGCACGCACGGTAAAAAGACACCGAAACAGCTCGTATGTCAAAATTGTAAAAAAGTAATAATGGCGAATATAATACATTGATGCGTTTTTCTGCAATCACTCCACTAACGAGCGACCGGGGGTAATTTTATCGGGCACGATCTGAATACCGCAATGCTGTGTACCATGAAATTCTTTGGGCTCCGTACAGCTGAGACTTGAGCAGATTAAATTAAGCGTTGATGATGCGTCACATAAGTAACCTTCCATGCGAACCGTCGCACGCAACCTTGTATAGCTGCCAAACGCAGTCAGGAAACAAAATTGGATTGCATTGGACGGGGCTGAATTGGACGACGGCGGGATCACCGAAGGTGACGTACTTTACGCGTTATCTTTGGTTTTTTGACGAGCAAATCCAATGAATGACCAAGCAGAGTGACAGATTTGTAATTAATTTCTAAACTCGACATCCGCTAGCAATGCATTACAATTAGAACGCCGCGCTGAAACAGACGTCGTATAATACTGGCGACATCAATGAGGTAATGGATGTCTGACGATGCTGCTATGTCGTATAGAAGGAGGAAACGCCGGACTGCATCCTGGCCGAGCCACGGGACGTTAGCCGATAATGCACACCAGTCTCGGCTCAGGGTCACCGATAAGAAATTGACGCCTGATTAAGAGATTTCTGGCGTGAATGATCCGAACAAAAATGAGTTGTCGGCCCGATGCGATGGCGAACGAAAACGCAGGAGTCTTCGTCGTTGCAGATTCGTCTCTGTCAGTGTCCCCGTCGTCGTCGTCGTCGTCTTCCGCTCGCTATCGACGCCGCCGACCGACTGCCGGTGCACGCGAGCGTAAATGATCTATCGTTGCACCCGCGGGACACGTTGATGCTGCAGACTAATTAGCTACCATAAATGTACGCAACTTTGCCCCTTGCGGCCCGTTTCTTTTTTTCCCATCATCAGTTAACCCGCTTCGCCGCCTACAGGCTGGAAGAAATGAACTGCTTACGACCTTCGAACGCGGTTTGGGGTAAAGAGTTAACGTCGTGTTAAATGCTGTTTCTTATCAAGGTTGAATACCCGACGATTCCTATCAGTCAGAAGTGAATAGTTTATTAGTAAAGTTGCACAGGTAAACATTCAAATTTTCCAAGGTTTGCTACAGCAGCCAGATTTGAGTTTTATAAGTAATAGTTGTTATCGTAACTTTTTTCGCAGTTTCTGCACGAATGCAATGCACGTTTGTCGCAGTTATAATGGCACACTTTTTATGAAACACAAAGTATTTATACTTCATCATATATGCGCACGGCCATCGATAAAATAACAGAACGGTATAAACTATTGGGATGGGATGAATTCACCAACGTGACAGCTTCCGCACATCTGTGATTACTGATACTGTCCGCCGCAGCGACACCTGGCGTACAGTTGTTCCGAAGAAGACAGCAGTTGCCGAAACGTCAACAATAACTTTTGTGAAGTTAGTAATTTAATAAATTTTTCAATTCATGATTTTGCCGTTTAATCTATTTATGTTTAATGGTTTTGGCTAAACTACTAACGCCACCAAATAACTCGAAATACATGTAGTTTTGTAAAAAAAAAATGCGAAAATATCACAGCCCGTTGGTGATGATCTTGCTCAGCATACATACAGCATGCATGTATGCATTGGACGGCAGAATTATACATACTCTTGTGGGACGGTACAAGAGGCTGAGGAATGATTCAAGCATATTTATGGCATAATCTATAGCGCTCAGTCGCATCGATTCAGCCTCAATTTAAATCGCCATCGTCATAGACCGGCTCAAGATGTTCGTTTTCGTTTTAGGCATTTGTAACTTAAAATATGGCGTATTCTTTGCTAGCATAAAACGACATTGACATAATTTTATGTTCGTTTGTGTTTCGTTTTTGACCGAAAATAACTTGACATTTTGTTTGATTATTTAAACAGTATTTATCATAATATCATAATAATAATTCATATGCCAATCAAAAACTGTATATTTATTCCAATACGGCTTTTTATTTTTTCACCACAGTATGCATCAAGAGATTCAAGACATCGATTAATGGTCATTACATTATTACATAACTACCGCTGCCAGGCTTAGCATTCACTTTGGTCGGTTCAGCTTTGTTAATAAGTAAGTAAGTAAGTTTGCATTAGCGTATCGGCTGCAGAGCCGGTCGTCAAGGGTGACAAGCTATTACCGGCGCTCTCAGACTCTGCACTGAAACGAGTTCTCAGCCGATCCACCGACTGACTGCGACCATGCGGCCAGCCGACGATCGACCTAGGCCAATTTATACGGCTCCTGGTTATTCGTTTTCCACGCGAAGGAATGGTCCGAAGACGTTAACGCGTTCGACGTACGCCAGGAATAAACATTCGTTCGGTTATTCATCATCGACGTCGGCGTCTCGTCTTCGTCATTTTAACCAGCAGCAGTCTTATGATCAGCTGTCTCAGTACACTGCGACGTGCGACGCTCTAATGACGCATGCTGATCTTACTGCTCAATCTTATTGAACAACAAAGCGCAACATTTTTTTCTCTTCTAGTCTCTTTTTCTGTCTGTCTGTCTGTCTGTTTGTCTCAGGACGCCAGCCGCATGCACAGTAGTCATACCTGAAGCTGCTTTATTCATTCATTCATTCGAGGTTTAATAAAAAAACAGACACAGCTGTTATATAATTAAATTAAGAGACAATAGGACGCACATTGTCATCATATTTACGCCAGCTCACAGCTGATAGGCGGCGGGGTAGGCAGCTGATAAACTGATAGGGGTCGGGGTTCCATCAGGCCAGCTGGATGTTTGCTGGACGTTTGCTGGAACTTAATTTGCTGGAAGTCTGCTGGATCGTGTAAACACCCTGTTATGCAGGCACAGTTGCAGAGTCACGTCAGCCAGTACTAACGTTCTTCAATCTAATATTTGGGAATGGCGCATGTGCCCGCGCACTAATCGATAATCATACGGGCTGTTCGCGTGCCGTCTTCTGTCCGTGTTTGTTTAGCTTGTCACAACAGCACGGAAAAGCTCAATTACAGCTAACAAAACTGCACGTTGCTTCATACTGATAATGTTCGTATGAGGAAATTCCCCAAGCAGCCGCTGCAGGTATTGGATGTTAAAGTTAACAAGCACATGCTATCGGTTAAACGCCTTGGAAAGTCAATGAAAATCGTCTACAGACGTGCTCGTCTTCCTATCAGTGGTTTGCAGTAACATGTTTTTAATCTATTGGCGACATTAATAGACTGACAGTCTATACACGGTGTTTCATAAAAAGGATCCCTTTTTGTTTTTTCATAATTTACTCAAATTATGAGCAATTTACATGAAATTTTTACCAGTTGTAGCTGAAAAAATACTAATTCGAAATATTTGAACAAAATATGGCAGTTGCAAATTGATCATCATTTGAGTGAATTATGAAAAAAAACATGAAACACCATGTATTTATGTGAACATAATGGCATATTCGAGCATTCAAAAAAAATCCAGTTCAGGTTGGCAGTTTTTGTTTACGATATCTGAGCTTCTTTGATACTGTTGCTACATGACACGGGCAGAAGACAGCACGCAAATTGCTCGTATAATTATCGATCAGCACCAGCTATGCATCTATTATTAAAGCGTTAGGCGCTTGTTTTTCTTCACGCTCAGAAACACTAATTATTAATAGTACGTGGAGCTTATGGGCACACCGTTGTGTATTAATGACCAAAGCTCAGCCACGATGGCGCCCATCCATCTGTGATTGGCCTCAGCAATAGATTGTTATAGACTGATTTAAATAGGCCAGCCTACAGCTACAGGTCCAATGCGAACTAGAGGTTTCTATAACGGTAGACCTATACGAGCTATGTAAATGTGCTTTTTAATTACATGTCTACAAAAAGCTTTTAGCAATCGCTTAGTGTCAGTCAATATTGTTAGGCCTGCCTTTACACGCGTCGTAAGAAATAGGGGTCTTAAAGTCATGTCGATAGTTCGATAGATCAGCATCTCGCGTTTGCACACGCAACGCACTCAGTCACACATTAATATAAGACGACAACATTGCATTCTATTTGTGAAAAGATAATATTGACGTTGCTTTTTACAACTATCGCAACTCAATTTTTTTACGAAATTGAGATTTTTGTATCACCAGATGCGTTTTTACGACCTACACGATAATGCCAATATCTTCAGAGTCTGTTGAATATATTCAAAAATTATTTTAAACTATCGTATTTAAATTCGAGTTAATTTGCTATACAACTATATTGTATCTGTTTGCGATAGTTGTAAGCGCTGAAATTTACTCCAGTTAGCTAAAAATGCGTCTATACAACAATCGTATCTGCGCTTACGATAGTCTTGTAAACCTTGTCAAACGTGCCGCAAATTTTGATGTTTACAATTATCGTATCTAAAATGCAATAGTTGTAAACGTCAATCTGCGACAATTTTGTGGAAGAATTGCAGTTTACAATATTGTAATCGACATATTTGTGCATTAAACTAATATTAAAATAATTTGATAAAATAAACGTCACAGTCATATCCGCCTAATTTTTAGTCCGCCCGGAAGCGATATAACTTTCGGAGCGGGCTTATGTTTTGCTGTGGTTTATTTGTTTTCCTCTCGAGATCTCCGAGCTCCGTCCGCCGATCGCCGCGAAATTTTACGCGATGCTCGGAAGTGTGTTCAGTTTTATAATCCCGGTCCAAATTTTCGGAAAGGCCTCTCGAAAAAATTTTAGGGACCGAAAAAAATGCTAAATTTAGCCCGATTTCGGACGACTTCAAAGTTCGACAACAAATATCTCCGGAACGGATGAACATATTCAAAATAGGATAAGTGCGTCACCGACAGCGATTCATCCCGCGTTCGGCAAAAAAGTCCGGTGAACATAATGTAGCCAAAGGGAGTAGCCTAATGAAACTTTGCCACGTGACATAATGCTAAGTGGGGCTGATAACGTGTGCACAACTTTTTTTGGGGGGGGGAGCACCGCACCCTTAAAATTTGGGATAGCAAAACACGTCCAAAATTTGGCGCGATTTAGGACAACGTTCAACTTTGAGCGCGAATATCTCTGGAACGGATGGAGAAATCGACAAGCGGTAAACGGCGTTATGCACTACCGTCCCTCCCGCGTTGAACAAAAAATTGCGTGAACTTTGGTCCACTAACGACAACGGTTAGTTGGCTAATGTCTACTTACTTTAAGTCGACCATGCGCGTTCTGCGTATGCTGATGCGTTGGAGTTCAGGCCACGTGACTTTGCTACAAAAGGAATGTGAGCTCCCTAAATTGCTCCCCAATCAGACTTAGGGCGGACTCACGCTGGACTTTGCCCGAAATTTTTAGTTTATTTTTATTAGGACGCGAAATCTCCGATCGGCGTGAAATTTTGCAAGATGATCAGCAGTAGGCCGAATTTTATAATGCCGGTTCAAAATTTCTGAAGGCCCTCCCAAAAAAATTTTAGGAGCCGAAAACATACAAACTTTGGCCCATTTCGGACGACTTCAAAGTTCGACGGCGAATATCTCCGGAACGGATGAAGATATTCAAAATCGGACAAGTGCACCATCGACTGCGATTCATCCCGTGTTTGGAAGTCCGGTGAACTTTGGTCCACTACTTACGGAGATCTCGATGTGGAATCATACCCACCCAAATCAAATTTTTCGGAAAACCCTATTTCGGCCCCTAAGAGATGTTGCGCCCCCAAATTAATACACGCGCTAGAGAATGACTAAATCTTGCTAGCGCACCCAATTGGACTCGACCCGACCCGGCCCAAAGACAATATGGCAGTAACCAATAACCGAATTATTTACCTAAAATGACTTGACTGTAATTTCGTTAATGTGCTAATTAACTTTGTACAGTATATGTAAATATAGAAATTTGGATAACGTGTCCTATGCGAAATACAAGTAAATTACAAACGTGCATCAGCAGTCATTTTACGCTGAAGTCACACAATTTTAATACAGTTTTTAATTAATAAAAATAAATTAATGACTAATGTTAATGATTAACCGACTAATTCATCGACAATTTTCCTCAGCTATAACATACATGTTTTACTGAACGATATGCTAAACCAGACTGTCAAGCTTTGCACAAGGCTAAGTACCGCTCGCGAATAGCCAAAGTATGCTCGGCTGCCTGTCGTAAACACAGCAGGTTACACACACTTTGACAGTAGACCTCTACGTGCGCCCCTTTCACACATCAAAATTGAAGAAGACGATAGCCATACACTTCCCGCATTGATTGGTACAGCGAATGCATTTTAAGTGCTCTATGAATAAACGTTTATTACACAACAGACAGCGGTCAATGGTCAGTGCTGCCTTGATTGCCTCGAAGTAGCATCAATAGCACGTGGCTGGCTGCTGCAACTAGAACCCTGCCGTGCCTGTGAAACACCGGCCGCTCGTTATCTGATCTCGTGTCACTGGACAGTCATGCCTCGGTTGTCTTGGTATTGATGCGCTATAAAAATTACTCTTGTATTTAGTTAGTTACTTACTTAGTTGTTAACAATACTCAATGTTGGGAGCAATAGCTAAAGTTATTTAACTCCACCGATAAAGAAAAAAATAATGCATTAAAAAAATTTCGACCCGGCCCGACCCGACCCGTATCCATCCCTGCTAATGCATTTGACTTCGGGCCGCGTGATTTTGCTACCGGGTGATTTTACCTCTTTTTGAATTTCCCCCCTAATCAGACTTAGGGCGCCGGCGGACTCACGTTGGGCTTTGCCTCAAATTCTAGTTCTGCATTTTTTATATGAATTTTGTAGGTCAACTCGTTGCGCAGACTATTCGAAACAGTTTTTTTGCTTCTCCTGTAAAATTTGCCAAACATGAGAGAGAGAGAACGTTTATTTGTCTTAGATGCATCCACACAGTTACAATAAACAAAGGAAAAGAATCGTGAGACAGGTAGTCAGAAAAGGCAATGCCCATCAAGTCTGACTACCTTAAAACACCTTAACTACAAAAAAATTACAACTACAGAAAAAAGAAATTAGAAAACCACTCAACTACATAGACATACAGAAATACGATAGGCTACAGTTGTAAAGAACAACGCCGATAAATATATCACTGGTTTGCGTTGAAGCATTACATAGCCTACCTGCTTCTTATTATCCACTGCAACCACTGTATTCGATGCTTTTTTGATAAAAAAAAATCCAGAAATGTATCGCATATTTAATGCCAAAGTATGCATAAATAGCATTAAGCTAACTACAAAACCTGCGTCATATAAAAACTATATTACACACTGGTGACTACACACTAACCTATTAAGATAGGCCTACGTATACAGTGTGTTTACAAAAAGAACCCTAACCTTTCCTTAAAAAATTTTCAAAATAACAATCACAAAACGGGAAAACGGATTTCTATAGGCCTAACATCTTGCTTTTATAAACCAAAAAGATGTTACATTTTATGTGAAAAAAATTCGATCTATGCAGTTTCGTCATGGAGTGCAACATATATTTGGGGCATCAACGCAAAATACTTTTTAAGAATCCGTCTTTCCGTTTAAGAGATTATCGTTTTTTCAAATCAATATCGATAACGCCAAGCTGGAATGGCGTGATGAAATTAGGTATTTAAGGGTTTATATTACCTCTTCAAGTGTGTATTGTATTGTTGTTCTTTTAAGCATTCTAAACAAGCTGTGTATCGCAGTTTCAATGCTATATTTAGAAGAGTTGGCAAGATTGCTAGTGAGGAAGTTGTGCTCAAATTATTTAAAAAGAAGTGTTTGCTTGTGTTGCTGTAGGTCTACGGCACTGAGACTTGTCCGACGAAAAAGTCACATATCGTTTCGCGGAAGTTCGTGGTAAACAGCTGTTTTGTCAAAATGTTTAATATTAGGTCGAAAGCTGTAATTAAAGAGTACCAGTGTTATTTTAATTGTGATTCAGTATCTGATATAATAGCTAAGCGAACACATAAATTTGTAACCAGTTATGGCAACTCTGACAGTTTGTTATGTTCTGTACGCCATGCATGGACTTATTTCTTTTTTAGTTAAGTTTACTTAAGTTGTTTTTTTATTATTTGCCTTTATTATTTGTGTCTACCATGTTTTATGGTGAATAAAGCTTCGTGTGTGTTTTCACCGATTTGCGTTTCCAGCGCGACTTTTTGGCCGACGTCTTCCTGTTGATAAACAAAATGTTGTTAAAAGAAGACTACGCCTAAGGTTTAATCAAAATGCTCGAAGTTAAAAAATATGGTGCAAGAATTAGTGGTTCAATTTCCAAAAAAAACTGGTCTTTTGCTTTTGAGAAACGTCTGGTACACAAGATTGATACGATTGGATTTGCAGACCGAAAAACCAATAGTGGTCGACGTCGCACGTTAATTGTGTCAAGAGCTTGCCAAGTTGCACTAAATCAAGAAAATGCGCCCCGTCGCCAAGAACACGCAGAAAACGTGTATGCCAAATTGCCACAGAAACTGTATCCACGCAGAAGTGAAGCACTTCGTACATCTGGCTTAAACAGTTAAACGGTTTCGACTGCATGGCATTAGGTTTAACTGTATTTAAAAACTCTTAGCGTTAGGCAATGTTAGGCCTATTTAAAATTTGATGTCTGTAAAGTCAAGGCAAATTGCTGCGAAACTGCATTGTAGTGTTTGGAATAGACGACTATGCATGTGTTCATTTTTATTCACGCGCTACGTCTACGCTGTAAGCCGTCTATGGCACGAATGTCGTCTGTCTGTCTATCTGTCTGTAATAAATGTATTGTGGTTAATAGACAGGTAATAGGGGAAAACCTTTTCCACGAATAATTAGCCCTGTGTGTTGGACATAAGCATGCAAAATTTCAGCGATTTAGTGCAAGGGAAACATTTTCAAGTTTGGGGTTGATGGAGGGGTAGGACATATGTGCGTTTTCAACGAAAAACGGGCCATATCTCAGAAACGCCGAGATATACGGCCAAGATTACTATTAATCACTAACAGAACGTGACATACGCCCTTTAAGATAAATTAAAAATTATCGACCTTGGATGACCTCGAAGGTCAGTACTGCAACAGGAACTGTATATAGGCTGTAGCGCGTCTTCCCTAGCGACAGCTGAGTTTTCTTGTTGTAAAAATGTTAATGGGCACTTTTAATTTTTCGTGTGTTTTACCACAGTCCAAGGACCTACAGTACGTAAAACTGGAGGTCATTCTGCTTACGGTCACTGGTACAGTGAGTTTTGTTCATCGTAACAGATGACCTTCCTCTTCATAGAGCACAAGAAACTCGGCGGCGGGCAAAGCCTGGCGTCGATAGAATCGCATAAAAGAATTCGTGAAGCGCGAGAGATTGCTTTACCGGCGGTTGTCGAGGAGGCAGCAGCGACTAGAGCCGTGAACGGCCAGCAGCAGCAGCAGCTGGCGACCAGGAGCCTGAGAATGACATGCGCAGAAATCCGTCGTCGACGTCGACATTGGCGGAGCGACGAGAACGACGACCTGACGTCTTTCATCATGACAACGTCGACGACCATTATGCGTCGACGAGCGACAACATCAACGACTGACAGACAGACAGAGTCGAGATGAGCGCACAGCGAACAAGCGAGCGATCGACGAAGTGAGTGCGAGCGCGCGCGCGCCGGTCGGCCGTACAAAGCATGGGAACGCCGCTACTGTGACTGACCGTCGTCCACCCGCCGGTGTCACATTAAAATGTCTCCCCCATGAAAAATCTGCCCGGGAGAGATAATCACGGATTGACTTGATATGTCTCCTCCTTATTAAAATATCGCCGGCCCCATAAAATGTCTCCTTATTATAAGATTGCCCGCCAGAAAAGTTTCCCCGGCCGACAATTTGCCGGTAAAAATCCGTCCCGCCCGGACGGCCGTCGATCTTATAATGGGACACCGGCCCGCTCGCCCGTGGCGGTAATTTATAGATGCAACAGAGCAGCATACGTGTACGATCGCTCAGTGTGCTGGCTCGCGTCGCCGTAATCAGCGATCAGCGTCGCCCGTCCGCGCTGCAGCTTATTGCTGTAATAAACACTCAGACTACACGGCGACTCGTAAAAACATCCACGCGCCGTCTCTCCCCGATAATTTCGTCATCTGTGAACCGATTTCTGTATTATCTCACTGCTGCATTTGAGATGAACTGCCGCTCGGAAAAAGCTGTTAAATTTGTTGCCACACGATAGTGAGTAGCAGGCTTACTTATATGCTGCCGCACTACCTTGTTACATTTTAGCAACCACATTTTTGTACGCCTTTACAGCAAATTTATTTAGTTCAACAGTGTGCCAGATCCTGTATTTACTGCAGCATTACTGCAGCATCATTTTGTGTGCCCCAGATATACTAGCTGTGTTCAGCTTTTTATTCAGAAGGCTACGATTTATCATTTAAGCCCATAGCCTAATAACTTGTACAGCATGCATTAAAGTGTCCAACATCAGCAAAGTGGGTTTCGTATTTACGCCCCTGGTCAATGGCTATTTTTAACGACGCGTTTTCAACGCTGTGCTTAACCTACAGACGTAAGATCGCAACGTGTCGCGTTTACGTTTTTAATAGCCTATCAAAATTAGGCAATGACAACAATACTGGTTAAATGTCAATAAATCAAATGCCAGAATATCAACGAAGCACAACTACCTGATAGTTCTTTATTCTAGAACGATATTTAATGTCGTTAAAAAACTATATCGTGTGTCTATCCGTTTGACGTCGTCGTCGTCGTCGTCGTCAGCAATGCATGTATTGTGGCTAAACGGTGTGTCTTACGGGGCGACTGAAAACGCGAGACTGGAAAACCCGGCACCAAATCGCAGGGGTGGAAAACGAAGAAATAAATATATTGCAATTTATTGAAATAACAGTAAGTCTTATGTTGTAATTCATATTTGTCATATAATTAGCAAAGCAATCGCAACTGTCAGTATATGCCGTACTGGCAGAAGCATTCAAAAGTCGTTTAATTGAACAATGCCAAAAAATGAATACAGATACAATAACACTGTAGATACAAAGAAAACGACAACTGTTCATAAGCAGCACTGCATGCGTAATCAGTATGCTTAAAAAACGTACGT
>Ga0056128_1007100_pt1 | contig 14132 bp, 9 predicted proteins | sample WorMetLIZISLAND2_FD_71113 | JGI IMG/M metagenome (GOLD analysis project Ga0056128, IMG submission 71113) | Marine gutless worms symbiont microbial communities from Max Planck institute for Marine Microbiology, Germany - Olavius geniculatus... ... | reverse complement strand
TTTTTTATGGATTTTTCGGCGATTTTGGGCTGCGACACACATTTCAAGAGCGGCAGTATTCACGCGAGACGGTGGTGCCATCTGGCGTATACATCGTAACAAATACATCAAATACAAATACAAATACATCGTAACCAATGTCAGTTGCTGGATCGATGAGCTTAGATTTGTTCGCAGTGGGCCTTCAAACATGCACCACTGTCGCGCGTTACCCTTTGCGTTAGCTGGGCTTTTCTTGTTTGCTTCAAAGGTCACCGATCGTCAGAAAGTCCCTCATATCTTATGTAACTGTATATTTGGGGTGGCAGAAAAACGAAACGTATTAAGTATTGTTACCATATTTCTAAAGTAATGATTTTTGTTTTATTTGATTTGGCAAATAAATAAGTCAGTAAGTAGGTTGTATTGTTTTAGTAGCGGGAATACCGCCAAATTGCACTATTTAGCTAAACTTGGAGATTGAATTAAAGTTGTGCAATGTTTGTCATTCAGTTACAGATTGGGTAACGTTAGACCACATTGTCACAGTTACAGTGATCCCAGAAATCAGAATGTCTAGTATAGGTTTAGTGTAGAAAAGTGTGCAAAGCGATTGTTAAAGTAATTTACTCCTCGCGCGCTACGTTCCTAATAGTGATGACACACTGACCAGTTACAGGCGTCAGAAACTGGCCAATATGTCATCAACTTAACGGCTGTATCTCGATAATGGTGCAAGATAGACGCATGGTCACAATAGACCACCCATAGGAAGTCGACCACCGGGAGTCGAATGGTCACGTGACCGATGGGTCACGTGACCTTTCCACTGACCCCAAATGATCAAGGTCGTGACCCCATTATCTTTAAGGCGCCATATCTCCGTGACGGTGCCATATAGACGCATGCGTTGAGGTATAGCAAAACCAATGGCAACTAGCGTTATCGACCGGTATTGGAATTTTTGCCCCTCAATTCCTAAAATTGGGCAATATTTTACGAACTTTAAGGAGACAATTTGCAATAACGACCTCGACGCCAATATTAAACGGGTCTCAAATAGACGCCGGGTCTCTAATACAAGCCGAAAGGAACTAAAACGCACTAAGAAGAATGCAGGGGAAAAATTGCGTGCGAGGAGTACATTAAATTGATCAGTCACATTCTGATAATATTTTTTGTTTTCGTTTATTGTCATCTGTGCGGTGGTGCAGGGAGAAGCGGAGTCAGTGTTGACATTTGACCCGCTACCTGTGCTGGACGGAATTCGCGCTATTCTTTCACAACAACACTGGCGGGTAAACCAACTCTTACTCGCTTTTAACCATCTTTGTTAATAGCAACATGATCCGCTATTATTGGGTTGTTTTTTTTATTTGACAGTTTTAGTCTCCATATTTGCAATTTGGAAACAGTTTTTTTTACGTTAATCAGTAACACGGTAACTTATTTCTAGTATTTGATGTTGACATTCGGTCCTCGTGTGTAAAAGTACTATAAAAAGACATGTGAGCTTCTGCGGTTTACAGAGCGTAGAAAAATTGGCAGAATATGGACAGGCTGAGAACTTGCAGCGTTTATGCAACGGTATTCGCGTTAGCCTTGATCAACAAGCGCAGCTCGTTATATAGGGTGGACAAACGTAAGTTTTCGCTTTTAACTGAACGTTTGGCTGACGTTGTGTGCCTGTATTGACTCTGCTAGACTGAGAGTGATGACAAGCTGGCGATTGGCTCACTGGCTCATCAAGGCGCTATCTTCCTCAAACTCTCACAAGAAGGCATCGAGATGGAGCGCGAACTTTTCATGGGTTAGCATTTTTTTTACTTTGCATCGAGGAACTCACCTGAATTTTGCTGTCGAGTAAAAATAACTATTGCTTCCAGTTTTTGTTCATCTGACTGACTTTTTTTGAGCTAATCCAGCCCGGACATTCGACGAAAAAAAATAGTAAACTTTGGCTCACGAACAAAAGAGTTGCGATATATATATGAATTGTCAATTTGTCATCTCCGACAAATATATATGACTATGAATATGGTTTTACTGAAGACTGAAGTGTTGTTGCTGCTGCTGATAATGATGATGCTAATCAGTTGATGGTATTATGCGTCACAGAGCTGCCGGACCAGTGTCCTCAGGTGGTAGTGGAGCTTGCTAACACGGTCGCTTATGAAGGAACTGTGGGACGATTCCGCTGCAAGTTTCATGGACAGCCGGAACCATTAGTCAAATGGTATGACGCATTACTTCTCTGCACACTGACCCGTCATACTACTGTGAACGTTACTATTACTACAGTGTACTATACACTTACCACTACAGTAACTGCGCTGCTGCTGCTACGACTGTGCGTGATTTCTGTTAAATGTTGAACATTGCTTTTAGTATTTTTTCAGGGCGTCATTAAAATTCGGCATGATTTCAGGTAAATTCAGATTTCGATGGTGAATATCTCTAGAACTGACCAAGATATTATCAGGCGAAAACGGCGTCCGCGTTACGGACTACAATCCTTTTCACGTTGGACAAAAAAAAACTGGCGAACTTTCGGTCCTTTAGTTAATGTGGAATGAACGAGAATCAATACTTTGCGTGCAGCGCATACGCTATGATATACCGCGTTGACCACGTGCACGCTTGCCGTTGCTAGGAGTGGAATTTTAAACCCACAAATCGTCTCCACAGACGCGCATAGGGCGACGGGCGGCATTATGTCCTTAACTTCTAATTGTGGATTTGTAGTACACGTAATGCAACAAGTTTATTGTACGAAATTAATTAGTCGTACATGCAACGAGTCAAAAGGGTCCACCCTTGCTACATGGTCTCACGTTGTCTAGTCTTGCGATGTCAGGTCTCGCGTTTTCAGTCGCCCCTTCGGAGGTACGTTTTTACGGCGAATAAGGATTTTTTTAGTGTTTTAGTCAATTGAGTGCTGTTTGTTTGGCAGGTATCACGAAGACGTCGAGCTTGACAAGACGAACGAGAAGTATAATTTTTGGTACAAACACGGCCTGGCAATGTTGAATATTCACGAGGTCGAGATGGATGATGTCGGCCAATACTCGTGCGTGGCCACCAACAGGCTCGGCTCTTGTACGACAGTCGGCGAACTCAATATTCAAGGTTTCGCTGTTGGGAGTCTTTTTCACCATATTTTTTACAATGTACGACTAATTATGCATAATTATAAAAATGTTAAAAATAATGCAAAGTATAGCAACAAGAAAGATATTCCAGTAAACACATAATTTGCATGAATTTTATATCTTTTTTGCACCACACGCTATCAGAAATATGATATTTTCTTGCATATTTCTTGCATCTTTTACCTACGTCAAAACCAAAAAGTATCTGATATTGTTTAATTATCGTTACATTAGCATATATAAAGAAATGATCCATATATTGGTAAATCTGCATAATAGACGCTTCAGATGAAACAACGTTGTAACTTGACTCAAAGCAAATAAAGACTTATTTTTACACGTTTTTACAATTATAAAATATTCTACAAAAAAACTCAGAATGTGCGTTGTTGTGTTGCAGAAATGGCGTCGCGCCGGGGCATGGAACTTATTCGCAGACAAAGAAGGTAGCTTTTACTTTGGCGTCTTTGTGTTGATTTTTATGAAAACTTTTTTTCTATGAACTTATAACATTTAGCCAAACTTTTGTGATACGGTTAAAAAGAGATATGTTTAAAAAAGTCGTCGATAGAAAATTTGATTGACTGAAACAATTGTGGACTGAAATAATTTTATTTTTTCATTTTAGCATTTGCTCGTTTTCGTACAGTATTTTTGTGTAATCATCATGTCACAAATAAATGATTATGTACTTGCACATCTTGTACTCACGAAAACACTGTATAAAGCACAACAAACGTAACTTATTTTAACTAGGTGGTTTGATAGCGTAACAGTTAAGACGTTGAGCTTACGATCAAAAATTCATGGGTTTACTTTCGATCGGGTCGCTGTTAAGTGGTTAGTACAGGGATGGATGACTGTCTGCAATCTGCATACATGTAAATCATGTACGTGGTGTTTTATAAAAAGACCCCTTTTTGTTTTTTTTTCTAATTTACTCAAATGATGATCAATTTACACGAACTTTTTACCAGTTGTAGCTGAATAAATACTAATTCAAAATGTTTTAACAAAATGTGGCAGTTGCTTAAATATTCTTTGCTAGTCGTGACGTAACGCTGAAGTCATAATGCGTCACGGGTACAAGCTTGCTAGTCTCAACTGGTGCTGTCAGTTGCTACCCTGCTTCAATGGTGAACTTAATCTGGTTCGCTGATGAAGAATGTTCATCGTGTAAGCACTAAGCAACATGGAAACATGAAATCGGTCGTCTTGTGATCCAAAAACGCAATCTTCTCGCAAGTTCGGTGTGCTAGTGCACTGTCTTGCTCGAACATGTGAAAATCCAATTATTTCTACAGACACGTAAATGTGATTGTTTTGCATGTTTTTGTGGCTGCAACTGTAAAACTTCAAGAATTTGTCATAAAGAAACCAGATTTTTTACCATCAGAACAGGGTAGCAACTGACAGCACCAGTTGAGACTAGCAAGCTTGTACCTGTGACAGTGTGACACATTATGATGTCAGCGTTACGTCACGACTAGCAAAGAATATTTAACCAACTGCCATATTTTGTTAAAATATTTTAATTAGAATTTTTTTAGCTACAACTGGTAAAAATTTCGTGTAAATTGATCATCATTTGAGTGAATTATGAAAGAAAGAAAAAGGGGTCTTTTTATGAAATACCGTGTAAAACCAACACCAATGTCAAATTAACTTTTCATCCATCCAGGATAGGCAAATCAAGTACCGTCCTGTCTGGCTGTGGTTAAGGTAAGGCGCGTTCACCTGTGACCTGAGTCCGGTGGGGTGGCAGGTAACACTGTGTTATCCCACATGGCAGATGACGCTTGGTAGCTCTGAGATAGGTTACCGTTAGTAGCAGCCATAGTCAGCCTTTAACAATTTTTCAACATTCGTGTGTCGCTGGTTTGCAGCGTGAGTTGTGAGCGTGAGTCCAACTCGTCAGTGTCAGACACCCGTCGGTCTTCTCTGGTGACATTCGAGCGTCAGACGAGCGTCGATCGACTGACCAGCATCAGCGGTTCACTCACGGGCTCGGTGAACGAGAGCTACAACAGTTCCGGATACGCGTCGTGTAACATCAAGGCAGCTCCGCAGTTCACGTTGCCGCTCATCGATCAGCTCGTCTGCGTCGGTCACAAGTGCTGCTTTTCCGTACTTCGTACGTATACTGCATGTGCTGTAGTCTTGTATCAGTTGTATGCAGTTTTGCTGCGGATGTAGGCCTACGTTTTTAGTTTAGTACTGGGGGCTCATTTTGCAGAACTTTCCAGAAGTTTCTCTGAGATCCACCCAAGTTCTTTTCAAGTTTGTCCTAAGTCAGCAATTTGTTTATGCGTGAATTTTTCGGCATAACAAAAGAGGAAGACCGAACAGAAGATGGACGGACGACCTAGTGGATTGGTGCAACGAAGATATCGGCACCCTCTACAGATTGGCCATGGACAGGACAAAATGGACTCGTTTCGAAGAATATATCGTTGACATCATCGGGCATTGAGCTCATGGAGCAAGAGAGATAGAAGTTTTTGTCGTCAGTTTTGTGAATCACTGTGAAATATTTTTAGTTGTTGCGCACAAAAGTTTGGAACTCGCATTGCTCGATAGTGAATATTTTTGCTGCATTTGTTACTGCACTTGAAACGGTCGACAGAGCTTAGTTTCACGGCCAGAAAAAAGTTAATCCCAGCTTCTACTTTTGAATTACAATTATAGTATCGTCATTGTATTGTTATTGTATCGTCGTGTACCGCGTTCAGACGAAGTTAACTCAGCTTCTTATTCCTGACTGAGAGTTATTGCTTGTGTGTTTTACAGTATCAACAAAGCCAGACATTGAGATCGCGTGGTACCATGGACAGACGAAGGTGAGCGTGGGAGACGACGCGCGCTATCGCATGGACAGTGAGAACTGTATGTATCGACTGGTCATCATGGCTGTAGCAGTCAGTGATGCTGGAGACTGGCGTTGCCTAGCAACCAACTCATACGGACAGTGCATCAGCGCCTGTAGGCTCGACGTCGTCGGTTAGTCAGCAGTTTTTTTCGTCACATTTTCGTCCGTTTTTAGTTAGCCTGTTATATTTCGTTTGTAAGTTTCTATGGTACTGTTGTGAAGATATTACATTACAGAGTTGTCTGTGATATTCCAATATAACATTATTGTTCACCAGCGTATTAAAAGACTTACTGGGTTGCATTCAGACATAAGCGATAAACGTTGTTGGTTAAAATCTCGGCTGAAAAAGTGACATTTGAGCTGCATGGCTTGGTGTAGTGGTTAGCATGTTGGTTTTAATGAATGAAGTTGTTCGACGCCAAGCCCTGATAGTACTTGGATGGGTAAATTATTGTCGATAAAAGTGTAAACCATCTCGGTATACCAACCGTTTAGGTCAACTTAGCCTCGTCAACTCTTTCAAGTAGGTGCAGTGAGTACCAGCGAAAGTTGGGGCGTAAACAAGCACACCGCGCAATGCACTAGCCTCGAATCCACAAACTGGTGTCTGGCCGAGGAAACGAAACGAATTAGATCAATGCCACCGCGTACGCCATCCGAGTTCTGTTGTTATTATTTATTCACGTGTTTGTTAATTTGTTTACCTATTAATTGTATCTGCTGCTGCTGTACAGAAGCGGTGCGCGAGGGCGCTCGTCGGCCTGAAATCACTCAGAACTTGTCACGCACGGTCGTCGTCGAGGGTGGTCCGACGAAGCTCGAGTGTAAGGTGACTGGTTGGCCGGTGCCGGAAATCTACTGGCTCAAGGACCGTCGGTCACTGGGCGATGACGTCTCGTACGAGATGACGTCTGAGGAGGACGAGCTGTACACGCTGTGCGTTAGTGCGACGTACGCCGAGCATGCGGGTTGGTACTCGTGCGTCGCTCGTAACGACGTCGGCACCGCCATCACCGAGGCTAAACTCACCGTCGAACGTATGTACCACGCACCTTCAACTGTTGGATTTTAGCTTTAACTAGTTGTGGTGAAATATAAGGTTGTATAAGGTTTATTTTTTTTTTAGAATTTTAGATACTTACTTTAATTTTGCAGATATTGACGATTGCATTTGCATTTGCTGCTGAAATGGAAGGGAATGTGAGGTACAAAAAGTCATGAAAGCATGCGGGCTGGTTCGCGTATTCGTGGGGAAGCACCCCGTGAATAGATTTTAACCAAATTTTGCACATCAAGAGATACAGTGGACGTAATTATCTGTATAAATTTTGATGTGGAAAAAACTGATTGTCAGAGATATACTAGATGATCAAAATTTAGCATTTTTATCGAAGTGGCTGGTCGCCCTTTTAACTATGCTGTGCTACCGCTCGTCGCAGCCTGTGACTTGCAGCCAAGACGATGTAGCCTAAATACGTTAAACCAACTTAGATCGATGTGATTGTGTATTGTACAACATTACTGGTTGGCTATCACAGGAGCTGACTGTGAGTCTTTGGCGTCGGCAAACTCCAGCTTCGACCGCGCGTCTTTGACAGATGACCTTGAGTCCGTGCAGACAAGGACATCCATGGCGTCACTGCGACGTCGCCGTCTGTTGATGACGTCAGCGCCTCAGTTCAGTGCTCGACTGCGGCCCAAGCGCTGTGTGGTCGGGCAGACGGTGCGATTCAGCTGCTGTGTGTCCGGCCTTCCCGAGCCCAATGTCACGTGGACACGTGCAGATGGTACCACGCTCACAAACAGCAAGCGCATCCACATCACGGTAGGTTTATTCTCGTAGATATACAGGTTAAACGGTGTGTGTAACTCCACATTGAAATCCGTCTCAGGACTACGGAACGTCACCTGCCATAGAGATCAGTCATTGTTACGTCTGACTTGATAATGATATTGAACGCCCCCGTCTTAACCCCAGCCAATTTGGCCGGTACTCGATTACTGACCCAGAAGGTACGGAAGGCTGAGTCGTTCTAAGTGTTGGTTTTATAGGCTTACAGAGATGGTTTACTTGCCCACAGACAGTCACCCATCCAAGTGGCTTGATATGACGACTCGACCACGAGTCAAACTTACAACTTTTTCATTATAAGCCCAGCGCCATAACCACACTAAATCTGTCAACTAATTCGATTAATTACTGCATTGGACGAAAATAGGTGAAAAGTTTGGTGTTGTGATTTTTGTCTACTGTTACTTATGTTTGTCACTCTCTTTCCTAAGAGATGTTCAATTTTATTGTCTCTGTCATTAAACTGCAAGCAAAAATGTAGTATGCAAGTTTTTTTTCAAGGACGTGAATTTTGCATAACTCTGAAGTACAAAATTGTGGCCCGCTTATTTCCACAACAGCTGCAAAACAGTAACGCAAAGTTTTGATGAACTTGTATTTTTACTTTTCAGAAAATCACTGTTGAACTTTGTTATTTTGGTCAGATATTAGCCACAACCTGTATGGTTCTCTATGACATACAGGTTGTACAGTATGTTCTTTGCAGGTAAGATAAATATTAAAGCATTGGAGTTATGCAGAATATATAGAACGTAAATTACAATATTTTTGCACCATTTTTATTTGCCCGAGGGTATACGAGTGGGTCGTTTAACCGTTGTGTAGAACAACTTTGGTCTGTGTTCGCTGGAGATCACGTCAGCTCGCCTTGAAGACTCGGGACTTTACATTGTCAAGGCATCGAACGTCGAGGGACAGATAACATGCAGTGCCTCGCTACAAGTTGAACACGGTAATATTCATTTTGTGTCATTTCTCCTAGTAAATATATAATGTTGATTATCATGATCATAATTATTATGATGTACTAAATTACAAGTGCGTAAAATCACATTTTGTAGACAAATTTGCAACGGTATTGTTCTGTGTGTTAAGTTGAGCGTTTAATTAGAATATCAATAGTGCCACAAAAATTTGCTAACGACATTCTTACACAGTCGATAATGGTCCAGAACTTGTTAACGAATTATGGAAGTTAGGCTTACCAATGGTGATAACACTAGTAACCTTAATAAGCGCAGATTTTCATTTATATGCATATAATCATATGATATAGGATTAAAAACGAAATCAACGCTATGTTGATGATGATTGTGACGTTATGCAGACGGAGATGGCACGCGAGGGTCTTTTAGTCCTGAATCGACTTCTCTCCACACGGACTTGCCATCTACCAGTTTATCCTTTTCTCCTCAACACTTCGACCAATCACAGAACGTGCACCTGTCACGCGAACCATTTTTGATTGATGTGGCAGATCAGACAGTTCCAGGCAACAACGTATTATCTTCTCCGCCTAGACCCTTTGGAGGTACATAAATGTTGAAATTTTATAATTCATTTATTACCTCTGCTTTGAGTGATTATCATTTACCCATTTCCTTTCTTCTTGTCTTTTTTATACAACATTGTAATTTCAGTACTGCTTTTTGTTGCTTATTTAGCATTAGCCTACACTGTAGTCATTGGTTTGACTGTAAATGGATCGCAAAACCAGTTTTAGTACGACACTTGTACTGTCGTATTTTAACCCGTTAATAGTCAGGGTCCTGCGTTTTTAAAATAAATACTTTCTTCGGCAGTAGATCATAGAATAATTCGGCCATAATGCCCACAAATGAGATAAACCGACTGAAAAGTCAGTGCTGAGACAGCACAAACCGCTGCCAAGAACGATACTGTCATTTGGCGTACACAATGGATTTTCTTTAAAATATGACTAATTGGTCTTCGGGCCACAACTTTTCACGTTCTTGTAAAAATTTTATCAAAATTTAGTCATAGCTTTCTGAGTAAACCATCCGACCTACCAACAGACAGACAAACAGACAGACAGACTCAGCCACATAATATCAGCTTTGACCGACTGATTGATTGATTGTCAATGATTGTAGACGTCCATCTTGCGTCTCAACAGTTGAAAACAGTGACGCTGGAGCGGAAGTCAGTTTCAACCCGGCTGCACGACGTCGATGCGTCTGGATCGACTGACGCCGTGCAGCTTGCCTCCTCGACGTCTGAACTGACTCAAACGCAACGTCGTGACACATCCACCCAGCAACGCGACGTCCACACTGACCCCCAGCGCCTGACAAGCGCTCTGGTTGAAGGTCTGACGCCAGAGCAGGCTGCAGCAATGGTGGACCAGATCGTCCAGCCGATCACAGACCAGGTTGTCGGCGTCGGCGAGACGGCCATGTTTGAATGTCGATTACGTCATCGCAGTTCCAGTTGTGACGTCACGTGGTTAGTATTTTCTGCTGAAAATTAATCTGATGTTAAATTTGTTAAACTTTAATTTGTGTTGCACTGCATATTGAACTCTGGCACGATATGGTTTTTTGGGGTCCGTATCTGGCGTTAAAAGCGAAGATCTCGACCTAGTGCAGACATAGTATACGACCGTTCGCATAAATACGGTGGGAGTTTAATCCTAAACCCAACTTCAACTATGATTTTTTACCTTGTAAACTGGAATTGGCACATCTGTTACTTTTGCCCTGTGGAGTAAAGAGTGACATGGGATGAAATAACATCCCCATCCCCATCGTTATTTGGACGAAAATGATTGCCGTTAATTATCCGCACATTTTACTACTTTTGTTACTAATTTACTGCAAATTAATAACGTTTATAAATTTCACAGTTGACAAATCAAGCACACAAGCGACATAACGGTACGTTTAGTGATATGCATTATTCCCATGTGTATTTTTACAGCACTTATTATGGACAAAAGTTGTAGTATACCGCAAATTCTGTCCCCATCCCCGCGGTATTACCGTGGCTTTTATCCCCATTCCCGCAGGAATACCGCCGTTTTTGTCCCCATAACCGCGGTAATTACTGCGATTACTGCGGTATTACCGCCGTCCCTATCCCCATGTCACTCTTTACTGTGGAGCGTTACACTAATTTTGGTTTGTCTGTGCCTATTGGTTTTTTTGAGTGAGGAGCCCGAGACGGACGAACTGCAGACAGATAGGCGGACGAAGGGACGGGCAAGAGCTATAATGCGGCTGCATGAAATCGTGACAAAGTTAAGCCCAGTTTCCATCCAACGCAACGCACACAACGCAACGGACGCAACAGACGCAACAGACGCCACGAGAACCCAACGGACGCAATAAATGCAACGTACGCAATGTGGCTCACGTCAGCTGCATCTACTGCGTTTGCTGCGTTTTTCCCGTCGCCTGCGTTAGTTGCGTCAAAAAAGTACGCAAATGTCTTCCGTTACGTGCGTTGCATTGTGTGGAAACTAAGCTTAATTATAAATACGCAGGTGGACGGAGGATAGGCAGCTACTGAGCGGTGGCCGACTGGCGGTGTCGGTGTCTGAGAAAGGTCACCAACATTCTCTGGTCATCTCTGATGTCCAGCTGAGTGATGCTGGACAGTACGTGGTCAAACTAACTGACCGTACTGACACTGACCAACTTGTCCAGTCGTCAGCCGCTTCACTCGTCGTCATTCCGCGACAAATCAACACATCTGGTACCCCTACGTTCTCGTGTTAGCTAAGCACAGCTGAGATATAGAACGTTATTTTACAGCGGTTGTTAATGGTTATGTTTAAGTGGTAATGGTAAAGCTCTTCATAAGAAACCCATTTCAGAGCTACGGAGCGTTACCTGCTATATGAGATCAAATAGGGTAACCTGCCACCCGACACAGGTGAATGCGCTCTTTCTTAATCCCAGCCGGACAGAGCGGTACTCGATTTACTTACCACGGAGGGATGGAAGGCTGAGTTAACCGCGGTGTTGGTTATATACCGAGATGGTTTATGGTGTCCGCGAACAATCACCCGTTCAAGTACTAACCAAGTCAAACCCACAACCTTGCGATCGTAAGTCCAGCATCCTAACCAACACACCACCAAGCCACATGTCTGTCTGTTTTTTTTGCATTTAATCCTAACTGCGTGTCACCGGTACAGGTACATACACGTGAATTGGCCTGCCTATTGCATGCTGGCGCTCGTTATACAAACTTGTGACAACTGAACATTGTTCACGGTGCTGTTGTACCGGACGGATTGCTACTTTCATTCATCACTGTTTAAGCGTTGGCGCCGTGTTTTGCTATTAGTTTGTGTGTTTATTGTTTTGCAATTTGATTCGTATTTCTGCGCTTTTTTTTCGAGATTTTAGTTTAGTTCATTTAGGTCTGTCGGTTTATACAAGTCTTTACCTGTCGGCAGGTGACGTCGGTGATAGCACTTTAAGGACGAGTGATCAGCCGTCGTCAGGCCTGTCGTATCCTGATCACACGACTGCCACCACATACCACGCCACTGATGACGTCACAGTGCAGTCACGTGACGCTGACAGTGACGTCACGCAATTACGTGACCTCACTGATGACGTCATGCGGGCGCGTGTGATCGCCGACGAGGTGCGAGGCTGCAGTACGGCTGACGTCAGAGGCAAGATGTTGGATGATTGGCGGCAGCAGATGGTCGACCTCGGCGCCATGTTAAGTCGCTTCGTCACTCTCGAGTACTTCAGCGACGGCGCCGCCCTCAACAAAGCACTCTGGTTCCGGTCGGTTCTCTCGACATTTGTTCACACAAGGTAGTGTAGCGATGCAGTCACGGTGTGGGGGAAAATTTAATCATAACAACGTTATTACAAATTCACGAAATGTGCTAAGGCATTTTAAAAGTCGTTAAATATTTTGCTAAGATGTCAACAAAAGTTGATGCCATAGTTTTTTGGTTTACACTTTTTGTATTATGCGGCCAGCCCATAAGCCACGTTGTCTGTAAACACTGTGTGATCTTATATGGCACGTGGCGCTCCGCAGTTTTGAGATTGTGTCCTGCGATGTGCTATAAATATTTTAACGGTGGCTCACGTTTATGTGTGCTGTAGGTTCTATGGCGACACGTAGCAGGCGAACGTGACTATGAGTGTGATCATCATATAGCAAGCACTCCAGGCCTGCCGGGCGGGCAAATGCGGGTCCAACGGGTCTTTCCGGCGTCGTGATGAAGTAATCACTGACGTCACTGGTGACGGCGGAATTGCGTTAACAGTTGGACTGCTGCACGCTGCACGTGTTTAAACTGGCGTTGAGCCGACGGCGTTGTGTCCGTCAGTGAGTGTTTTCAGCGAACAAACCTCGCTGTTAGTGAGTGGCATTTGAACGACCGGCGATTATGCCGCGAGTGGACAGAGACGCCGCGACACAATCCCTTCGCCTTCGCACACGAGTACCGTCAGCAACCCACATTTACACAGATTACTGCTTTCCAGATCATACGATTTGCAGTTGGCCGATCAAAACAAAACCCGACATTGTCCACTATAATTATAGCTCACTTTCATGTCTGTTTCCTTTTTCTCCTTTGTCGAATGCATGCAATGTCCGCTGGTATAACCGTTTTGTCATCCACACTTTTACATAGGCTCTATTCTTGCCGGAACGCGTCGCCGTGAAATAAAATATGCAAAAGTACTGTTTCACTTGTTTTGCAGTAGTAAGCCTTAAAACTACACTACCGCTGTGTAATATGCACCACGCTTTTATTATTTAAATTCAATTTGTGCGTTTTTTCCTCCGATGTATTCACGGTCTGATTATGTCGTTTCACGGCTCTCGGTCGAGTGAGTGGGAGTTTTTAAATGGCAAACATTTCTGATGTCCCAAATCTGTCATTTATTTTGAACACTGTGTGACGTGCTTGACTATTTGGCATGGAGAAAACATTTGTTTGCGTGTGAATGTAAGATTGAAACGCTTGCTGACGACCTTAACCGCTAATGCTGGCGACAATTTCACAGCGTCTAGATCAGGGTCTTACAGTTTTACTTATCATCATCAGGCCGTGTGTTCGTTGCGTATGCTACTTGACCGATGCTCAGTAATTAGTGTGCATTATTGTCAAAGGATTTTAACTGTGTAGCCACCCAGGTCGACTCAGCCTGGCCGTCTCTCCGTGGGTAGACGCGGCGAGTGCTTGCGAAAGCTGGGGCGTACACAGTTAAAATCCTTTGACAATAATGCACACTAATTACTGAGCATCGGTCAAGTAGCATACGCAACGAAC
>Ga0056128_1007097_pt1 | contig 14134 bp, 10 predicted proteins | sample WorMetLIZISLAND2_FD_71113 | JGI IMG/M metagenome (GOLD analysis project Ga0056128, IMG submission 71113) | Marine gutless worms symbiont microbial communities from Max Planck institute for Marine Microbiology, Germany - Olavius geniculatus... ... | reverse complement strand
CGATAGTAACAATGGCGTCAGACACCAACGGGCATTGAGCCCACGGTTGTCGATGATGATGATGATAGTTTCTGAGAAATCAACCCCCTAAAATTGGGGAATTACTTAACATTCACCTCTCATCCCCCATTCAATCGAGGCAGCTAAAATTGTGACGGAACACGTCCCCTCGGAGACCCTGTGGGAAAAAATTTCAGAGCCCCAGCTCTTCTAATTGTGGATATGAGGCGTCAAACCAGCCCTCGATCTCCCCATCCCCACAAATGGCCAAAATTTGGTGCACGTAGCGGCCATAGCTTTTCGGCTACAGAAAAAAATGTGGGTTGGGCAAATACCAGGGTACAGCTTTAAGGAATTCCTCAAGCACGAAGTAAGCTTGACACCTCTCACAGATATCCCACAGATCACTAAAGAATTGAGATAGGCACATAATAGATAGAAAACTTACCACAGAGGGGTATAGCCACTTTGGCAATAAAAACTGTGAATCAAATAAGGTTGTTATAAAAATATGCGACACGAAATACAACAGAAATATTACTTCAGCGAACGATCTCATGATTAAATGCTATGAGTAAGAAAAGAAACAGAAAATGTCACTACATGACCTTTGCCCTCCGTCTTGTTTACAAAACATACAGATAGTGATGTGTCAATCTACAGTTTCAAATTTAAATTTTGATACGATTAGCAAACGATAACATGAAATGGCACAGCAGCAGCACGTTGGTACTCCGTTATAGGAAATGGAGGCTATTTCTTGACAACATGATGAATGAAACAGATTGATTTACCCCATAGTTTCTGGGAACAAGCTGGGACCAAAATCAACCCTCTAAAATTAGGGGTTAAATTAATTGTCGACCACATGGGCCCATAATTTAAGCTCGCAATGCTGGCCAGATAAAGCCGTGCTTATCAAAAATACTAGCATACTACAATTAATGTAAATATTGCGGCATTCCGCGAAGACTGCTGTGTTCTGCGGTTGTTAGGCAGTTACACCCTCGCAACGGTATACGGTAATACATCGATCCGTTCTCACTTCTTAGTTTTCTATCACAGTCTCGGTACCATTATTAGCCTACATTATTTACATGCTGTAAAACGTAAAACGTTACCAGTAAAAATTTATAACTATAACCATGTCAGCTAATTTGGTTAATTATCGTACCCACAAAGATTATATAGAGCTCGCTACGCTCTATCATCTTTGGTACCCATATCGACTACTGATATCGTTATGAAATTGAAATTAACCCATCTCTAGTCTATACTGCTTAGCAAGTGCTTCCTTGTTGCCCGTCGATATTATTGTGTATTCCTTCCTTCCTTGTTTGTGAATTATAATTTATCGTTTACATTTTAAACCAGTGATTTGTCTGCGGAATTCAGCTTTTGGATAAGCACCGAAGAGAAACGAATATGAGTCGTTCGCTGATTCCAGCTCAGCATAAACTGGCTGAGAAGCTAACGATTCTCAACCACCGAGCCGTTGGCATGCTAACTCGCATCTATAACATCAAAAAGGTACAGTGGCAAGACGACTTAACTTTGCTTGGGGTATTCAGGGTGACCAGTGACCACCTGCCCGCAAAACCTGGAAATTGTGGGGAGTTTGACAGCTGGTAGGAAGCAGGCAGAGCATTGGCCAAAAGTCAGAAGGAAATGTCAGAAATGAAGAAATCTTGTGAATGAAAACTATTGTGAACTTCATCTTTGGGACAGCATCAATGTTGAGTAAAATAGTATTAATATAGTAATTTGATGTTTTTTTGCACGGTGCTATTGTAGCGACAGATGTTGCTGCACAAAGCGGGCATTGTACACTAATGCGGCGATAAATGTCACTATCCAAACTGCACATTGGTGTGTACTTAATATCACTGCGCTAACTGGTAGATTATGTTATAGCGGCACTAATCATAGCACACTATTACAATCAGTGATGTATTACGACTTCAGCCGATTCTCCCTCTTTCTTTTTTCCCTCTCTGTTGGTCCTGCAGTTCTCTGTCGCACTTCACGTGAAGCCAATATACCCTACATGTCGCCGTCTGATGACATTGACATGTTCAGCCTACGAGAATTTTACTTCTACTGGTAGTAATGCAAATCCATGTACGACATTATTCGCAAGAGGATCCGTACATTACTGGAAAAGAAGAAGAAGAAGAAGCTTGTTCGTTTCTGTTGCTGCTCCTATTTTCTGGAACGAATTCTCTGCAAGTACTACAAAAAACCTGAAATGGGAGCCACAATAACGATACCATCTCGGGTATCGAGTATCGCGATACTATCGCGATACCAGAAGCGTTAGTCTTCAGGCCTGTCGGAGTGGGGAGGGGGTTTTCCGGGGCCCCGTGACATTTGGGGGCCCCACCATCACTTAAAAAATATATATTTACTAGGCCTATATGTCTGACAGTGGAAATGATCATCTCTGAATTGAGCTAACGTTAGTCCTCAGTTATTTTGCGACGTTTTTACAACAAATCTGTTTTCTTGGATGATTTCCACACTGATCAGCTTCAAAGATGTCAAACTCAAAACAGTTTCAGTGCAGCACTCACATTCACTCCAGTGATTCAATGTAATTACGATCAATGTTGGTCATTTTGCAATACTGCAACACCTTTGCAAGAAATAGTATAATCTAAATACGTAAACAACGCGTGATAGACAGTGCAAACAAACTTTATCATCAGCGGCCAGCGTAGGTCTATAGCGCACGCTGTGTGTGCATTGAATGTCTATCAGTCACACTGTGGTTAGATCACGAAAGTTGACAAAATGCCACACTGAACTAGAGATGCATTTTTTTTGACAAAACACGTATCAACACATATATCGAGACCTCTTCGATACTGGTATTGAAACGTTGGTACTCACGATACTTATCGAGGTATTGAAGGTATCGCACAACACTACTAAAAACAGCTGGTACTTTGAGCACTTTTAAATTTAGGCTTAAACAATGCTTCATCTCAGCTTACCGCACCTAGGACGTTTGAGTGCCAACTCAGCATTTCTAATTCACAGTTTAGGTTTTGTGACATTAGGCCTGTTACTGGCGCTTTACAAATTGTTTGTAGTTTGGTTTTCGGCTTAGTAAACCTGAGTTAGTGGTGGTGCTGGTAAGTGGATGAAAGCACCAGCATAGTTTGAGAATTTGCATTATACAAATTTTAAGAATTAAAAAATGCCGATTTTTTTCGAATTTTATAACGGTCAACATGGTGTTTGGAATAACCAGGAAAATCATGACACAACTTATGGATAAGTTGTTTACCGCCGCATTAGTGTATTCTGCTGCATTTGTCACCGCAGTAGATTTTGCCTTATTTTTTAGCATTTATGTTGCGTTATTTTGCTGTTGTTATTGTTACATCTGTTGGTTTGCATGATATGGGTAATTGCCACATGATTTTTACGCACGAGTGTCACCAGTGCTTGTTATGATAAGCAGCATGTCTGTATCTATCTGCAGCCGTTTTCACTCTATATGTGCCAATAACGGCAAAATAGCATTTTTTTAGGGGGTACCTTTCTTTGACATTCTCATTCGAGGGTAACCCTGGCACCCAGGAGCACAAAATTTTGTCACAATAAACTAGAGACCTTGCAGCAGCCCGTAGTGAAGATTTTATGATCCTAGCTTGCACTGTTTTGACACAATACAGCAGTGTCACAGACAGACAGATGCCCAGGCCATGGCTAAGACGCGGCATTCTGCTATCGCGCGTGAAAACTAATTATTTTTCCTCAGTTTTAGCACATTATAATAATAGACAGCGTTGCTAACTGTTGACTGATAATTTAATATTTTTACATTTTGTTTAAATTGTATTTATTCATTGTGCTTGAGAATTGTACATTATGCTACATGATTGTTGCTTGATGGCTGCTGACTTATGCTTGCTTTCCGATATCAGTACTTGTTTGATGTTTGATATAATACTGTTGTAAATTGTCGTTAGCAAAATGTTATATTGACTGGCTGTGTTTTACAATGCTGTCTTGGAATCAAGGTTACGGTAAGTAATATGTTGACCATACATCATATTAGGAATGCAAATACTGTTTTTGCTACTAATCACAATAATGGTGATGATAAATGATAAAGATGATGATGGCAGCATCCTCTTGTATATCAGCATGATTACAGTGACCCATCGTAATATTGTTAAAAGTCTGAATTAACAGAAGTGAAATGAAAAATTGTGCAGTTTTCTACAATGTTGTTTGTTAAGGACAATTCCAGTCTACTGATTGTTGTGAAAAGTGTTTGTTTGTTTGTATGAATGTGTCTGTTGTCCTCTGTTTGTTTGCATCAATGCATGTCTGTGTTTAGATGCTTGGAAACCCGGACTCAAAGCCCCATTTCTTCTCTGACAAAGCTCTTGAACCAACCATCAAAGCAATTGTGAGGAAGTTTCCTCTGATGGACACAAAAAGTTCCAGTGTAAGTCTAGTCATTGATATGCTGCTCATGTTGCTGTATATGATAATTCAAATTAGGCACTTTTGCCAATTTTCATATTCTTCCACATGGAAAGTACAGGAAATTTGCAGCAAGGGTTGATGTCGGTTGGCACTGAGTGTCAATGTGATGTGTGGCCGTTTGCCCATTTACCATCTGTTTTAGGCATTGACAGTAAATTTTAGGGCGATGCAAAAAAGTGGAACAGTTTATTTACATTTAAGAACATGTTTTGTGACTATGTACTGTAAGAGGGTGTGTTTGTGTGTGTTGCTGTGTCTGCGTGTATCTGTCTGTGTCTCTGTCTGTCTGACAGTCTCTCTGTTTGCGTTTAGGCTCAGGTGTCAGCAGTGTCAGCGATCAAAACCGACATCATCAAGTCTCTGTCGCTGTACTACTTCACGTTCGTTGACATCTTGGATTTCAAGGTTTGTCGGTTGCACACAGGGCCGCGCCAAAACAGTCCCAACTTGTGCTTCACAGTGACAGACAGACGACAGCATGTACTTTGGTACTAGATGGCAGTGATGCAAGCAATTATGCCTAAATTTTTATATATTTTTCCACAGCTGCTTGGACTCATTAGAAGTACTATTTTGCAGTTGTTCAGTTGCTGATCTGTTGCGTTGACCCAGTCAGTAACAGCTTATTGTCTAATGGTGCTCTCTGCAGTGCATGTAATAACTTGGAGATGCTGCTGCTGCTGCTGTTGATGATGATGATGATGTTTAGCTGTTATAGTTGCAGTTGTTATTGTTGTTGAATGTGCTTTGCTGTGTAGGATCATGTCACTGATCTGCTGACAACAATTGATGCATCTCAGGTCAACTTTGATATTGTGAGTACCTGACCGCTTTGGCCCCTGTTCTCCAATACTGGTAGACAGCATTCTGAAATTAATGACTGTCTGAAGGATAACAGGGAAGATTATTAGAACTACCGTTATTGTTAGTTATATATACATGCATATAATGGTTCTTACAATTTTAGGTTAAGCTGGTGTTTTGTGTTTCTGTAAAGGTTAAAATTACTGTTCTGTTATGTGTTGTGTGCATTCTGTCTGTAAAGGCCATCCCCGAAATGACTTATACTGTGTCGGGCGGGATGTTAAACCCTACACACCCAATACCAGACCACTTTGATTCGCTGTTAATATATTCATTGGCTGGTTGATTGCTTTATCTATTGATTGATAGACTGTTCTGTTTCTTATGACCAGCTACATTGCTCAAGTATGTGCAAGAAACGGTGAAACTGGGTTCCAATTATCTGAAATGCAATGAATATTGCCATCAATTGTCTGGCTGGTGCCATGTGCATTGGTCTGTGTTTCAGTGACACTGGGCTGTGTCATAACATATCTACTACATGCTGCTTAGTCGCAGTTCTTTGGATCTACGCTAATTGGTTCACTGTTGTGGCATGCTATTTTGCCCATTAATGAAAACTCTGTATTTTTTGTCAGATTCCAATGAATTGTAACAACATTTAATATTCAGTTGCAAAGCTCGACACTCGGTAGACATTTCAGCTGGAAATCTTTTTGCTGTCATCTCTTCCCTCTTCCTGCATGCATCATATACTGGCACAATTTAATTAAATTTAATTCATATTTTTGTGAAGTTACAGAAAAATGAATGTTCACAGTAGATTCAGGCTATAGGATTAGTGAATATGACATCAAGCAAACATTCATCTGCATGGTTGGCTGCTGAATTTTGGCTGTCATTGTACAGCACACACTGATTATCAGGCTTCATTGGGCATTTGCTATTCGATACAAGTTCGTCTTTATGTGGCTTTTCAATTGCAGAAAATGAACTTTGATCTGACTCGTGGCTATCTTGACCTCATCGTGACCTATTTCTGCATCATGATAATTGTGTCACGAGTCGAAGATCGCAAGGCAGTTCTGGGTCTTTTTAACTTTGCCTATGAGCTGCAGAATGGCAAGAAGTAATGCATCTCACTCACTACTGTATATTATAGGTGCCTTTCTGATCATGAATTTGTATGACATCGTTTAGTAGTTCTAGAATGATTATGGTAATGCATCATGTGTGAGTGAATAGATGGGGATGGTTATTTGATATGCAGTCTTGTTACAAATTGTTGTTGCTATTGTGGTACAGTATGTCAATGTATAACTCATGTATAGTTTTATGTGCAATAGTTGCAGAGGTAGTGTGGTTGTTATTGCTGGTAAGAACAGTGATTGGCTAGTTGCAGGTTAAGATGAAATGTTTATATGACGATGACACACCAGTTGTCATTTTCTTTGCAGTTGCTGATTTGCCGTTTGAAAGTTTGTCTATGTTTATGAATTAAAGTGAATTTATTATAATTTATTTTTTTGCATATCACCAGTAACCACAACTTCTAAAATTATTAAAAATTTATGAATTATTGGAAAAAATGTAAGTCTGTGAAATTTGAATTCCTAATCTGTGCTGAGCTGGTCGAGTTGTTGACTGTGATTATGTGTTGGTGGTTGATTAGTGAAGAAATGTTTCCACGGCTTGGTCAGATGATAGTCGACTTTGAACCTCCTGTCAAGAAGCTCTCGGAAGAATTCATTCCCCACGCAAAGGTATCTACTCTCTCAGTAGTTGTGCCATGATGACAGCACAATAAACATTGTCATCTGTGTTGTTATTATTAGTCTCTACTGAGTGTTGTCTACAGGGTCGGATTTAAACCGAGTCAGATCAAAGATTAGGCCCTGACATTAACTTACAAAATCATAATGCATTCAGCGACGTTACAACTGTACACACTTATGCTGCTACTACTAAACACGTTTGCTGATGTTTATGATAGTACTAATGATACCAATATTACTGCTGCTGATGCTGTTCAGATAAGACTCCAAGAGTATGTCATTGCTAATCTAAGGCCAGAACTCAGTTGAACCGTGATCAGTCAAAATGCTTGATCCTCACATATATTTTCCTTCTGTGAGTTCAGCATTACAACTGTACATAGTTTTGCTACTGATTTGCTGATTTGAGATGCAGCTTTTTGAATTCAATTTTGCTGCATGTCTTAAGCAGGTCCTCACAGGCAAGAAAAGGCTTTCTAACATTCTGTGATCCGTGGGGGTCCCTGTTTAGCCAAGTATACCTAAATCGACCTCTGGTTGTCTAGCTGATGGACTGATGAATGTGAGCTGCAGTGACTAACATAACACTGTCTACTGGTAGTGGAAGCTGTTATCTATATACTCTGTCTGTATTTGCCTCTCTGTGTGTCTCTGAGTCTGTCTGTGTGTGTGCTGTAGTGTCTGGTACAGGCAGTCTCGTCAATACAGAGTGTATACCAGCAGCGTGCTGCCAAGGCCGAGGACTGGCGTGCCAGCCAACTGTTGAGTCTGTTGTCCGACTCCAGCAAGATTATGATGGTCGCTCACACCGACTGTGTATGCTTCTGTCTATTTATTCTCTTACATCAGCAGTCTTTCTGTCTCAAGATTATCAGTTATATGTAGAGCTGGTGGTAGATACGTTTTTGAAATAGTTAACTGTACATTATTATAAAATGATTAACGATAGATGGTGTTGATGTTTTTTTGTTCATTACAGATTCAGTGTGAATACTTATCAACTGATGTGATGGAAAGATGGGTTATTGGTTAGTATATGTTCTTATGTCATTAATTTGTGTAAAACATGACTAAGTCAGAATTGACCAGTCCAGTAACGGAGTCTAGTTATCTTGTGTGTTTTTGAGACTGGTAATAAAGTTGTCACTGAACCAGTCAAAAACAACATTTTAAAACTTTTTTTGCATTTTCAGGACAAAAACAAAACGTCTCAATGCTTTTGCTAAGTCATTTGAGCAAATTTCTGTCATAATTTGAATCTAATGTGACTTTTGTGATAAAATTAGGTAAGATATATGGCATGGCTATTCTATGCTTTACCAAGTCTGTCTTACTCCGTTTATTTCTGTACACACATGTCTCTGTACATGACTGTTTATCTGTATGTCTAGTGAGCCTAATGCTAACATATGTCATCAAGTTATGTCCAGTCTGCAGGTGCGGTATGCATAACAACGTCATAGATTAGTTTGGACGTAAGGTCTACGTCGTGACTAACTACTTCCAAACACGAAAGTTGCGTTCGACGGCATGCAAAATGCTGTCGTAGCGAGCGACTAACTACTACCAACGTAGTTGACGTTGGGTGGTTTAACTCTGGAATTTCCTGGCTTGACGCACTCTGTCTCAACTGGCCTGCAGCTAAAAATAGATATGGCCTGACTTGTCGTCTGCTGCAGTCTCGGGCGTACTCGAGCCTAGTTACAGCTCCATGGGCTAAGTAAGAATGTGCGATGCGAAAAAATGAAATTTATCGAACGCGAAAAGTTTTATTCTTGATACTGCAATTAGTTTCAATAGTGTAATTGATTTACCAGAAGTCCTTTACGACGTATGACATGATTACAGACTCCATAGCTTGCATAGTTTACATTGACAACGACCGACTAAATATTTACGACAGGTCGCTGGAGCAACTAGAGTTAGTTCGGACGTACGCGTCTGACTAGTGCCATGTCGTCATTATGCATACTGACTTAGCACTATGTCCAGCGTAATTCGATTTTAGTTTGGAAGTAAAGTTACGACGTTGTTATGCATACAGCCCCAGGTGCTTTAAATGACTTGCATCTGTCTCTGCATGTCTGTCTATGTGTCTGTGTGTCTCTGTATGTGGCTGTATATCTGTGTTTCGTGTAGTGAGCCTGTTGCTATGTCATCAGCACATCCAGACCACAGGTGCTCTAAATGACATGTGGCGTCAAGCATTGCAGTCCAGTTTCATTATGACTTTGTGTCGTGACGAAGTGCTACTCGTTCATCCTTTTGTCATCAGCTACTTCGACACCGTGCGAGGGTATCGGCAACTACTCACTACATTACACAATACTAGAGCTGTGGAAATTTATGATTGCTTGCATGATCCAATCATTTTCGTGATTAGAAAAATAATGATCGTTAAATTTTTGGTTAAAGTCATGTAACTAACAACACAGTAATAAGTATGTACATTGTACAGTGACAGGCATTTGTGAAATGCTAAGCACTTTCTCCGGAGAATGTGATTGGAAAAAACAATGCTAGGTCCTGTATTATAGACGAGTTATTTTCACAGTGTATTTGAGATAGTTGTTGGTTTATTAACATATGTAACTAGAAGGTGCTCGTGAGAGTGCATATCTCCGCCAAGTGAAGTAATTTAAACATTACTACTGTAAAATGTAGAAGTTTTCACAGGAGGTGCCACCATTCCTGCCGGTTGTGTATGACATCTGGAGATGATGAGTCATCGTGTACACACGACGGACAGGACCAATCTCTTAATCTCCTCCAATGTTCACTACGTTCACTTGGCGGAGATAAAAAAAACTGTTCGGTTTATGAATGACAAGTAATAGTGATGTTGTCAGTATGTAGCTGTAAAACTGCTGCAGAGAACAAGTGTTTAGTGTTTACGGATTAAAATTCCTTCATTATGCATTGTCAGAAGAACTCTACTGAGTACATTGCGCTTTGTTGTAGCTATGGGAAGCGAGTGACAGATGTGCGCGATATGCAACAGCATACCTATCAGACTGCGTAAGTCTCATTCATTACAGCGCTGTACATCGACTACAACTCTGTTAGTGCTTTGAGTTCCGTGGCATGCATAGCAGTAAGGCATTGTGTTGGATCAATGAAGTTACTCTACTTCCAGCCCAGTTGGCACCGATTGTTTTCTGTCTGCATGCTGGTAAACCATTACAGTAGGTAACCAGCCATCCAGGTTGACTCGGTCTTCTACTCTCCATGGGATGATAAAATGAGTATCGGCTTCCTGGCTGTGTAGTAATAAATTACAGTGGTAAATTTAGACACTATTTAATTATTAGTATAAATCAGGAGTCTCAAACTCATTTGGGGGTGTGAGCCACATCACATTGTTTTTAGAGTCAACAGAATGCAGTAATTAATACAAATGACAAATGTATAATATAGTTATATTTACAGTATAGTTCAGAACTTCAGATTTTCTCCACCTTGGATGCCAAAGTGAATGCAAATGAGAAAAATTGTAGTTTCGCTGGGTTGCTAGAAGAAAAATGCTGTAAAATGTATAAAAAGGCTTACTTTTATACCAGAATTTCAGATAATGTCATGGGCCGCAAATAATGGGCTGCGAGTATGAGACCCCTGATATAAATTAAGACTATGGCTGTCAGTTAACTCAAGCTGTTAGCTTACTGGTCTTAGTTCACAATTCACCGACTTCTTTGCATCTTTTTACATTCAAGCAATTAACCAGGTGAACTCTCATGTTGGCTGTGCTCTGATGGTAGCACTGTGACACGCTGAATGTAGACACTATGTCTGCCATTCGCCAGCATTTGTTGGCTAATGTGGTGAATGCATTGTACGTGATGCTTAGTTGTTAATGCTTAGCTTGCTGTCTGCATATTAGGCACATTTCTATTATGTTTACGAGACATGTTTCTAACCTATCTGGTGGTCATTTTACAGTCAAGAATTTGAATATCTGTTGAGTGCAGTGACTTGAAAATAAGTTGGCATTTAACATTTGAAAAAGCCTAGCAAAGAAGAATGTTATTTATGCTAAATTGCTAATTTTCTGTTCTTGTAAACCATTTTACTGCTGGTAATAGGTACATAAGTTTTTAAAAGTAAAGTTTATAGAATTGTGTGACATGACTTTTTTTCATTATGCAGATGGCTAGATATACTTGAGTATACATCCTACTACTACTACTAATACAGCAATTGTTACCAAGCTAGTGCGATGTGTTTATTTAGACCTCACATTCACCGTGAGAAGAGAAAGTTTTTACGCACTGCCCTCAAGGAACTTGCAGTGGTCTTTACTGATCAGCCTGGTCTTCTAGGACCCAAGGTATTGACAGTCATTGTGATAGTGATGATGCTTTTTAAATCAGTTTCTGGCTGAAAAAGCTACGTCCAAACTCTTTGAGAGCCGATTTTGTATACTTATACACACTTGCATAAGATACAAGGATAAATTTTTTTTCAAAAAGTTTCACAGTTTCACCAGTTTTGAAAATATGGGCATAGAATTTGGCACAAGAGTCGAATAGTTTTTGTACCTGTGGATGTCACTGTCTTTTGACTCATTTGCCCACGTGTGTCTGTCTGTATGTTAGTCTCTGTATCTGTGGATATCGCTGTCATTTGCTCGCGATGAGTTTCACTGGCTGCTTCGCCATGCTGAAAACGTTCCTCAGAAGAGGTCTGCTGCAACTAAAGCCGAGGATTACGTGGACAGGCACGTGCTAGTGATAATTGTTTGTCAGATATACCCCGTATATTGCTGTATGTTAATGTTACATTGGCATGTAGTTTCAGTGTTAGTGTTGACAGGTAGTATTGATAGCAATAATCTGTCAGACCTTTCTTGTTACTGATGTTGGTAATATCAGTAAAATGGCTGAAATAAAATGGTGCTGCAGTGTCTTAGTAGGATCGTAGTGTATCAGTGTTGACCAATTAAGCTTCTCTGTGATGCGCCCAGTTAGTATTCTACTTGGCTAACCATCCACTAAGGAGTAAGCTGTCTTTTCCGGGTCAACTCCCCCTGGCCATCCCTCAATGGTTTAGCACAATGTATCTCAGGAAAGCTGTCGGAGAGAACCTGCTCTCTGTGCAGTGTGATGCATTAGCTTTGTATGTGTGGTCCGAGCGATTTGACGAGAGCCGATACTTTGTGCCAATACATGTGATTATTAGCTGATGTTTTGTTTGCAGGCAAATACCTGAGTTGATGTTCCATGTTGAAGAGCTGCGTGGTGAGTGCCTAGTCACTAATTTGCTATTTTTGCTGTATTCGTTTTACGTGCCTTTATATTACATTTATGAGAAGTATTTCTAACGAGTCAGATAGTGATCTTAGTGATCCTATTGCAGATAAAAACATCAATATCTGATGAGTGCAGTGACTTGAAAATCAATCAACATTTGGAATAGCTTAGCCAAAAAGAATGTTATCTATGCTGTTTTTCGGTTTTGTAATCTTCTGTACTACTAGTTTTTTAAAAGTGAAGTTTGAAGTTTATTGAATAGTGTGACTTGACTTTTCGTCTACATTGCAGACAGCCATATGCACTCGGTCACCAATTTTGCTTATTACTTTTTATTTATGAAATTGTTTGAAATATCGTAAATACAGCAAACTGCACCAGTTGTTAAATTCTGCATGTTGCTTTACTTGCAGTAATCAGTTGGCTACAGTCATTGCAAGAAATCCGTAAAATGTGCCTGAGTTGCTGTATCAGTATGTAGCAAACAGAAAGCATTTAAAAGAGTCTGATCTAAGCATTTCATCTGATGCGATCGGATTGCTGTCAGACTACCAGTATTTATGTATGTATGTAATATGTATTTCGTGTGTATATGGCAGCATTGGCGAAGAAATACTACCAAGTGCTGCAGAGATACTATGTACAGTATATGTCTGGATATGACGCTGATCTACTTAATCAGTTAATTCAGGTCAGTGTGTCATTTTTACGCGTGAGAGCTAGCTAGCTAGCTATAGCGCATATTAGCTACGGTAATTCTGTTCGTCTGTTTGTTCATCTGTCTGTCCGTCATGTCCCGGTACCGTTTCAAGATCAGGTGAGATAGAGACTTTGGGTTTCCACCATATGATAGCTTAGAGTTTCTAGTATTTCGTGACAAAATTTTATGCCCCTGTGTAAAGGGGGTCCCCACGAACGAGGGGACAAAAGAGGGGCACCCCCCCCTTAAAAAGGTGTTGTTACTCTGCCACTATTGGCTCCTCTAACATGAAAATGGTTGCAAATATGCACAGACGTGCTGCGTATCATAACAAGCACTGGTGGCGAGCTTCTTAGAAATGTCAACATCAATGACCTTGAATGACCTTTAACCCCCAAAATAGGGGGTTTTAGTGAATTTTAGGCAGTTTTTGGCTGTGACATGCATTTCAAGAGTGAATGGCGCTGAAATGGCTGGAGATAGACCAAGACAACCTGCATATGAATTTTTTAGCATGTAATGTAGATTTTAGCAGTCCAAGTCCGGACTTGTGGGTGTCAAAGAGGGGTACCCCTCTAAAAAGTGGTTATTTATCCGCTGTTGGCTTGTCTAATGTGTAAATGGTTGCAGATAGGCACAAACATGCTGCTCATTATAACAAGCACATAATGTCGATGACGTTGAATGACTTTGAAACCTAAAAATATTGATTTTAATTGATTTTTGTTGGCGATTTTTGGCTGCAAAAGAGTGAATTGCGACTGGATGGATGGAGATAGAACAAGATTACCTGAGAACAGGAACTGCCATAAGTTAACGTGCATCTCGTGAGCATTAGCTCACATTTCTTATATTTCTACACTGTGTTTCAGAAAAACGGGCACCCTTTTTATTTCTTTCATAATTCACTCAAATGATGATCAATTTACGCAAAATTTTTACCAGATGTAGCTGAAGAAATGCTAATTCAAAATATATGGACAAAATATGGCTGTTAGTTAAATATTCTTTGCTAGTTGTGATGTAATGCTAACGTCATAGCGTGGCGCGAGTACAAACTGGTTTGTCACAACCGGTGCTGTAAGTTGCTGAATAGCTGC
>Ga0056128_1007096_pt1 | contig 14134 bp, 7 predicted proteins | sample WorMetLIZISLAND2_FD_71113 | JGI IMG/M metagenome (GOLD analysis project Ga0056128, IMG submission 71113) | Marine gutless worms symbiont microbial communities from Max Planck institute for Marine Microbiology, Germany - Olavius geniculatus... ... | reverse complement strand
CTGTGTTGTTTCAACGATGTTATGAAATTGGTGTTGTAGCATGATCATTTTTGAATGCCGAAAAATCGGTAGGCGGTCATGTTAAAAAATCTATAAATTCGTCGTTTTTCAACAGAATCATATTTTATTTGGCTGTTAGATGTAGAAGGTTTCAATAAATAAAGCTGTAAAACTTCGTATTAAAATCCCAAACGGTTGCTGAGAAAACGGCGAAAAAATTTAGGGGTCCACTTTTTTCTGCCGCACCCTGTAGAGCACTGAAGCCTGAATTCGCCAGCAGAGTGGGGTTGAGCCCCGACCGAAAATACATTTTGGACGCATTAATTGCCCAGGCAGAAATTGCGTCTGGTGGCTGCGAATGCCATTTAATTCCCGCAAAAACTGCATAGCTCCCGCTAAATACATTGTTTCGAACCGTAGCCCAAGTCACTTTCGGGTGCACCTGCAATTGGTTAGGTTACCTCTCTGCTTATACGCCAATGATTGTGACATGAAGGAGCGCTGTTTTTAGGTTTTCGTTTAGGCCTATCGCATTCAGTGTTCTTTGCGCTTTATCGCACATCGCACATGCGCCATTACAATGCATTTAGAAAAATATTCAGCGGTCTGGACCTACATGTAGCAGTTGGCTGGATGTGTAATTGACAGCGATCGAGTCTCAGTTCGCGGCTCTACTGGAACAGACCGAGAGAGAAGACTCGGTGCCTCAGGCAGTCAAGCATTACATGCATGAGATGGCCGAGCTGACGGAACTGGCCAAGGAACGTCTCGAACAAGTCAAGGTATATAGCACTTCAAACCGTCTTTAGGGGGTGGCACCTTGGCACTGTGCCAAGAGCCCCGCGCCCCAAAGGGGCCCCGCGCTGCGGTGGTGATTGCCGCAACGGACGATGAATCGACCGATCAATCTAACCAATTTTCGTCGCTTAAGGAATGAATTATTGTCACAAACTGAACTCAATTATAAGGTCTAATTTTTTCGGGGGAGGAGGGGTAAAGGGAAAGCAAAAATTCTGGGTCCAAAAATTGTTCTCGCTCGCTCCGCTCGCGAAATTGTCAGCCTAAAAACACACAAAATACAGGCCTACCTTACAGATTTTGACCTATCCTACTTTGTGGTCGCAGGCACTCAAAGGACCCCGCAGGTAAGTCAGTGCCAAGGGCCCCGCGCTGGCAAAAGACGGCCCTGCAACTGCTCAAACTCTTCGACAAGCTATGATTAGTGATTCACTTATTCGACTTAATGCCTTGGCGACAAAAACATAGTCGACTCGCGCTGGCAGCTCGACTTATACATACAGCGAATCTTTTGTTTGCTAATACTTTCGTTAAGTTTCCAGGGTCTTGACAGGGCGTCTGTGTATAAGCCACCAGCACAGGTGATGGACCACACCTCTCCTGTACTTATAGATCGACCTTGTTAATGCACGGTGTCGTAAATTAGTGTCTAATGTACATCACATCAGAATATCTCGTAACCACCAGAATGATAGCTGTAAGCCTACACCTTTTCTCTTCTGTCACGAATACTTATTCACTATGAATGCGCATTTATCAGCAGTCATTTTAGAATAAGTATTAATTTATTCAGACAAACAAGCATTCGTTGTCCTTGCGCCTTTTAATACTACACTTTACACTTTTTCACAATAATGTTAGGCCTATTAATTTTACACATGGTGTTGTGAAGAATGACTACTGCCATTATCTATCGATTAGTTTTGTTTGCAAGCAGAAATGCGAGCAGATTGGCACGCAGTTGTTGGCGAAGAAAGCTGAGCTCGAAAACAAGATTGCACAACTTCAAAAGATGTAAGAGATAGTTTAAACAGATATCACGATATTCTGAACATTAAACGTAATATCGCCGTGATCTTAAAGTTAGGCGGCGCCGGTGCAAGCGCTGGCGATGCCGGCTATTGCGAAAGGTGTTACTGTAACGTTGTCTGTCTGTCTGTCTGTTTATCGTACGTCTGTCGCACTTGTGCACCCTGCTAAAGGTGTTAGACGGAACGATATTTCGCAGGGATATCCGTGACCCCAAAACATTGCATTAGAAACTGAGTCCCCAGTCAAATACGAAAAGGGGAAAGAACCCCAGTCGTAATTTGCATTGCAATTTTGGCAGAACTGTTGCAGAGTTACTGAGCGTAGCAATTATTCTCTATAGCCTGTGGAAAGTTAAGAAACTCAATAGCGTTGGTACAGTCACGACCCTATACGACTTGCCCTTAACAGTGTGACCAAAACAATGTATAGGGTTTACGTAGCAATGTCGCATACTGCCACATGACTTTGGCTCTGGTTATTTCGAATTATTGTATAATACTCTCTATTATTATGGCTTTTCTATGGCTCACGACAGCCTATTTCCATTACGAGCCAGGGACGATATGCATAACGCTGTAGGTTAGTTTGGAAGTAAAGTTACAGCGTTGTTATGCAGACGATCCCAGATAACATGATGCTAATTTTGCTTTGAAGAACATTGATAAAGCTGTCTGTAGCTATTAATATTTTTTACATAGCGGCAAAATAAAACCGTTCACAGTGCCTATGCTGTTTTTAAAAATATTTCGTTCTTCAATTCAAACCCCATACCTGACAATGAAACACACAAAAAGACAGACGTACAATTGGCAACAAATACTACTGTGAGAGGGTCTTATAACATAGTACAGGAACTGAAGATGAGAGTTTTTGTACGGGAAATGCAACAAAACCACGTAACCAAATCGCACTTTCTCTTCCTGTCTGACCAGGTCTATTCTATGCAAAACGATGCGACTGATAATTGGGTTGATGTTGCAGGACCGTAGAAGCGATGAAGCAGAAGGCGTACACTCATGACTGAACTTTACAAGTTACGAGTCGCGTTGTCGTTCTGCATTTCACTTTAGTCCACTTGCAACCGAGATACAATCCAATTGGAGCACTGCACTTTGTGATATTCGCAGAAATAAAAAAAAGTATCTGTAACAAACTAACAAATTACAATCGCTTTATTACTTTGTGAAACTTTTCTATTTTTGTCAAATTGTCAAATTGTACAACAAGTTAAAAATTTTTTATGGACATATGTAAGAACAGTTTATTTTAAATTCTTAATTACGCAAATACTTGAAACAATTTGACAGAAATGTAAAAGTTTAAAAAATAGTAATACACAATATTTATGCTGTTATATAATTAGACTGTTTATAATAAGCTATAACATGGTATTCGCTTGAAGCTGGATGTACTGTGCATATTACTATGAAATAATTTTTACATAAGAAATTAAACAGGATTGTTACAAAAGACATTCGCTGGATAACGTACGATATTAATACAGTAACAGCATATCCAATGATAAAAATGACAAATTTCTAAAAACATTTTGCATTGGTGACTTAAAATAAATGTCACATTGTATGTAAAAAATATTGAAATCGATGCAGGTTTCCGCTTGTTATTGCAAAATGTTTCGGAGAGCAGTTTTTTGTGGACCACAAACATTACCTCATCCGACAAAAATCGACCGATAAGACGAGCCGGTCGTGTCTGGAAGAAAAACGAAATTGTTCGCACTTCGTCTCTTCTCTCGCGGTCCCAACCCCCACCCCCTCCCCCAATGCGGCGGCGGTGAGTTTTTTTCTGGGATAAGATCGCGTCGACATGGTTATAGCTGGCTGCAGTTGCAGCAACATCAGCGCGTGTAAACAGCATCTGCGGTAGGTCGTCGACAGACATCGGCGCCACGAACTAGCATGTTAACGCCACTGCATGGGTTACGACATATTACCAGCAGCAACAGCAGCACACGTGCTGCTTATTACCGGGCATTATGTACACGCAAGTGATGCAGGCCAGAATCCGATTATGATCTCAGAATTAATTCAGCCCAAGGCCACAGCCCACAGATTTGCTATAGACGAACAGGTATTTTAGCGCTCGTCGCTGTGCATAGCTTGGCAATATTGCGCGGACTCGTTCTGTTGGTGCGTCCGTCTGTTCATCATGTTCGTGTGCTAAATGCGTTAACATAATTATCAACAAGTAGTTTTCAGTACCACTCAAGTTTATAGCACATGGTATAGCCTATACTGTGTAGAATTATGTATAACACAGCCCCCTTATCCCAACAGTAGCATACTGGCCAGGCCATTTGTTGGGAGCACTGTTTCTGCCCCCTCCTTTTTCACATTCTTTGTTCTTTCCATTTTCAGCCGATCAAATCCAGATTTGAAAATGGAAAGAACAAAAAAACGTCAGTGGCGTTGTAGCATGGGGTGTAGGGGCAGCTGCTCCCCGTTTGAAATTATGGGCTCTCGGAAAAGTGTCGGTAAATTTTCTTATTGTCGGAAGATACTCGTCCAAAAATGCCAAATTTGAGGCTGAAACTCACATTTCGATAAAAATTAGGGCACGATTTTGAGAAAAAAAATTACGTACTCATTATTTTCTCTGTCGGAAATTTGCAGCTGTCTCTCGGAATTCCGTCGCAAATTTGTAGTATCTGACGAAAAATTGTAACTCCCTGCCCCGCCTGCTTGTTTACAGTGGCTTCTATTCCCCCAAATCTGGAATCAAAATCGAGCGCAACTCCCCAGTTTTGGGCTGAGGTTCCCCCGCAATTTAAGACTTAAGTTTTCCCCTCCATTTTGTGCTTCTTTCCCCTCTAAGGCGAAAGTTTTGTTAAGGGTGTAGTTTACCCAGTGAAAAATAGGGGGAAATAAAAAATAAAAGGGGTATAGTTTTGTTAAGGGTGTAGATTGCTTAGTGAAAATAGGGGGAAGTAAAAGTAGGGGGAGTTTTTTGTTAAAGGTGCAGATTGAAAAATAAGGGAAAGTAAAAATAGGGGGTTTGTTAAGAGTACAGTTTGCCCAGTAAAAAAGGGGGAAGTAAAAATGGGGGGAAAGTATTGATCTACAACCTTATCAAAACTCCCCCCCTATTTTCCACTGGGCGCAAGCTGCGCCCACCACGTATAGGTGCATTGTTTGTTTAACCCACGACACCGATGATAAACACGACAGTATGGCACCGTTCTGAGAGTTCGCAGTCTTGCACAAAGACCGCTTGTATTGTACTTCGTGGCCTTATCATATCACAGAATGGTTCTCGAACGCGGTGGCCTGCATGCTACGCTAAACTTGGTAAATCGGTTGATAGGAACTAACTGAGAATCAGGATATCGTCCGTCAGCGTCCATGTGCAACGCGCCAGTTCTTGGACCACCGCTTCATCGCTGTTACTTCGCTGCTGCTGGACAGTCCATGCGCCAATTCTCACTCCTCGTTCTCTCTGTCTGCGTGTTCTGCGAGTCTGATAACAACACCATGCTTTAGTGGACGGCGCTTCCTGTGAACCTCGGCCGGCATGCTCCCGCGCGCAGTGACCTCCACGGCCAAGGCCGCGCGCGAGACGATGACGCGCCACTTGATGAGATGATGTACACTGATTCCAGGCGCCTGACGAGACTTCGACGAAGACCTGAGGGACACGATCTGACCTCATCTACACGCAGCTCATCGAAGGTCAGCTAGTGTGCCCCTGCATCGACGCACCGACACAGATGAGATATGATTCTTGCCGACAGCTGAACTGACTTAATCGTTCAACAGCAAATTATGGCAGAGAGAGAGAGAGAGCCCAGTTCTCGGTCTGTCGGCGCGGCGGCCTCGACCGCCCGGCCGCGTGGCTGCCCGGCCCGGCCTGCCGTCAGGTCTCTGACGTCACAAACAGAGCGCTTCTCTCCAAGTTTTTCGCGGCGGCGCCAGCAGCCTGCAGCGATGCCGCCGCTAATGCTACTGTTGCTGCTGCTGCTGCTGCCGCTGCAGTTGCCATAGCGCCGTGAGCTAATGTCAGTGTTGTGTGGAGTGACCCATCACACAACTTCCGCGCGCGGTTCACTGCTTCAACACGCCGTCTCTGCAGCCCACTTTACATTCGCTGAACCGAATGAGACGCAATGATTCGGCGCTTTTAAAATGTCAGCTGACCAGTTTTGTTTTATCTTCGGTTCTTCACAGCTCTCGCCTCGCCATCTCTCAGTCATTCATTCGCATACTCTTTTCCTACAGTCTGTCTAAAACGGACCTTTCATGCAAATCATTATCACTGATATATACGTTCAGTAATCGTATATCTTACTGAATTTTGGATATTTCGCGCTTATCGGGTTCTTTTTCAATTTTTTAATTACCAATTTTTTGGTTTGGATTTCTGCAGTTGTCGAAATTCAAATGTTTCGTATTGTATAAATAGTACTCAAATACTATTAAAATAAGTTGATTATATTGTACACAATAGCCGACATCTACTGTAGTATAATTATTCTTCGTCTAATAATTCTTGGACACAACGCAGAAATCAATATTAAGTAAGTAAGTTAAGTAAATAAGTAAATGATTCTTTATTTTTTATTAGTTGCTTAACGATTTCTCAACGAGGCTGAACAAACTAATGATTTTTTTTGTTATGCTAGATGTGATCCCTCAAGGTATAAATTTTCATAAGCAAGAGGACTTACAACTGTTGTAAATTTTATTTATCGCCAACATCGTCTTCCAAGGGAACTTATATTAGCTTGGCTTATGCATGCAGTCGCCTAATCTCATGTGTCTTTATTCTATAGACATTCGTCCTAAAATATATTTCTTTGAGTGAGTTCAAGTAAACGTGCCTGTTGTCTTACACAGCAAACGAAATGAACTCATCTGAAACAAAATAAAATAAACACTGAAACAATTACAAAACTACACCGTGTCTCAAAAAACAGTCAAAATTGTTTTCATCATAACTTTGTCAAATTTTAACCAAGTTTGATAATTTTTGGTACAGACATCGCCAAGACGATAGAATTATGTAAGGTGTACTCCTGTTTTACCTCGCCTAATTTTCATCAACGCACTACCGTGTGAAACGCAGATGCTTCAAATTGTTACATTACGTGGTGATTATTTGTATCAGATTGTTCATCTTTGCATCATCAATTCGACAGTAGGTGCTACGCTATTTAATATTTCTGTGGTGTTAAATATTTCACGGTGAAAATAGCAGATAACATATTGGCTGACTGATAAGCTAAAAACGTCTAATCAATGAGTGAATGCCGTTTGATCAGTCAGTCCATGATTCCGCTATCAGTCAATGGCATTGCATCTAAACCATTGTCTTTGTATGCGGAACCCACTTTGGAAATAAAATCTGATGATTTGCAAGCAAGTTGATATACAAACTTATAATTCTGTTAAATAATTTACATTGAGTGTTATTTTGTGCTTAATTAAGTTGTTTCAGCGTTTTCTTGGAAAATAACTAAGTGTTATCTGTAACATCTATGTTTCACACGGTAGTGCGTTGACATAAATTAGGAGAGGTGGAAAGTGAGTGCAGCTTGCGTAATCCATCGTCTTGGCCATCTTTGTGCCAAAAAGTATCAAATTTAGTGAAAATTTGTCAAAGTTATGACAGAAACAATTTTCACTGTTTTTTTCTGAGACACGGTGTACACAAGCATTTTCATTTAAATTCAGTTTTTGTTCATTCGCTCTGTACGCGTCTTTAAACATACTCGTAAACTTTATGTCGAAACTCGACATATCGTAAGTGACGACATTATCGTCGTCGACGGTACGGATAATCGCGGTGGGTGGCGCGCTAGCGAATGTGCGGTGCAGTTCGCTCGGCAATCAACCTGTTGTAAGCCTCCACCCCCGCTGCCACGGACCACCTAGCAGTAGCTATCCTTGCTGTGACGTCATCGCATAAACAAGGCGGGTCAGGTGAGTGAGAGCCCGGCGGCGGCGTGTGCTGGCTGCGGAGGCTGGGAGTGAGAAGTGGCCTCGCTCGCGGCAAAGCAGCGTTCGTTTCTTGCCACCTTCGCGCCGTCGGTTTTTCGCAGGAGTTAGTTCTAAGCGCGAGCAAGTTTAGCGGTGTCGTCCCGACTGTCCTCGAACAAGCTGAAGTAGTAGTAGTAGATGTTGTTGTTGTTGTCGTCGTCGTAAACTAAACCGGTTGGACGGACGTCGTGTGGTTGGTTACGCTGCTGGTGATGCTAGCAATCGAGAGCTAGTTGGATATACAGCAGCGATGAGTCTACGACGGCAGACGATGGATTCGTACGATTATGAAGAATACGACGGAGAAGGTTATTCACTGTTCAGTGGAACGCATAGATGAAAAAAAAGTTTTTACGTTCTTTTTATTCTTGTCACGTTTTTCACTTTTTTGACGTTTTTGTTATTTTTTAACGTTTTTTTTATTTAAAAAAACGTTCATTAACATTGAACCAATAACTTTGAGAAGTACTTTTGAAACCAGATAAACGAAAAGTGGTGGTAGTTTACCTAGTTAGTCTGGTGATACTTGGTCTTATGGCATAGGGTTGAATTGAAATGAAATTGAATACAGTTTTTTTAGCTCTAGCTATATAGCGATAGGCATTAAGCAAAAGTTTGAACAAATTAGTGCTAAAGTTTTTTTTTTATTTAGTGTTTATAAAAGTTTTATTCTTGCCACGTTTTTCACGTTTTTAACGTTTTTAAATCTTTTTTTTTCTTCTCTGGGACGTTTTTACAGCTACGGTGGAGCGCATGTAACGTATACGCAGCGAACGCAAGACAGTACTTAACAAGCGCAGTAATCGCAATGAACGCAAAAAATGTCAAGAAACGCAGCCGGCACAACTGCCAGAACGCAAGAATAGAAACGGTCGTTGCGTCCGCTGCGCCAACTGCGTTCATTACGTTTCGTTCATTAGGCGTTCGTTGCGTGCGTTGCGTTGAGTGGAAACCATACAGGTTTGCAGCTAGCCTACTATGCGGCCGCATTGCGCATCTTGCCCGTCCTACCGTACGACGAACGTGATCCAAGCTCGAAAACGAAACCGCGTAGAAAATCAACATTAGTCTCAACGTTTCCCAGCATAACCGGAATGTCGATTTTTAGTTCAAACGGTTGAAGACCATTTTTGGATTACGGCTTCGTTAATGCCACTACGTCGTGGAACAGCGTCACGGAAGAAACCTTTTTACAAGACGAATTAGCCCTGTGCTTTGAACCTAGGCTTGCAAAATTTCAGCGATCTAGTGCAAAGGGAACATTTTCAAATTGGGGGTTGAAATGGAAAGGATAGGAAATTCAACGGAAAACTGGCCATATCTCGGAAACGGTGAGAGATACGGCCAAGGTTACTATTAATCACTAATAGAAAGTGTCATACGCCCTATCAGACAAAATAAAAAAATCATCGACCTTGGGTGACCTTGAAGGTGACTAACAACCAGTACGGTCGGCTATCCTATCGAAAGCTGGGCTTCTTGTTTCTTTTTCACGACAGCAGCATCCGACGCTGAAAATGGCTAAGATATACATAGATAGACGCCAAGTTAGTAGCCTATGTCTGTCACCCATGACTGAAATGAATTAAAGAGTAAGATTTCGTTTTTGTGGACTTCTACAGCAAGCATGTTGTACAACAAATCGAAGCGAGTGGAATTTGGGCGATGCGACTGTCGTTCGGTCGTTCACGCCGCACGACTACTAAAGTCAACAAGGCTGCAGATTATAAGACATCATTAAATTCAGACAGATTGCGAACGTATCTACCTGTCACTCTCTCCCTCTGTCCGAAATACGGCTGCAGCTGCGACGATGTTCGTACACTATTTACACCGTCGGTCATAAACAGGTGCCATTATTGTTTTTTTTCAATAGCGACGTGAAACATTAGTCGATTTTAATAATTTTTGCCAAGCAGCATCGCTAAGAAATTTGACGACACAAACGACTGCAGTTTTGGCCATCTCATCTTAATGTTGTCGCTACATTACCTGGTGAAATGCAGAAGTCGAAGTTTGGCCGTTTACGGCAATAAATTAATACTGTGTAGCGCACGCCTCAGCTCAGAAATGATTAACTGAATAGCGACAAACACAATTGACAATTATTATCTCTTAAAATGTTACACGAATCACATCACATCGTCTTTATCACAGCATGTGCTAAAATGTCCTCCTTCAGCACGAACGCAAACGGTAGACATCTGACGCCACTCGCCAACAGCATGTTTAATAACTGCATGACTCAGAGCAGCCCGCTCCCTGTTGCTGCATTAAAAGGGTGGCGCAAAAAACGTCCTGAACATTTGCATGCACTATTTACTCGAGCAGTCGAAATGAATCAGTGCAAGAGTATATATGTAATGACCAAACATTTTCACATATGTGTAGGAATTTTCGCCTAAAACACTTCTGTATTAGCCGTGATACAAACAAAATAGCGTCACACGCCATAAAGCAATTTTTGCAAGCTGTTTATCATTTGCGTTGCCGCTTGTACGCAGGCTACGCCAAAACATCACAGTAGGCCGAATCGTCAGTTAACTAATCAGCAGAAAATGTGCTGAATAGGTTCTCCATTCTTCTTTGCTACTGCTGCAAGACGCTTTTTCCACTGCTCTATGGTTTTTCTGATTCTGGTTGTCTGACGTCGACATCATGCTATTTGTCTGTGATAACATTCTGAAGATCTTTATAATTAAGGTTTGAAAAATGGCTTACGCCTTTCTTCATAGACAGACAAGTTCTTGCAAGGTATCCCAAACCAAATAATGAGTGAGAAATCAAATCTGTTGAATGCGGTGTACATTTTTGTGAATTGACGAAATCGGGTGTTTTGTGTCGAAGGAAATTTGAGTTGCTTTGATGCGGTGTGATGGAACGCAGTTTTTACATAATTGGATTTTTAACTCGTCTTAGGCCATTAAGCGGCATTCAGACTCAGTGGTGTCATTTATGAGGTCATTGAAATTTATAAGTAAGTAAGAGTACATATTGATCTACAAATGTGCGAAAAAATTTATCTGTATGAAGTATACGCGCCCTTATTGTTACGCAAATTTCGGGACGTTTTTAAAAAGCACCGCCCGGTATTTCAGTTCGTCAACGTACGCTCTTAAAATGCATACGAAGTAACAAATTTGTAATAATTTTGTGATGTTAGTAATTTTCTGAGCCGACGCCTGCGCTACCCAGTATGAATTCATTGTTGTAAACGGTTAAACTACGACTTCTGCATTTCACAGGGTAGTGTAGCGACAGTATTAAGGTGAGGTTGGTAAAACTATAGCCGTTTGCGTCAAGTTTTTTCTTGATGTCGCTTGCCGAAACATATTGAAATCGGCCAATGTTTCACGGTGCTATTGAAAAAATAGTAGTGGCATCTTTTTATGGCCGACGGTGTGGATGGAGTAGGAACGTCGTCGCAGCTGCACTGCTGCAGCCGTATTACGGACAAAAGGACAAACAGACACGCTTGCAATCTGTCTGAATTCAATGACGCCTAGCGCGCATTGCTAGTGAAACATTTGTAGAGCGCCATATATTAATGTCGTCGCTTCAGAGACACTGGCAGAGCAGGTAAGTTTGCTTAATGCAGAATAAAAAAGTGAGTTTTTAGTCTGGATGTCTGGATTCAAATACAGACAGAGTGTCACAGTTGACGTCAGAAGCAAGCAGAGAGTCTGACTTCAGTCTTCCAATCCTGTTGCTGTGCCGGTCGTCAAATATCACTGTAGTTTTGAACAAACAATAATATCACAGTCGCCAAGAAAACGTATTTAGGGAAAAGTAAGTGGAATATAGCAATACGAGAAGGGCCACGGCGAAAGGCTGTTGGTATGCAAGTGAGAAACTGAAGTAGGTCTATACACTCGCGGCAGCAATGACGTGCCAGTTTGCACCCAGGGAGAAAAAGAAAAATCGGCGCCTGCAGCCTTTGATGTCCTACGCGTATATCATCGGCCGAAACACACCGCGATAGATATGCACACACGTCGGTTGCTTGCAGTATATTGTGGCAGGCCTGGCCTATTTCTGTTACACGGCTACTTTAAATAGAAATAGTAGCACTTGTAATTATCCTTTATCTGTCATCATCTTCGTTATTGGCTATGTGCTTAGTCCTTCACTGGTCGACTCCCGTCTTTGATGGATGTCGACAGCTGATTAACACTTCGCTCTGTACATGCGTGCAGCGTCTGCAGCAGTTTCTGTGCTCTGTCATCTTCGTTGATTAGGACACTTCAGCAAAGGGTTTACTAGGCTTACTTCGTGTAGTAATTTTATGACTAATTTGTTTATGTCGCCGTCGTTCACAATTGAAAGGCGTGGAGCGTAGCGTTTGGCGATAGTTGTGTGAAAATCCTCGTTCTGATAATTTTCGACAGTTCATTTTTAGCCGAACGTACTTAAGTAACGGTCGAGCTGTTGTCATAGTTGTCGTCCGTCCGTCCGTTCATCCGTCTGTCTGTCCGTCTGTCGTCCGTCTGTCACAGATGTCCTGTGGCTAAACGGTGCGAGATAGGGCCTAGGTTGCTATTGCTAGAAAGTCGCGTATTGGTTTTAAAATTATTAAATGACATGAAAATCATCAACCTTGGATGACCTTGAAGGTCACTGATAACCAGTACGGTCAGTTGTCTTAGTGACAGCCGGACTTATTGTTTTTGTTTCAAGTAATTCCAGAAAAATTGTTTGGTTAAACAAAAGCTGAAATTAGTAGCATTAGCAGTAGCTCCAGTCCTGTTCGTTACTGTTAGCGTTTTAACGCTGCTGGCTGACTATCCAGCTTCCAGCTTCCGTCAACCACTGAAAACTCACTTTGTCACCAAATCTTTTTTCTCATTATTTCCTGGACTGCACTCCAACTAATCTGTCTTTAGTAGACCCACGAGTAAGCAGTTTATATTATTTGAGCCACTTTAAAAACTTCGGATTAATTAGTTGGTTGGCTGTATATAAACGTGTGTGTAGTTCCTCGATTCTGGTTCTCGAGTCGGTTCGCGATGGCGTTGCTCGGCTGTATCGGGTTCCTGAGTATGAGTTCGCAGCGAATGTGCATCACGGTCGCTCTAATCTGCATGCTCAATCAGACCGCCATGTCTCCGCCGGCGCCGGACACGGGTGGCGGGGCTGGCGGCGGGGTGGCAGCGCTGACCATCCAGCCCTCTCCGGCACCGCCGGGCGTGACTGCTGACGCCGGCCTAGTGCCCCTCAACGAGTCACTAGCCAGGGACAACAACTTGACGACAGGCGGACGACGACGCTCGGTCGAACGACCTGCGAGCGCCTGTGGTGAACTACCGGAGATCTTCGTACTTAACACCAGCGACTTCAGCCGCTTCAACGTCAGTCCTGCTTTGACGATATACGTACGATGTACGACAATAAAAATGTCAACGGTTAAAAGTTGTCTATGTCTCCTAATGGTAACCCATCTCAGAGCTACGAAGCGTCGTCACTTGCCATGTGTGATCACACAGCCTTCCCCGTCACAGGTGAACGCGTCCCACCTTAGACATAACGCCAGGCAGAGAGGGCGCTACTCGAATTACCTATCCCGGAGGGATGTAAGGCTGAGTTGACTATAGTGGCTGGTTATATACCGAGACGGTTTACCTATCTGCATCTGGTAGTAGCTGTTAGGCCTAGTGATCTAACTTGGAGTCGAACTCACGAGCTCTAGATAGTAACTTCGTTGGTCCAACATCTTAGGGGTCGTCTATAAATGACGTACGCGATGTTAAGGAAAAAGTTACCCTCCTCCCCCTTTCGTCACTCTTTGTCACACTTCCCTGGACCCCTTTTCAAATATGACGTCACAAACGTCTAACCCCTTCCCGGCAGCCTGTAGTGCAGAGTACAAAGATGAGTTTCAGCATATCCTAATTCTAATATATAAAATTATATCCATTATCAAAATTGTCCATTGTCACTTTAGTGCATACAATTGTGTGAAATTAAGTACAGTGTTCCTAAATGTTCCTCGTCCTGCCACATACGGCGAGTTGGCAACATGAATTTGGCTGTTTATTGTGCCTTTCCACAGATGTGACGTGTGTGACGTCACATTTAGTTTAACCTCTCTCCTCTACGTCGCACGTCGTTACAATAATAAATGTACAAAACATTAGTTTATACACTTGTTAACGGCAACATTTAAGGACTTGCACATCGAAAACAGCAATAATTACAAAAGGTGATATTCCCCGCATCACACTGACTGTGTGTCAGTGTGCTGCTGAATAATATCACCTTTTGTAATTTTTGCTGTTTTCGATGTGCAAGTCCTTAAATGTTGCCGTTAA
>Ga0056128_1007095_pt1 | contig 14134 bp, 5 predicted proteins | sample WorMetLIZISLAND2_FD_71113 | JGI IMG/M metagenome (GOLD analysis project Ga0056128, IMG submission 71113) | Marine gutless worms symbiont microbial communities from Max Planck institute for Marine Microbiology, Germany - Olavius geniculatus... ... | reverse complement strand
AATTCGGCGCCAATCGAGAGCCAGTGTACGACTTCCTATTAGTGATTAATAGTAACCTAGGCTCTATCTCGCACCTTTACTGAGATACAGCGACTTATTGGCTAAAAATCGCACATTTTGCCCACCCCACCCCCCTCTAATTTAACGCTCTCGTTCGGGGTGATCCCCTTCGAACTGATGGAAAAACTTTACGGTTCCTGAAATTAGAGTCTTAGCAGCTGACGGTGAATATTTCGTAATCCTAGCTTGCACCGTTTTTGACTGATCCACGGAGAGAATTGTGATGGCTAAGACGCGCTGAAAGCAGTAGCTGCTTTCGCGCGTAAAGCACTATAGATAATTAGCCGCCGGTCGTCCGGCGATTGTAAAAGAAACGTTGCTAAGATGTTTGAACTTTGATTACAGTCATGTGTGACAACTAAGCATCTCGTGTTTCTTCTTTGGGATACGTGCCAAAGCTCCGGTATGATATGTCACGGTTTATATGTCACGTGCGTCCAGGCAGAACATGCCATTGATCACGGCCATGAAATAAATACGTTTCAACACGGTCATTTTTGTTTTTGTCACATTGGTATAACACACTGTAGGTCGTGTTAAAATTTATAGATAAATTTTACTTTTACATGATTTAACCAGGGCTAGAAAATTGGTCTGGAAAAAAACCAACGTGAAGCTTATAAATAAATCTGGTGCACTATCCATACATCAAGAAAATGATCATTTACTGTAGTGTTGTGCCACAGGAAATCTGTGCTCTGTTTCCCATATCGTCTTATATTTACATAATTGATATTAGTCGTATCATTGCATTTTCGGAATTGCATGTCAATAACGTTGACATGCAAAAAACGTTTTCATTCTCACTTGACACATCACTAATTTAGCAATTTTTCTAAATTAACTATTCTATGCATACTTTGTTTACTCTTGCATGTGTTGAGAAAAATGTAATGTTTTGTTGGCTGTAGGCCTGCTGTTGAATAGTATCGTTCCCAGATATTGCTGACAGATATTGCTGGAATTGCTGTACTTTTTTGCGACTTGCTGCTGATTAGCTTTTATTTGATGGAATTAAATGACACGAATCTCGGTGAGACCTCAGTTCTCTGATTTATCGCTCACTATTATATCTTGCAACATTCTGTACGTCTAGAATATTACACTAAAATTGACAAGAAACTTTTTCTTATGCCAGAGAATTCGACATATCAGTGATCTGTACTTTGGCGCAGCTTTGCTTTCGCACATTTTGCTGATAATGGCTCTGTCAGTAGATTTCGTTTATTTTTTAGTCTTTATGTGATAGACCACATTAGGCTGTATTTGCTGTAGTCTGAGTCATTTTTGCAAGTTTTTTGGTGAATGTCACTGTTTTGATGTAGAGTCTAAAAAGCGGAAGAAGAAAATTGGAAAAGAGAAACAGTTGAAGAAAAGAAAACTTAGTGAAGAATGTGTTGCTGTATTAGAAGATCGTGTGACAGGACATTTGCCTGTACCTGGTAATATTATGAATTTGTGCAGTTGTAGAACTTGTCAATGTAGAACTGCATTTGCTTTGAACTGTAGTGTTAGTTTTACAGTTATCATAGGACATAGACTTAGATTAGCAAAAAAAGATGGAAAGTAGAGCTGTTGAATTAACACGTTAATACGTTAAAGAATTTACGCGCATTAAAAAAATTAACACATATATGTAAATTTACTTAATTCTGTGAAGCACAAGTCCTAATATGCCAATTAACTGCGTTTATTTGACGATCGAATAATATTCAGGCAATTAAAAATTGTTTTGTTGCAGTTCCATCACTACTGTCACGATTCTGCGACACAGACATGACTTTTTGCACTTAATTCCAGTCACCCTTTCAATGTAGTTCATTTACAATCAGTAATATTAATATTAATGATGTGCCGTTAATGCATGTGTTAAAAAATAATCAACACAGTGCATGAATGCATTAAAAAATTAACACTTTAACAGCTCTAATGGAAAGGCCTTGTGGATGGGCGAGGCGTAAAAATTGCTAACAGCAAGTGCACGTATATCTTGCTCTTGCTCTGAATGTGGTTTTTGTCATATTTTTGTGAGTAATATTTGTGTCATATTAAAAAAGGCATGTTTTAATTGATTTTTTATAAAGAGCTTTAATTTGAACAACAACCCATTGGAGTTGTTTTTCAATATTGGTTAACAATGTCAGATGCTTTTTTGACGTTCACAGGGATGGAGAAGAAGAAGAAAGAAAAGAAGTTAGCAGTTTCTGATGTTTTTATACAGCCTGAGGAGAAAAAAATCAGCAGTGTTGCTGAACCACAAGATGAACAAGTAAAGAAGCATGCTAAATGTAAGTTACATGGAATTTTTATTTTAAGCCATAGAGTTTTCTGCAAAATTCATGTTTTTTGAAATTTTCTATCAGTTGATTTTATAATATTCAGTCATTTCTCTTGAGAATTATATCTTTTTCCTGTCGAGAATTTCAAGAATTATACAATGCATTAAACAGGTTCTAGCGTTTATCAGCGAGTCTTGGTCAGTGGTTGTCAGCTGTAATTACGTTGTATCAGGGGAGATGGGCTGACATTTCTGACTGATCTTAGCTCAAATAAGTTGCTGACCCATACGGTTGGTTGTGGAAAGTGGTAATTGACATCAAAGATGTGACAACTGACTGGCTGGACCCCCCACACGTCGGTCTCATGTAGTATACATCTCAGTGCTGTGCATGCATGGGAGCATCTGCAGGTAGACCCTTGCGATGTTTTGCCTCTGGCGTTATTATGCAGCAGCTGCAGTGATGGCTGTTGTCTCTGCAGCATGTCAGGTATCGGTATTAGCATGGCTCAATTCAAGTACATGGCAAGTCTCAAGAACTGAAATTTTTGTATCAAGAAATAAAATTCGTAAAATTAACATCCCTAGTTCACAGTTATATAAACTTATGTTTATGTCCAAGAGACACCAGGAAAAAATATGGAATGCTGCACAAAACTGTATACTGGGTAGGCCTATTTTAAAATGTTAATTTGGTTTGGTTTGGATTTGTTTTGTGTACCAACATACTGCAACATTTCTTATAATTTATCAGAAAATGTTGCTTTTTAGTCCACCTGTAAGCGATAGTTTTGCTGTGGTTTCTTTCTTTTTTTTTCTCACCGCGTAATCTCCGAGCTCCGTCGGCCGATCGCTGCGAAATTTTGCACGATGCTCCTAAGTATGTTCGATTTTATAATCCCGGGCCGAAATTTTGGGTGAGCTTTCCCAAAAAAATTTTAAGGGCCGAAAACATGCAAAATTTAGCCCAATTTCGGTCGACTTCAAAGTTTGGCGGCCAATTTCTTCGGAACGGATGAAGATATTCAAAATCGGTGACTTACTTGTTCGACACTGATTCCTCCCGCGTTAGGCGAAACAAGTCTGGTGAAGTTTGGTTCAGTAACCTTGGAGATTTCGATGTTGAATTAAACCCACCGAAAGCGCATTTTTCGGCCCCTAGGGGGTGCTGCACCCCCAAATTTTTACACGCGCTAGAGAATGACTAACTATTACTGGCGCACCCCCCATCGGGGATGAGGGCCCCCCCTACAGCTTTTTTCAAAGGGGGGTCAAAAATTGGCTTAAAATGTAGTGTATTAGCCACGAGAACTTTGGAGCCAAAGGGAGCAGCCTCGTGAAACTTTGCCATGTGACGTGCTGCTAGATGGGGGTGATAACGCGAGTACAACTTTTAGGGGGCACTGCCCCCTTAAAATTTGGGAGGGCAAAAAACGTGCAAAATTTAGTACGTTTTATGACAACTTTCGAGTTTGACCGCAAATATCTCTAAACAGGATAGAGATATCAACAAGTGGTAAACGGCGTTATCAAATACAGTTAATTCCGCGTTGAATAAAAGAAATTTGGTGAACTTCAGTCCATTAACACCGGAGCTTACTCGGCTAATGTTTACCCACCCAAATCAAATTTTTCGGAAAACCATATTTCAGTCCCTAGGGGGTGCTGCACCTCCAAATTTTTACAGGCACTAGAGAATGACCAAGTCTTACTAGCGCACCCCCCATCGGGGATGGGGGCCCCCCTTACAACTTTTTTCAAAGGGGAGTCAAAAATTGGCTTAAAATGTAGCGTATTAGCCGCGAGAACTTTAGAGCCAAAGGGAATAGCTTCATGAAACTTTGCCACGTGACGTGCTGCTAGATGAGGGTGACAACGCGGGTACAACTTTTTGGGGGCACCGCCCCCTTAAAATTTGGGAGGGCAAAAAACGTCCAAAATTTAGTACGTTTTACGACAACTTTTGAGTTTGACTGCAAATATCTCTAAAACGAATAGAGCTATCGACAAGCGGTAAAAAGCATTATCAAGCACATTTAATACTGCGTTGTATAAAAAAAATTTGGTGAACTTTGGTCCACTAACACCAGAGATTACACGGCTAATGTTTACCCACCCTAAGTCAATAGTTTAATAGTGCGCATTTTGCGTATGCTAATGCATTTTTGTGCGGGCTACGTGACTTTGCTACCGGGGGAATTTCACCCCTCTAAATTTCTCCCCCCAATCGGACTTAGGGCGCCGGGTGGACTCACTTTGGGCCTTGCCCCAAATTTCTAGTTCTGTTCTATTATTATGTGTATGTATGCGCATTGCCTGTAAAGGCCATCCCCAAAATGACCTATACTGTGTTGGGTGGGACGTTGAACCCTACGCACTCACTCACTCACTTTTTTGTTGTAGTGGTAGACAAGAACAAGAAGAAAAAGAAGAAGAAATTTACAGCTATTGAGATGCCCCCTGTGCAATCCAACAGCAGTGAACATGCTGATAAAGCCGAAGAACCTCAGGAACAAGCAGTTGAAGAAGAAGAAGTGAAATGTTAGTTGTAGCTAAAAGTGTTTGCAGTAGAGTTGCATTGAAGTGGTCATTATGGCTTAATTTGTGATGTTATGTCTTTGGTAATTTAATTTGCTGCATGGCTGATAATGACAGATCAATTCCAATAATAGTAATATAATAATAAGATTAATAAGATCATTGAGGATGGTATGTATTTTTGTATTTATAACAAAAATGATGCATTGATTTATAAAGCTGTGTAAATGAAGCTGCAAAGGCATTTTAGTCAGAGTCTTTTGAGCAGAAGAAAAACTGCCGTTAATAAGCTAATGTGGTAGACCACAAATTTTTGCACCAGGTGTCCCTCGGTCTTTTGTGTAAGGATCTATTTTGTCTCTCAGTTAAGCTGTCAGATATTTGTCTATTATTTAGCATTAATATTGCACTTAGCATAGTAATAGTAGATGCCACTTCAATGTTTATGGTGCTGTCATCAGGGCAGTCCATTGTGAGAGCTTGAGTAAATGATGTCAGTGTTATTTGCTGTTAGATTGGGTACATGGATGAGTGTATGTAAATGTCTTAAGTGTTGGTTAGGTTTGATGCAACTTTAGATGAGGTTCTCGCTCTTCGAGGACTATCCTCCATCTAGAGGACAGTCAAGGAGAAAAAATCATGGCCTTGGCCAAGGCTTTGAAGACCACTGGCTTTGGCCTAGGCCTCTATGTCTTGACCTCTTAGTCAATTGTAACAGATGTGCTCTGTGCAATAGTTTTTGGGTATTCATATGATATATCCACTGAAACATTGAAACCTGTGTTTGTCTGAGCATATCTGTGGTTTATTACATTTTGATTAAGATTAAGCTGCTGGCTTTTATGTGCAGTATAAAATTGTCATATTTTGCTTACTTAGCGGCCTAGGCCTCAAAGATCACTTGGTCGTAACTTTGGTTTTGTAAATGCTGGCTTTGTACCCATCCATGGCTGTCGTCACTTGTCTGCTGTTTATATGTTTTCACAGTGCCTGGCAGTGAGGTTGCCATGCGAGTCTCGGCCGACACATCATTTAAGTCACTGGAAGATGCCGTTTGTGCATCAACTCTCAGGGCCGTAGCAGACATGGGCTTTACTCACATGACAGAAATCCAGGCAAAAACAATTCCGCCACTTCTGGAAGGCCGGTAAGGGTTCCTTCATGTCTAGCTATGTCAGTTTGTAGAAAATTGTTTTTTGTATGCTTTATATTTTTATTTTATGCCAGATTTGGATATCAGTAAAAGTATACCTTATGATAAAAAGTAATCATAGGTTGTAGATTTTTATTTTATGTCATATTTGAATATTAGTTTAAATTTGACATATAATCAATTTAATAAAATGTAGACCAAGCAAGTTTTTTACCGACTGTTGCTATTGTCTATAGATCTGTACTGAGCAGAGTCATTCTATACTCAGTGGTGACTGTGAGATGTGTTTTTTGTCTGTACTTTTTGTACTATTTTTCAATATAACATACATATCTCAATGGCAGTATTACATATCATACAAGATTTTCAAAATATGCCCTTTACATTTCTCTGTTGCTGTGGTGTGACAGAGTAACAGACAATGATCTAGCATTTCAAGTAGTACTAATGCCCAGTTTTTGAATTGAGGAGTAACCTACCAGTAACTCACAACTCTCAAGTTACTCACGGGTTAGTAAACTCGAGAGTAACCTGAGTTGCTAAAATGTCAGAAGGTACACCAGAGGTAGCTCTTCGATCTCGGGTTAGCCAACCCGAAATTCACCTTGTTTCAAAAACTAGGCACAAGTGTAGTGCTGCACAGTTGCGGCAGGTGTAAAGAGTTTCCTTCATTGTTATTTTCTGTTTTATTTGTATTAAAATTTTCTTACCTTGTGCCAAGTGTGATATCAAGTGTCATGTCAATCTCATAATCTGGCAGAGATCTTCTGGGTGCTGCAAAGACTGGAAGTGGAAAGACGCTTGCCTTCCTTATACCCGTCGTCGAACTTATCAGCAAACTTGGCTTCAAGCCTCGAAATGGTATTTTTTCTTAGGTTTACCGTGAAACTAATGAACTGTATAGAGTTGATTGTGCAATTTGGCTGTAAATGTGGTTGATGCTAATATTTTCATGTGTGATGCTTTTTCTCTTTATTTGTGCTTTTTCATGATGTTTGCGATGGATTTTCAGAATGTTTATTATATGCATGTTAAAGCACTGTCTGGTTTGAGATAAGCATGTGAGTATACACTATACACTCCAGACAGTGGTTAACCATAGATAAGAAACCATAGATAATGGACTCAGCAAAAATTCTGAAGCCCAAAAAGTGCCACGCCCACTCTGCATATGCAGGATAAATATTTAATATATCGACTTATAAGCATCCTTAGTTTGGTTTGCGCAACGAAAAGTCTTAAGGTTACGTGATCCAAAAGTTCATGATATGCTATTTAAAAAAATAAAATAGCAAAAACAATCTGGCTTGCTAGCAGACAATCATGACGTTCATGATGTCATTATTGTTTGTCGAGATTATATAACCTACGTTTTTGATGGCCTACCTAACAATAACACGTTATGCATACCTGCTGACGGCACGGCAGACGAAAAAATAAAAACGTTTAGTTTTGTTGTATTGAAGCAATATTCAAGTGCATATGTTTTTTCATGCTCCTGCTTGGGCACGAAATTAGCACATTTATAATATACTCATCTATGAACTAACACTAACATGTTAGCCATTAAAAACGCAGCTATAGGTTGGTGGATCATAGCCATAAAAATATGCACGATGAATATTTAATGAAATGGGGTTCAATTAGCTTCAGCTCGTTGCAGTACGTGAATGGTGAGTAAACAGTCTACGTTGTGTCTCAAAAAAAAACATCCTCAACATTTTTGACTGTAACTTGAAAACCAATTATCAGATTTTGATAATTTTGGGTATGAATATAATGACACAACTTGTCAACAAACGACCATTCAGTTTCCCACCTCACTCAATGTATGCTTCTGCACTATTTAGAGAATGCAGATCTAATGATCTCTTGAGTTGTAAGACAAGCATTCTAGCTGTTACACTGCCAAACCAGTATTTATTCCAGCTTTTGATTTATCTGAGAAATACCTTGCAAGCTGTTTTCTAGTTTTTAGATTCTGTATACATTGAATTCTGGGCTTTGTTGCTTCACTGCCATTTGCCGGTGGATGATTACAGGCACCGGTGCTATCATTATATCACCAACGCGTGAGCTATCGATGCAGACGTTCGGGGTGCTCAAAGAATTGCTGCAGCATCACTTGCACACATTTGGTCTGATCATGGGGGGCACAAACCGCCAGGAAGAAGCTAAGAAACTCAGTCGAGGTGTCAACATTCTCGTGGCTACACCGGGACGACTGCTCGATCACATGCAGGTCAGAAGGCCTATTAGTTCATCAGTGATGAGCAGCTAACTCAGATAAAATAATTAAACTATAACTAAATGCAAATACAAAATTAATTCAACTATTAGTTAGAAACTTTTTTGGCAATATAGCTAACTAAACTAATAATTTTTAATTAAACTTTTTACCACTAATTTACAGCTGTAGGGAAAATTGGTGTAACATTGTTGATGAATGTTGTTCATATTGGCTACAAGTAAACTGTCAATTTAAGAAATATTTAAACACTTTAAACATGCAAAAATTGAAATACATAAATAAAATTTATTTATGTAATTTGCTTTTTACATGTTTGAAGTAAATTATGGTAAATTGGCGTAACATTGCTAATGAATGCTGTTGATATTGGCTGCAAGTAAATTGTTAGTTGACGAAAGATTTTTGGATTTTGAATGCTGAAAAAGTAAAATACTAGAATAAATAATAAGTCGCTGTCTTGATTTGTGATATTATTTTTATTTACTCCTGCATCAGTTGCTACCATCAGTTTATTGCAGTCAGTCCAATGATATTTAAAGTTTAAAAATCTACAAGTGATTGCATTATTTTTTTAAATTAAACTATTTAGTTGCTAACTAAAAATAAGACATTTAAGTCAGATGAAAATGTTTATTTTCATAGCAGCCCGATTGTTATTCATGTTGTGTGTAGAATACGTCGGAGTTTATGTACAAGAACCTGCAGTGTTTGGTCATTGACGAAGCTGATCGTATCTTGGACCAAGGTTTTGAACTGGAGATGCAGCAGATTGTCAGACTCCTACCAAGTATGAACTGTTTATTGTACTAATCTACCAGTGATGGGGTCATTGAGGGCTGTCCTAGAATTTGGACTTTGAGGTCATCTCGAGGATAAAAATCATGGCCTTGGCCTCGAAAAAGTCTGGTTTGGCCTTGAAGACCAGAGGCCTTGGTCCAGTGACCTTTGCCTTCGTCTTGTCCTCAATGCTTTGGCCTCTGGTCACTTGTAATAAATGTGTTTTGTGCAATGAGCTTTTGGCATTTGTACAATATATCTACTGAAACATTGAAACTGTACTTCTCTGAGCATTTTTATGGTTCATTACCATTTGAATAGGATTAAGCTGGCTTTTGATGTGCAGTAGCAAATTGTCATACTTACTTTACTTATTTATCTACTGACTTTGGCAGGTTGGCATTGAAAATGCTGGCCTTGAAGCTTGTTGTTACATTGTCAATTTGCATGCAAACATTGAAAGAATTTCTTATATTTGATACATTGTGAATACAGATTTGATGATTATTCTCACTGTTAATTAGTTTATTAACTTAAATGTGTAAGATTATTTTCAGATCTTATAACATCTGGAATATACTGTCTTGACTATCCATGACTATAGTATGGTCAACCTTTCTCTAGCGACAGCTGGGCTTTTGTCTCAAAGTCAGATATTGAATTTCTACCTTACAAACTGTCACGGATTGAAATTTTACTGTTATGTGCTAGAACGTCGACAGACAATGTTGTTCTCGGCCACACAAACACGGAAGATAGAAGATCTTGCGCGGATATCGCTGAAGAAAGAACCACTGTATATTGGAGTCGATGATCAGAAAGACAAAGCAACAGTTGAAGGCCTTGAACAGGTTGATTTCATATATGTGCAGTCGCTCTGAGAAGTATAGTAGTTGTTGTAATAAAATTTAATACTAGAAGGCATTCATGCAAGTGCATTTCTCCGCCAAGTGAAGTAATTTAAGCACTACTACTACTGCTTCTACTATCACAACCACAAAAACTACTGCTATGCCTACCACTTCTATTAATTTTTGGCCAAATTCCACAAATGTCGCTGCCGTGGCAACAAGCATCGGTCATAGTCTAATTAGATTGGCCTCAGCCAACTGCTCGTCCCCCAAAACCCTCTCTCCATTAGATGCAGTGATCTTGGAGATATTGTTTACACAAGCTGAGTTATTTTGTTGCCATGGCAACAGGGGTTGGTCAAGGGTAAATATAAATGACATCGCAAATAGGCTGATTCCTTGTGACGTCACACTAAAGCACAGTCAGACTTCACAGACAGACAGACAGAAACAAAGTGATCTCTTAATCTCCAATGTTCACAACATTTACCTTGCCGGAGATAATTATTGTTTATTGGCTATGTTTCAACTTTGTTTAGTTCAGTATTATTGCTCATACTTCGATTTGTATATTATGATTGTGGTACAGGGCTACGTTGTTTGTCCATCAGAGAAAAGATTTTTGCTGCTTTTCACTTTCCTCAGAAAGAACCGAAACAAGAAAGTGATGGTGTTCTTCAGTTCTTGCCTGGAAGTGAAATATTTCCACGAGTTACTCAACTACATCGACATTCCAGTCACTTGCATTCATGTAAGCTCAAATTATTTGTCTCTTTTTCCATACTGATTTACATTTATGTAGATAAGAACTGAATTTATTAATAGTATTTGTAGTCTGTTATGTGACAAGAGCTGTGACGATGTTTTGTGACCCAAATGGTCAAATTTTAAGGCTCAGTGACTGTAACAAATTTTAACTTACGAACGTTAATATGCGACAGATATATAGTGGCAGTGGGACAGAAAACACCCCATTCTACAGAACGTATTTTTAGTTATTATTACTTTCGTTATTATTCGTTTTTGGTAGTTGAATGATAATTGTCATTAAATGATTTAACTGTTGGTTTATAGGGGAAGCAGAAGCAGAACAAGAGAACGGAAATGTTCTTTCATTTCTGCAACGCCAAAGAGTCCATCCTTCTCTGCACGGACGTCGCAGCCCGGGGTCTGGATATCCCTGCAGTGGACTGGATCGTTCAGTTTGATCCACCTGATGATCCAAAGGTCTTTGCTTTTCTGACTCTGGCACTCGTCAGTAGTTTGAAAAATTTTTTTGCACTGCTTTTGAAGACAACTACACACACGGTGTTTCATAAAAATGGCCCCTTTTTGTTTTTTTATAATTTACTCAAATTATGAGCAATTTGCATGAAATTTTTACCAGTTGTAGCTGAAGAAATACTAATTCGAAATATATGAACAAAATATGGCAGTTGATTAAATATTCTTTGCTAGTCGTGATGGAACGCTGATGTCATAATATGTCACAGGTATAAACTTGCTAGTCTCAACTGGTGCTGTCAGTTGCTACCCTGCTTTGATGTTGAACTTAGTCTGGTTCACTAATGAAAAGTGCTTATCGGTCAACACTTAGCAACATGGAAACATGAAATCGGTCGTCTTGTGATCCAAAAACTCAACATCTTGCAAGCTCGGTGTGATAGTGCACTGTCTTGCTCGAACATGTGAAAGACCAGCTATCCCCACAGACATGTAAATTCGATCGCTTTGCACGTTTTTCTGGCTGCAACTGTAAAACTTCAAATATTTGATACCAACGAACCAGATTTTTCATTACTGAAGCAGGGTAGCACCTGGCAGCACCAATTGGAATTAGCCTGTTTGTACCCGTGACATATATAATGTGTTACATCACGACTAGCAAAGAATATTTAATCAACTGCCATATTTTGTTCATATATTTCAAATTAGTATTTCTTCAGCTACAACTGGTAAAAATTTCATGCAAATTGCTCATCATTTGAGTGAATTATGAAAAAAACAAAAAGGGGTCCTTTTTATGAAACACCATGTATGTAAAAATGAATGAAGATACTCCAATATTCTCAGGAACAGAAATGTTTGCCAGGAAGTCTAGTTTGCAATAATATAAGATTGATGCGGATATTTGCTAGGGTTTTCACCTGTGGAGACAACAATTATCACAAATACTGCAGTGCAGCATGAAGTCTTACTGAATTCTGTGCGTTCTGCTTACTAGTAAAGATAATTGGCAGCTTTATTCACTTCAGGGTTGCCACAGCTCCTTCAATGTATTCGAATTTTTTGGCATTTTTCCAGGACCTGGAAAGTCATTGAGAACAAAATAGGGTATTGAAAGTTTTGCAATTTGATGGAAGAGACTCTTGAATTCCTTGAATTTTAGTTTTTTTTTTTAATTATTGTGTCTGCGATGTGAAGTTATTCTTAACAGTATATGATGCTATAACTATTTAACAGGATGTGGCAAAATACCACAGAAGCAGGTATGGAAAATGTACTTGAAAGCTTATGAATAATGTTTGAAGGAAAAATGGTGAATGTCTGCCTTTTAACTATGGCCACCATTTTACTAAGTAGCTAGCAGCTCATATCCATGTTGAACTGTGGGCGTAGGAATACATTCACCGTGTCGGCAGAACGGCACGGGGTGAGGGAGGTCATGGACATGCCTTGTTGATCCTTCGGCCAGAGGAGCTGGGGTTCCTGCGCTATTTGAAGCAGAGCCGAGTGCCTCTCAATGAATACGAGTTCAGCTGGGGCAAGATTGCCAACATTCAGCCGCAGGTTCAGCGCCGCGACTTTTTGTTGGTTTAACTTGTAGAAAGAATATTTTCAAAATATGAAAAAAAACGTTTGTAAACACATGTTTTATAAAAAAAACTTACAATCAAACATTTGTAAGCATTTATCACGACTGGTTTAACTTGCTAATGACCACACTTGGTGAAATAACTGCCAGATAAAGATTATATCCAGTCACACCCCAGACTGGTTATGTTAACCGTAGTATGGGGGTTCATTCAAGTCTAACACATTGATTCTCATTACTTATTGATCAACCCTCATATATGATTGGCCAATATGTTTGACCTGTCTATTGAAGTTTTTCATAGCACTGTTTTCTGATTCTGTTCATCATTTATTGTAAGAGCTTGTCATTTTGCAATGCATTAAGAATGTGGTCACTCCAGAAGTGTTTGGTGATAAGCTGTGAATAGAGATGGGTTGGAATATTTATAAAATACAAATATCTACATCATACTCTTTTGCCATAGGGTAAATCAACAGGATTTGTGCTTAGGCTTGTGAGTTGCGAAAATGAGTATTTCTGTTTACCACAGGGTTGGCATTTTATAATGTCCAATAACGACAAGGATTTGATTAAATATTTTTTTCTATTTTTATTGGCTAATGAATGTTGAATAACTTTTCTTGGTGTCTGCCTAACATTTGTTAGGTGGTGGAAATGCAGAAAGATAAACAGTTTGAGTTGTGTTTTATGTGTTTAGTTGGAAAACCTGATATCCAAGAACTATTACTTGCACCAGTCGGCGAAGGAAGGCTACAAGTCATATGTTCGCTCATACGCCTCTCACAGCCACAAGCAAATCTTTGATGTCGAGACACTCGACTTGCAGAAGGTTGCGCTGTCGTTCGGCTTCAAAGTTCCGCCATTTGTCGACCTCAGTATCCTTTGATCAGAGATTGTCACAATGCAGTGTGTGCGGTTGTTGTTGTAGTTTTTGGTTAACTCATTTGCTGTTAAACGTTCTCTGAGCACTTCTACTGTATACTAGACCATCACAGTGCACCTAAAGTACTAGTAATTTCACAACATATACATACTAAAACATTTTGTTTCATTATTATTTTTCGATGAAGTTGGCTAGATGAACGCTGGTCATGTGCTCGCTCGTCGGGCCATTTTGCATTTTGTTTGCCACAGCTTGGCTTTTACATCATTTCAATACACTCGTAGTTCGATCAGACAAACAAACAGTTCATCGTCATCATCAGTTTATTTTGGAAACACAGGACAATGTCAGAAAATACAGAACAGAACAATAAAACATGTGTTCCAAGGGTTAGAAAGGCCGCAGCGGCACTTACAACTGCCCATATAACAAAAAGTAGCACGGTATAATAAGACAGAGCAAATATGAACGACCAGTACTGAATAATAAAATTAAAATCAAAAAACCTTGAGAAAATCAGAGAAA
>Ga0056128_1007094_pt1 | contig 14135 bp, 8 predicted proteins | sample WorMetLIZISLAND2_FD_71113 | JGI IMG/M metagenome (GOLD analysis project Ga0056128, IMG submission 71113) | Marine gutless worms symbiont microbial communities from Max Planck institute for Marine Microbiology, Germany - Olavius geniculatus... ... | reverse complement strand
TTGCAGTTTTCATGGTTTTTTTGCATTAACTACAAAATTGAAAAATTGTTCGAAATTAATCGATTAATCGCGATTAATTTTTGGTGATTAATCGATTAAAAAAATTTTAATCAGTACCAGTTCTACTTTATTGCTAATTGTTTACAGAATGTATCGGTGAAAGAATTTTGAAAATCGGTTAATATTTGGCGAAGCTATAGACAATCACAAAGTGGGACGTTTTGGGGGACTCAGTGTAGAGTCCTACAAGCAGCCGTCGGTGAAGATTCGGTGATTCTAGCTTGCACCGTTTTTGACTGATCCACCCGTGTGACGGCGGACGGACAGACGGACGGACGGTCAGACAGACGGACGGAATTGCGATGGCTAAGACGCGCTACTGCAGTACCTGCTTTCGTGCGTAAAAACTGCAGCGTATAGGCTAAACGACCGAGCGTGGAATAAGTATGTGAAACACTGTCTAGAGTGAGATAAGTTCGTAGGCCACTGCATACTCACTCACACACTGTACACTTGCATCAGCAGTGAAGGCGATGCTGTTGCAGACGTGTCACTGGAAGACAGTGGTAATTACACGTGCCAGGTACGAGGTCACGGTTCAGTCGTCAAGGCGCGTGTTACTCACTACATCTTCGTCCGAGGTCAGTTACAGACTCTTGACCTGCACTAATTCGTGGACTCAATGCCATTAATTCGTATCATTACCTTCGCCAGGGAGGTAATGTCTTTGCCAGACTTTGTTTGTCTGTCTGTCTGTCTGGGTGTGAGCAAGATAACTCAAAAAGTTATTGACGGATCTTTCTGAAATTTTGAGGGTATGTCGGGCATGGCACAAACTACCAGTGATTCGATTTTGGGGGTGATCCGAAAGGAAACCTAAATTCTAGATCACTTTGAAATTTCGTTACCATTGCGTTAAAGGGGGCATAAGGGAACCGCTGGCAAAAATGAATATAGTGACGCCACCTGGCGAATAACATTGCCTTGGCGGAGGTACCTGCGGGCTATGACTGCATTCTAGTTATTCATTAATTTATACACACACAATAGCGTGTCTCGTTGTACAATGCTATTGTCGTCGAGTAGTACGTGCATACGAGATGGTTGCGTGTCACAATGTAAAACAAGTAATCTGAGCAATGCTAACTTGATGCGCGACAGCATCAGTGCTACCACATGGGGGATTAGTGTACAACGTGCAATAAAATAATAATAGTGCGTTTTGAAGGCGGTACACAAATTTGATAGGCCTACCCCAATTCGATGATTTTATGAACGTATAGGGTGGGCTAGAAACAGACTGTTTTATTGGACCAATCTGTACCTGATTGAAACGTTGCAGATTCCGTGGAGCGGGTCTACTACCAGACGGCGGCTGCATACAGTGACAGTGTGACGTCGTCGACGGATGATGACGGTCATCAGCCGATGACCGACGTCGAGAGCTCCTCACTGAGAACGTTGAGATGGACGGATGGCGTGGTCGAGACGTTGTCTTGCGTCAGTGTGGGCGGCTATCCAGCACCGATCGTCGCGATACAGCTGGATTCAGTCGACATAACCGATCAGTTCGCACTGTCCTACTCAGCAACTCTACTCGGCACCAGAGGACTGCGTCTTATTGACTATGTCACTGAACGGTATGCTTTTGCACCGGTGTTGTAAAAGTGAAGGTGGTATAGGCTATAAGAATTTCATCACAGAGCTACGGAGCGTTACCTGCCTGCCATATGTGAATGCCCCCGTCTTAACCCCAGCCAGACAGGCCAGTATTCGATTTACCTAACGCGGAGGGATAGAAGACTGAGTTGAATTGTCGTGAACGTTCTCCCGCTTAAAAGGTCAAATGTCAGAGTTAGGGTTAGGGTCATGGTTAAGGCTGAGTAATGCGGGATGGCACTATGTTGTCACTGAGCTGACATTTTGTGTAGTTGTTGTTGGTGTCGTTGTTTAGGCGCTGCAGTAACTACAGCGTGTCTTCAGTAGACGACGGCAGAACGATGTCTTGCATTGTCACTGTGCACGGCTTGGCTCCGGTGGTTGCTAACGTCACTCTCGACGTTCACTGTAAGATTTACTGTGCAGCTACTTCACGAGGGGCGAGCAAAAAGTTTTGAGCCTGACTATGTTCCACTATCATTGTGGGCAAATAAAATAATGTTATGGCCCTAGCAACGGTGTCTTGTTAGTGTTCTTGAAAAAAGGCGTGTCGTCTGCTAGTTTACTTTGCAGAATATAATGTATTAAACGTCAGTCATTTGACATTCTGACTGACTTAACAAAATCCGACATCGTGCGGTGATAGAGTTTTTGACACTAGAAAACGATACGCAACTGAATGACTGTTGTAGGGCCTATACGATGAATGTATACCGTCATATGGAACGGTAAAGCGCTGGGCTGCCGAGTTCCAGCGAGGCAGAAAAAGCCTTGAAGATGAGCCCCGCTCGGGACGTCCGTCCGACGTTGTCTGTGAACAAAACTGTAGTGCAGTGGAAAATATCGTTATGCAAAATCGTCGCGTCAATGTGCATCTGATAGCTGACACTGTGTGCATAAGCACTGGTTCAGTAAGCACGATCTTACGCGAACGTTTGTTGATGACACAAGTCTGTGCAAGATGGGTACCCCGAATGCTTGATGAGAAAATGAAGCAATGTCGATGTGAAGTGTCAAGTAAAAATTTGAAGCTCATGAAGTTTGAGTGGGATTTGTTTGTGGACCGCATAGTAACTGGCGATGAGACCTGGATTCACCATTATGATCCTGAGTCTAAACAGGAAAGCATGCAGTGGAATCATGCCAGTTCTCCATCGCTCCTTAAGTTCAAGGTGCAGGCGTCTGCTGGCAAGATAATGTGTACTGTTTTCTGGGATGCCGAAGGTATATTGCTGATTGACTATATGCCTCACGATGCGACGATTACAGGGGTTTATTATGCTGAGTTACTTCGCAAATTGTGACGCAATCAAAGAGAAGCACCGAGGAAAGTTGCACAAGGTACCCTTACTGTTGCATGCATGACAATGCACCTGCACACAAGTCACATGTTAGACAAGCTGCTTTACATGAATGTGGGTTTGAAGAAATGCATCATTCACCACATTTTCTTGATTTGGTACCAAGTGATTACCACCTGTTTCCAAATTTGAAGAAATATCTCCGTGGTCAGAGATTTTCGACAGACAGTGAGCTCAAGCACGCGACCGACGAGTAGCTGAAAGGACAGTCGGAATTGTTTTATTTTACCGGCATAAAGAAACTTCATGATCGTTATGGGCTGTGCATCGAAAAAAGCGGTGATTATGTTGAAAAATGAATGTAGGCCCCTATGCACACCAGTCTATCTTTTCTTTAAATATGTTGGGCTTAAAATTTTTTGAATGTCCCTCGTATATCATGTGTGTTGTTGTGTTTTGATTAATTGATAAATCGTTTTTTTGTTCGTGTCGGAATAATACCCCGTAGTTCGCAGACCCACGCTGCTGACGTATTAATTTGTAAAGTAGAATAACATGTAAAATATCGTTTTTCTAGAAGAACTGTCAATCAACTTGTTTGTGTTTACGTTGACTAGACTTGACTGAATTACACCACGGGCGTCTGACGAACTGAAAGCTCTCATTGTACTTGTTATTTAGGGATGTTCTTAAGACCAGGTTGCCGATGTTGGGCCAGTCCGAGGATCAAAGCCTGTAATGACTTTTCAAGTAGCCCAGTCTCTATGGCCACGATACGTCAACGGTACAGACGGACAGACAGCAGTACGGTGACAATACTGTGTTTTGCATAATTGCGTCGCGCGGTAAACACAATCAACTGTGAGAGTTTTCTCTTGCCGGGGTCCATAAATCGCAAGGTAATCAAGCACGGCATACCGGTATACATATATCACACTGCTGGAGTGGATAAGCGAGTACGCAGTACGAGCTTATACCGCTTTAGACAGTGCGGTATCGTACTTCCACGCTCAGATCCCATAACTGCACCGTCGTTTGCTTTATGACGCACCACTGCAGCCGAAAATTGTGAAAACAGTAGCCTACTAGCGCAAGCTAAACATGTGGTGATGGTGGTAGTAATGAATGTTGAAGACGGTGCTTTGGGGGAGTGTTGGTCGGCATCAGCTGCCCATGGAGATCGCAATGTGCGTTTGTCGTGTCGTGTCCGTTGCAAGCCGCCGCTGACTGCGTTGTTCTGGATTGTCGACGACGTCGGAACGACCGTCTCCGACGGACAGATAGTCGGCGAATACTGGGTACTTGTACAGGTCCGCCGCGTTGTATACTTACTTTATACAATTATATAGGCATCTACTTTTAGAGTATACGATGTGCACGGATGCCTTGAAAATGACCCTTAGTGGTGCATTGTACCCCGCAAAATTGGGCCTTACTCGTAACTACAAATGCAGCCTGTTTATTGTAATGTTTTACTGTGCTTGAAAAATGTTGTAAAAATATAATCTCGCCGCTCTCTTAGCAGAATCATAGTATCTCTTAGTAGATTTATAACGCTAATTATGCAGTAGGGCCCTGTTGTTCGCAGCACGTTAACTATGATGGCGTAATAATGCGATATATGTGTGATGTGTGTGATACTAATATTAGGCTTGAGCAAACATCGCTCATAATAATGTGCTACTGTATATACAGAACGTTGACGCTGCTACGATCGACTGTCAACTATATCTGCGACGTGCACACGACGACAGCTTCCGTGTTTACACGTTGATTGCTGAAAACAGAGTCGCTGTTAGGTCTTTTCGTGTACCTCTACTGCGCAGTAAGTTTTCCCTGGCATCCAATTCACTTCTGTTGAACTGCAATGTCATAGTATTGAGCATGGCCGCCGACAAAAAAAATCAGGGTCGACATAGTCTCTTCAACAGGTTTTTCCGTCAAATCCATTTTACTCCACCATTCTTTTTTCCTGTCTCTGTCATCCCTTGCCGGGATTTCTGATAGGAGAACCAAATCGCGATAGCGTAGTGGAGTCTCTGCAGTAACTAGAACCAAATTCCACATATCGTTGTCGTATAAAACCGTGTCAGTTTAATTTTAACAACAGCTGTAGTGTTGTTAATCAACTGTAATGAATCTCTGCTATTAGAAACCAAAAAATCTTAAATATACCTTCCTGTACTTTAATAGTGCTGCTTTACTTTTTTGCTACAAAGATTTGTTCCCTGTTAGAAGTTACAGCGCTGCCACACATGGGGGACGCTGAAATCGCGAGAGAACAACGCGGCACCAAGTAACAGGGGTGGACATCGCGAAACTTGACAACGCAGCACCAGAACAGAAGTTGAGCAAAAAGGGTCCCTTCATCATTGAGCACAGACAGTAGCCTACTACCAGTCCGACCAATGAAGCGTGGCCAGCCGGCCGCAAAGTCACATGGCATGCAATTGTCGGTTAGCCTAGTAGGCCTTGTCATCAACGTCGTCTAAAAGCCGGCCTAAACGTCTCGTGGTCCGCGAAGTTAATATTTGTGTTAAGTTTGGTCAGTATAGAGCCTATCAAGTATGGAATATCGTGCCATTAAAAAATCACCGCTATGTTTACGCGCACGCAGATCAAATTTATAAACGCGTGCATAGCCTACTGTTGGACTCATTAAGTAAGCTTACTTGAAATGTCATGTAACTGGATGTGGTGTGGATCGGCGAAGCTTGGGGACAATGCATTCTTCTTGGGGGTAAGAGAAAATACGTTGTTGTGAATGTAACTTTACATATAAATGTAAAAGTAAAGGGCCGTGTTTTTGATTTTCAGAAATGTCTTTGCGTAGTTATTATTACGTGCACATGGTTTCTAACTGTAACGGATAATATTCATTTGCAATTTGAGGAAAACAATCTACAGTTTAATTATGACAAAAAAGCATACAAGGTTTGTTGAAACCACACGCGTATAGTTGTTTTTCATGTATTTTATTTATGTTAAAATGTTCTTATGTAGTACTGTTGTATATACTTGTATTGTCCTATCTTGCTAATATTTTTCTAACTAAACGTGTGTCACAGTTTACTCAGTGTTGAACTGACTGATTTGGTTTTTTATGGAATGTTTTATATAATACTGCTGTGTTTTGCTATTTTGCAAAACGCGTGTCAAAGCTCAAAGTTGGTGCAATGTTTTTATATAATACGTGGAATTAGAGTTAATTTTACGCGTCATTTAGGGTTATTTTGCGTTGTTTCGCGATGTCTACCCTTGCGATCTGGTGCCACGTTGTCCAGTTCCGTGATGTCAGTCCCCACAATTTCGATGGTCTCGCGATGTCAGGTCTCGCGATTTCAGTCGCCACCACACATGTGTTTGTGGTACAGCATGTATTAAGTAGAGCCGAACAATTTAGTTTAGTGGAAAAATTATGTTTGTCTAGTTTCGTAATTGATGCGTTGTGCGTGTGCGCAAGTACGCCATTGTACGTAAACCTATGGCCCATATGCGGGCTATTTTTTGTTTCTTTGATACGAGAACCTGCGTGGTATATTAGAAAAAATATTGACGATGCGTGTTGCAGAGTTGCCGTCAACTAGTGCGATGTTACAGACGTCAATGAACGAAAGCTGGCCTGCACGAAGGACAGAATTTGTACATGCAGACACATCTGACAGTCATCGCGGGCGCTTCTGGCGTCACGTGACCATCTGCTGCTTTTTGATAACACTAACATGCGGCTTCTTCTGAGCGCTTCATACTTTGTTCAGAAAAAAACACCCACTCACGTTTTCTTCTATATCTCCCTGAAAAATGTTCAGATTTGCACAAAATTTTATTTTTATGCCACGATAAAAAGTGATCGCTGTATTGTAACGTTTTGAGATTGCAGCAGTGGAGATTTTTTAAAACTTTATCTATATTTGCAAAAGATGTGGACAAAAGTTTGATGTTTTGCTTATCGACTAAATGTGTAGTTATTTGCATCTGCCACATTTATTGTTGCAACAACTGTTGTCGCAACAGTTTCTTGAACAGTTGCAGCAACTGTTGCTGCATTTATTACTGGATTCCACATGACGTTAGCACACAAAGCATCTGGGGTCAACGTTGACCCCAGCTGGTACTCGATGTAACTGTTCGCTAAATTCTATGAATTAATTATCAATCACATAAAACTGTCATACGTAGATAATGTATGCATGAAAATGTTAAAAGTCACGAAATTTCAATATTTTATGTTTAACCACTGCAGAAAAAATACACTAAAAGTTTGTTTTGGGGTCAACGTAGACCCCACGGTATTAGCAGGGTTAAATTTTACTGCAACATTTCTTGAACAGCGGATGACAGACTGCACGCGACACATTGTACAAAAATGTCAACGTGGCAAGTGCCGCGTGGTCGAGAAACGTCACAAGAAACCAGCGCTGCATTTCCGCTGTTAGCTGTCTCCATTCACCGTGTGCCAGGCCTGGTATCGCGATGGAAAGAATGACCAGGGTAGCGACCGTGTGATCCGGGCATATAATTACACCGACGGAGTGCTGTAACGCTACCTCCGTATTATTGTGTTGATATTATTATTATTACCTCCGCCAAAGAAGTAATGTTTTTGCCAGACTTTGTTTGTCTGTTTGTCTGTTTGTCTCTGTGTCAGCAAAATAACTCAAAAAGTTATGGACGGATCTTTCTGAAATTTTCAGAGAATGTCGGGAGTGGCAAAAACTACCAGTGGTTTAATTTTGGGGGTGATCCGGAAAGAATCCTGGATTCTGGATCACTTTGAAATTTTCGTTACCATTGCTTTCAATGGGGCATAAGGGAAACTGCTGCAAAACCGAACATGGTGCTGCCACCTAGCGAACAACATTGCCTTGGCTGAGGTATGCGGGATATGACTGCTTTCTAGTATTAACTTGATATCAACGAGAGATCTATACAAAATACAGCAAGGCTTAAGCTACGTGTAGTAACTTACCTGTGCTGCATACATCGGGTCTTGTCAGTATAGGCCTATACACTGTTAACCTTTCTGAACGCTGGGAAGATATGTATTGTTGACGTATAGGCCTATGGTGTATTTTATATTTTCATAGTTTATAATTTCGTATTTTGTATTTTCGCGCGTTTAATTAATCAGTCCAAACTAGCATGATAACTGCACTATCTTGCAGAAATTTGATCACAACTTGATTCGTGTTCACTGCTTATACACTGTGTACGGAAAAAAGTAACCCCCTAGACGTCGTACATTAAAAATGAATCTGAACAAAATTTCGTACGATTAATCCCCAGTAAATTCCCAAAGTTTTAACAAATGTTGTTAAAAACATTATTTTAGCGGAGTTATTAATTGTTGAATGTCGATAAAAAAATGATACAATGTATTCTCCGTTACCAATATGGTTTTATACATAAGTAAACCCTTCCTTTATTGTACATTTACGTAACTCCAACAAACAACCGCTAATTTTGGCTAAATTCTACGTCAACAATGCATTACTTATTGGCAGTCAAACTGCTAAATTTTAGTTAAATCTGCCAAAGCAAACAATAGCTACAGCGGCTTTTGTGAGGTCACCCCAAAACACTTTAGTTTCAGGTCTTTGTGAATGGCGTCAGACACAAAGATCTGAAACTGAAGTGCTTTGGGGTAACCTCACAAAAGCCGCTGTAGCTATTGTGTGCTTTGGCAAATTTGACTGAAATTTGGCAATTTAACTGCCAATAGGTGATGCATTGTTAATGTAGAATTTTGTCAGAATCAGATGTTGTTTGTTGGAATGATGCAAATGTACAGTAACAGAGGGATATATTTGTCTAACGCAATGTTGGTAACGGAGATATTGATATTCAACAATTAAAATAAAAAAATGACATTTTTAACGAAATTTAATGGTCGTTTTAGCAATTTATTTGAAATTAAATGTGCAAAATTTTATTCAGATGACTTCAAGTTTGACATTTTTATTTTACATTTTTATGTCTAGGGATAACTTTTTCTCACACAGTGTATAAATAAAAACAATGTTTATGCAGGTAAGGAAAATAATGGGGAAGGAAGTAAGTATTATAATAATTATAAAATTGTGATCAACCATACGAACTAATACTAAGTCTTGTACGCATAACCGTGCTAACTAGCTATGTGCGAATTTCCTGTAGTGTAGGACTACAAAAAAGAAGTTGATTGACGGCAATTAAGTTATTGTAGTAATAAAACAGGTTAAATTACTTTGGCTCACATTGTACAAAGTTCTGTTTTTGCAACATTTTACTTGCTCACGAAACAAACAGAAGCATTGTTTATTGCAACAGTTGGTTGACTCATTGATCGTTGAATGCCGTTGCGTATCGACATTTATTAAGAACTTGATAGTGTTTTGCAATTAACACACACACGCAGGCACAATGACATGTTTGCTACATGCAGATAATGTTAGTCATCGTGAGAACTGCATTGTGAGCTCAGACAAGGACTACTAACCAAGCGCGTCGAGCTGAATAGGCCTATATAGTGTGGCAGTAATGCTGATTTTCTGATTGATGAGCGTCACGTTGCCTCTATGTTCATGCTAGGCCTACGCGGCATCTCAGACATGACACTATCTATCTGCCACTGATTGAAGACGTCCGTTACGGTACGCTACTAGGGGCCTGTCAGACAACATTCCAACCACGCATCGTCGATCACGTACTATGTAGAACGATTGGCGATAAATTATCTAAACGAACGATTAAGTTAAGTTTACTGCAGTGCATTTTTTGCATTGCTTGCAAAGACATCAATAAATAGGCAAAAAACATTAAAACGCACATAAAATGCTTGCTTGTGTTGCTCGTTGGATGTACACTGTGTCTCAAAAACATCTCAAACATTCTCGATTGTAACTTGAAGAAGGATTATCGGATTTTCATAGATTTTGGTGCGAACACTCCTGAGACAACTTGCTATTAAATAAATGTTCAATTTCTCACCTTATTCGAAGTCTGTTTGTGCACTACCTGGGGAAAACAGAACCAACAAAATATTGCTTTTTTATCCAATGCAGTGTTATTGTTTAATCTAAATAACGCACAAAAAACATATTTTGTTAACTTTCTTGACACTTTGGCTGACATTTCATCAAATTGTTTCGTTTTTAACTGCCTACAGTGAAATTGCTTAAAATATGGCCGCATTGTGCGAACACAGGCATGAAGACGCTTTCCACAAGGAGCCGTACATTCCCCCTGGACATGTTCCCCCCCGGACGTTTTCCCCCTGCTTTTCGAGTGCCTAGGACGTTTCCCCCTATGCCAGTAACAACATATTATCAGTGTCAGCGCCAAGCCTAAACAGAAATTTCTTGCAACACCAAAAGCAACTCCGCTTTTGAAGTCTCATCACTGTTAATATTTTTAAACACAATGAGTCTTAGTAGGCGCGAGTTCGCGACAATTAACAGCAATTAGGAATGTAGATTACGCGCCCACGAGACGATTAAACTCAACTCGATACAGAATGAACCAGGACAGTAGAAGTAGTTAACGCACATATTTTTACATAGGCTACATAAAGAAAGCAAAATCCGATGAATTGCATTATTGCAGACACTTTCCTTCCTGTGGCAACAGTGCGCTTTGAGTGGCATTTTGACGTCGCAGTCCGCAGCTCTTTCTTCAGGAGTTGAAAATTGAGACTTTTTGAGAATTGCCCTTTGTTTGACGTATTATGTAGGCTTATTAATAATAACACAAGAATTTTATAACACAAGAATATCTGATGTTTGCTGTTTTTTTCCACCATGCTGACACAAGTTATGCCACTATCAAGCGCTCGATCGATTTTCATGTAACAGCATAGGAAGGGGGTATCGCAAAAACCGGGAGGGTGAAACGTCCGGGGTGCCACCGACCATGGGGAACGTCTGGGGGACATGTCCAGGGAGGGAAATGTCTTACACCCTTTCCGCATTTATTGACAGCAGTATCGATAATGTTCTGCTTAGACTACTTCAGACTAATCCGGACTTCACCAGTCACTTCTTGAATTCATAAACATTCCTGAACGTCATCTCGTAGACACACTGCTTTATAACAGTCAAATCTTATAATCGACGAATGTGGGGGCCAGAGATCTGGATAGATAGAATTTACTGAAAGTTTTTCCCCAGTCATTTTAACACATGATTTGCTTGGTCGGTTTTCCCAGGTAGTGCAAAAGCAAAAGTTGGGTGAGGTGAAAACTTAAACAATAATTTAATAGCCAGTGGTGTCAAAAAAATTCAGACTAAAAATTATTAAAATCTGTTGATGTTTCTTCAAGTTATGATCGATAATGTCGGGGATGTTTTTTTCACGTTTTTGCGTATTTCAATGCATATTGCGCTTGGTCTGCATTCCCTTGGTAGTGCAGAAGCAAACATTGAGTAAAATAAGAAGCTGAACAGTCATTGGATGGCAAGTTGTATTAGAAATGTTTACACTAGAAATTATTAGAATCTTTTAACTTTTCTTGAAGTTACAATCGAAAATGTCGGAAATGTTTTTGAGACACAGTGTAGTTCTAACTCCTACCTACGTGGGCCAAGTATTGCCATTAATGTAACCAAGATGGACAGGAAGCATGTTTTAATTCTTCTGCTAAAAACGATGCCAAAGAGAAAAGGTAAAAAGAGGCAAAAACTATCATTCGCTCGCTACGCTCTCGCCTCATAGGCCTTAAGTGTTTCGTGAAGCTAAAATGCGCTCAAAGTTCGTTTTTAGCCGAAATTCTGCCTTGACTCTGCTGGGAAGCTCATGACGCTCTTTCAACTCATTATCAGCTCAGGATGCGATACTGAGGAGAAAATGTAAAAACTTACATTACTGCCTTTTTATTCATAACGAAAAAAATACTTTATTCGGTCTTATTTTATTTTATTGTATGAAAAAAATCAGCGATATGTTTACACGGGTGTAGGTTATAAAGGTTAAAAAAACTGCGGCTTTTAAAATAAATATAACATTCCAATCGGTTCATTGAACGAATTATACAGGTCAGTAGTTATCAGTAGACCACGGTTGCAATACGTCGGTCAAAATAGCTGAGTGGCTTAATAGATGACGTGGTAGTAATATTGTTGCAGCGGACGGTGACTGAGCTGCGAAACAAAAACGCATCGATTGTGAGTGTGTTGTCTTTGTCGTACATTATTCAAGGACTACATCTGTTGCCATGACGCACGCACGCACGCAGCCAGCTGCAGCAACAGTCAGCTGGTCGTCATGAAGATGACTCACTTCGATCGAATCTACTGTCATCTAGATTTACTGTCGTCTGGCCATGTGATACATACTGCTAACTAGCCGAGAAGTCTGTCTTAGCCAAAATGATCGGTCAGTAGCCTAAGACCCATGCCTGAGAGTGAGACCTGTCTGCACTCTCAAACTGGCTTCGCGCGCTTTGAGCGGCGCATGCGAGCAGGGCGATGCGCGATAACTTGAAGTAGCTGGCGTGAAGAACAGTTCGCGTAGAGCGATAATTGAGTTGTGGGAGCTTGTCCTTGCTGAGATACTTTGAACCGATGAGGCTGGGGTTGGAGACAGCCCAAAACTGCCAGAAATTTCAATGTGCCACCAGTCGGCCCAATAACAAGGCTTGCTTCTACGCAAAACTCGCTGCTTCTTCAATAGTACTGTCTGGTTATAAGCTCGTTGTGATCAATTTTCCCAGGTTCGCACTTCGCAGTTGGGCAGAAATAAATCGAATACGACGTCTTGGGGCTGTACCTGAAACCCAACAAATGTGTGTAAAAATGAAAGCGAAGTAGATCTACGTGATTTACACATTGAAACATATACGTAGTTGTAAAAAATAAAACATCATGTTGCAAATTCCAAAACATCCGATTGGCGATTGCCATCAGTTTGTATAGTTAATAGTTACTTTATTTTTCAGTATTTGATGTGATGTTACTGTTGGAAACAAGAAATTTGAGATAATGCTTATGAGACGCGCGAGAGCCTATAGCAGTTCCTGTTCGCAAGTGATCTTGATCTATCTTCATTCATTTCGTCGCAATTCACTCTTTTGCAGCCAAAAAAATCATTCAAGGTCATCAATGTTGACAATCCTAAGAAACTCGTCGTCAGTACTCGTCGACGTTTGATCGATGTTTGCTCGATCGTGTAAACGGCGTATAACAGTAAAAGAATTATTAATCGTTAGCCTACGTATTCGCGAAAGTTATCACAAAGTAAAAGTGGCTGACTTGTTTTTGTGGGATGCAATGCACACGCCTTTCCAGTCTGCACCGCGGATTAACAGGTGTTGATAACAGCACTGCAGTACGACTGATACTGTGTTCGGAATGGCAGAATGAATAAAAAAGTGAGACAGCATAGAAAACGTAGAAAGATTGGACGGATCCATAATGTACGTAAGTCAGAGAATACAGCGGAAACACGAAACACCGACGAAAAGCATGAGAGCGTCATATGCACGTATGCACGTATACCGAAGAGAACGTGACCACTGTGTATGAACTTGTGAGCCTACTAAACTAGGAAGGCTAGAAACAATGATATTGTTCAACACGCCAGACATTTAACAAGTAATTTGAGCAAAGCTCACAAGACGAGCGAAAGCCTATAGCAGTTCCTGCTCGCAGGTAATCGTTGTCTATCTCCATCCATTTCGTCGTAATTCACTCTTTTGCAGCCCAAAATCGCCAAAAAATCACGTTAAATCAATATTTTTAAGGTTCAAGGTCATTCAAGGTCATCGATGTTGATAAATTTGAAAAGCTGTCACCAGTGCTTGTTATGATAAGCAGCATGTCTGTGCCTATCTGCAACCGTGTTTACGCTACACGCGATAATTGCGGTAAAATAACCACTTTTTAGGGGGGTAGCTGTCTTTGACGCCCGCCTGCGCCGGCCTCCTTAAACCTAGGTGGTCGGGACTTGGACTGCTAAAATCTACGTTGAATGCTAAAAATTTCATACGCAAATTGTCTTGATCTATCTCCAGCCATTTCGTCGCAATTCGGTGTTGAAATGTGCGCTGCATCCAAAAATTGCGAAAAATTCACTAAAAATCTCTTTTTGAGAGGTTCAAGGTCGTTCAAGGTCATCGATGTTGATAAATCCAAAAAGCCTGTCACCAGTGCTTGTTATGATAAGCAGCATGTATGTACCTATCTGCAACCGTTTTCACAT
>Ga0056128_1007092_pt1 | contig 14138 bp, 6 predicted proteins | sample WorMetLIZISLAND2_FD_71113 | JGI IMG/M metagenome (GOLD analysis project Ga0056128, IMG submission 71113) | Marine gutless worms symbiont microbial communities from Max Planck institute for Marine Microbiology, Germany - Olavius geniculatus... ... | reverse complement strand
TTTAAAATTGAGACAGTTGTTAGGAGTTTCTGAAGTGAGTTTCTGTGTACTGTATGTTCTACACTGTGTCCCAAAAAGCATCCCCGACATTTTCAACTGTAAATTGAAAACCAATTATTGAATTTTGATAATTTTTGGTCCGAATATTCCTGACACAACTTGCCATCAACTGACCGTTCGGTTTTCCACCTCATCCAATGTATGCTTCTGCACTACCTATAAAAACAGATCAAATCAAATCAAATCATTTATTTAGACAAGCAGATACAAAAACGTTGAAAAATGAGTAATGAAAAGGCTTGAACAAAGGCACAAAGGGCTGCAAGAGCCTCTTACATGGACCCCCAAAAAAGAAAAAAACATACAAATAAGACAACACAATAAAACCTGTTAAAACACAGCTGTAAACCGAACCAAGTCAAAATCGTTTAGTCGAGCTTTAATCAAGCAAATTATGTGTTGAAATAAACAGAAAATCTAAAAAAAACATCTCCGACATTATCGATCATAACTTGAATAAGGATTAGCAGATTTTTGATGATTTTAGCAGAAGTATTTCTGACACAACTGGCTATTGAATAAGTGTTTTAGTTTTCACCTCACCTAACGTCTGAACTTTGCACTACCTAAGGTAAGCAGACCAAACATAATACGTGTTTTTAAAAAATGAAAAAAACGTCAATAAATTCCATCTATCCTAATATGTGGTCCCCAACAGGTTTGACTCTCATGCAGCAGTGTGTTCTACCAGATAAAGTTTATGAATGTTTGTGAAGTCAATAAGCGACTGGTATAGCTGAATTGGTCTGGAGCAGAACAATATCGATACTGCTGTCAATGAATGGAGAAAGCGTCTCCTTGCCTGTGTTCGCATAGTGGGCCAACGCTTCAAGCAGTTTTGCTGCAGGCAGTTGAAAAATAAACAACTGGATGAAATATGAGCCAAAGTGTCAGAAATGTAAACAAATGTTAATTAAGCAATCATATCGCATTTGATAAAAAAGTGATATGTCGCTGGTTGTGCTTTCCCCAGGTAGTGCAGAAACAAACGTTGTGTGAGGTGGGAAAGGTCATTTGATGGCCAGTTGTGTCAGAAATGTTTGTACCAAAAATTATCAAAATCAGATAATTGGTTTTCAAGTTACAGTCGAAAATGTCGGGGATGCTTTTTGGGACACAGTGTAGTTTAACCGTTGTTGTGACTGATTAACAAAGCGCTGTGTTAAGGTGCGACGCGGTCGCTGTTGAGTAGCGGCGTTCCTAGCGAAGATGATAGGAAGTCCGCTGTTGGTAAGTAATTATCAATTTGCCGTTTTCTTTCACTGTGTGCTGTGTCTTTTCATTTCTGTGCTTTATTTCTATTTCATTTTTTTAAAATTTAGTTGCGTAGATCTGTTTACTCTTGGTACGGTTAAAGCCGCTACTTACAACCGAGCTTAATTCTGAAATTATTGTCTTTAAGTTGATTGTAACTGGCTGTCGGAACTTGTTTATTTTTATAGTGTCTAACGGATTTAAATTTCTCGTATTTGAATGCTGCCGAAGCGACCAGAGCATGTGATCTTATTCCAACACGTGTTTAATGCTTCATAACACCATAATGCTTTATTAGACATTATCTGTCATATTACACAGTTTCTGCATGTAACCGGTGATGCTCTATTTTCGATTTTTCTGTATAGTATTCGGCATCTCGCTGAGGATCTTTTTTCACAAGCAGCATCTGATTTACATATCACGCTGGTTTCGAAAACTTCAAGAGTTTAAGCCATGCAAAAATAATTATTGTTTTATTCGGCTTAACTATAATAGTTTACCATGTATAAAAAGCGGTTTAATAATTCGTAACTGAGGATTGCACGGGGCACTATACGAACTATGATATACGTAAAGAGTGTTATGTTGACGTTTTGCGTTAAATTACTTTTGTTAACACCAGTGTGATGATGTTAATCAGGTGCTGTTAACACGTAGTGTTTGGCTTCACTTTTGTCATTATGATTTCGCCTTATTATTCTAACGCTTTCGTTTAGATTTTCGTGACGGTGTCGTGAGTCTGCAAGATGCTTTCTCCAAACCTGAAGCTTTCGATTCTAGTTTATTTCAAGCGTCGTCGCAGCAAGCATGTTTTGACGACGTCGACTCTCACGCAGTTGGAAAACAAACGACCATCAGTCATTCAATACAATCGAGAGATACTGCAGCCGTCCAAGATTATTTTATGGCGGAACAGCGCATTAATCTCGATAATCGCCACGGTGAATGTTTAGAAGCAGACGAAGAAGAATCTTCGATTGCACGTTTTCATACTTTAGCGGTGTCAGAATCGGAGGATAGCGTCGATCGTGCAGAATGGCGAGAAACAACTTATCGGCCTACGGCACAGTCGATGAAGCATAATGAAGACGGCGGCTCAGAACAGTCGCCATTAGTGGAACGCATCTTTTACGAGGAGTCGGTTTCCGCAGATGAACAACGTGTCGCCGTGGTTGATGGTAAGCTGCCGACGCAAGAGGTAGCCGTCCAACAGCCGTCAGAACGTGGCGACGAATCCGTATTGGAAGTTCAGATATCCAGAACGGGCGTGAGTGAAGAGCGTGCTGTCTTACAGCAAGAAGACCAGAGGGACGACGAGTGTCAAGATATAACGGAAGAGAAGGAACACAGTCTTAATGCTGAAAAAGAAGAGTCATGTAGAGTTAGTTTCGAATTCACGAAGACCGTGTCTACACGGCAGGGAGAGACAGTGGAGGTAGTAGCACCACAGAGGTTCGAGGAACAGCCAGCCGAGTCGGTACTTAGTGAAAATGTCGCTGCCGCAGAACTGCCTAAGGAATGTCATTATGACGGTGACGGGAAGACAGGCGCTGTGCGGGCGATGTCGTTTGCAGTTTGTTCCGACAAACTGTCGCCAGAGAATTTTGAAGCAGAACCAGTTTACTTGCCGGTGCTGTCCGAGTTAACGTCAACAGCAGACATCGGTTACATCCGGCAGCAGCCGTTAGCGCAAGCCGACGTGAATGCAACACGCGTTGTCTTTTGCGTGGAGCCAGTAGTCCACGAACTACCAGAATCACAACTAGCAACGTACTATCTGAAAGTAGCGGAAGTGGACGCAGTGCAGTTAGAGATGTGTGAAGTCGGACATCTTGTCGAAGCAACGATGAAGCTGCCTGAGTGTGAATGTGGAGTTCTGGAGATGGCGGCCCCAGACGCTTTTGACGAATTCGTAGTTCACCTGGAGTTACCGGAAATTACGACTGTCGATGTGGTCGAATTACCCAGAGAACGTTTGCTGACGTTACTACCCGCGGTAGAATCCGACGAAGGAAAAGTCAGTGTTGGGACTATCGCCGACAAGCAAGCAGGTATTCAGGAGGGTGACCTGTCATGCGTAACACAGTTATCTGGTATTGAGATGCGGCATGAAGAAAAGATTGTAAAGTATTCTGCCGAGATTCAACACGCTGATATTTATTTACCGGAAATGTTAGATGTTTCTTCTCAGCTGACAATGGAAAATCGCGTCGGATCGCAAGAGTTGCCGGGAGCAGAATCTGAGATAGGTTGGTTAGCGATATGGAAATACGAAGCTGATGATCGTTCCGTAGACACCAGTTCCGATCTAGGTGAAAAGGTATTAACACCGACATCGGCGACAAAGTTCTGTGAAAGTTCCAGTGAACGAAATCATATGAGACATCTTATGGAAGAAGATTTAGAAATGAGCATGCTCGTAGGTTTTGCAGAATCTGAGTCACCAACATTAGAGGTGAACCGCAAACATCGTGATCTGAATAGAAAAGACGATGAAGATGCGGAAACCGTGACATCCGATGAGTGGTGCGTCGTAGAAAAAGAACGTGGTGCTGGATTCGACGTGAAAATCACGGAGGACAAAGATATCAAGGAAGTTCCCGGACTAAGTGAAGAATTCGTCTACGACAGCTCAGCAGATGACACGTCTACCGAGAAACCCATGTTGACAACTTCCTGTACGTCCAACGTAGTTTATGTTTTTGATCATTTTGGCTTACAAATTTAACGCTTTTCCTTGGCTCGATTTAATACTTTTTTAATTTTCACTGAGATTTTGTATTCTATTTCCATTAGTGTGCTTATAGCATGTTGTCGGCGATTTTCACGAACAACGTCTGCAGTGCACAAAACGTTAATAGCAAAATTCACACGAACAAATTGTTTAGCGTCTCGTGTTGCATTAATGAAGCCTGCTATTTTCATCTACCTTTCGGTACAGACCTGCAAGGTATTTTGCATGCACGAATTTGTACGAATTACATTGCGAAATCCGAAAACATGCAGACGTTGTAACGGCTAACTTATCTGTATTGGTCTTCGGTTCTGATGCTTTCATTTTCTTCTTAATTTTTTCAGATTTTCACGTCGATCGTGCTGCATTCGACGACAGACTGGAGGACAGCGATCGTGATAGTTTCGGATTTCAGCTGATAGACTTGCCTTCTGAAGAACGTGACCGTCAGTCTGATACGGCCACGGTCGAGTCTAGCATGATCTGTGAGCCTGATACTGACGACGAAGCGGGATATTTTTTGGCACAGTTTACTCATAGGGGAAAGGAGGATCCTGGTTTGGTCTCCGGTGACTGGCATTTTCTAGTCAGTTCTCTTGTCAGTGACCACCCGTCACCTAAGAGTGATGAACTCGCGCCAGAACATGCTGGGGAGACGTGCAAAGACGTAGAACATTTCACGTCTTTTGAGCCGACGCCAACGTCAGAAAACGATTACACGCTGTCCGACATCGCAGCAGTTCCTGCAAGAGACTTCCGCGAGTTGACATCGGCGCAGTTGGCAGGCGAATCTTACTGGAGTGAAATTTACAAGGACGCATCCGTCTCTATCTCTACCGATACTCCGTCATTCGCCGCCTCCAACATTTCTCCCCTGCACACAGCAGTAGGGACCAGCGAGCAGCAGCCTATCTCACAGCTAAAGATTGGCAGCGAGAGCGCCGTACTATCCGCAATGCAGGAGGAGATCAGTTGTTCTCCGTTAGTGACGTCATCGTCGCTGTTTCTGGCTGCGGTGGAAGTCTGCGGCCAGTCTTCAGATCAGACTCCGATGTCTCTGTCAGTCGGTGCGCCAGTTTACGCCCACCCAGACGCCGTGTGTCTGGAACCGTCGGCCGAGCGTCCGAGCATGTTGGAGCGAGACGCGACTCACCACGCCGGGGACGTCGAAGAACAATGCGTGCCGCCATTCGGTCCGCAGTTCCCGTCACAGTCAGACTACGAGGAGATACGTCAGCCGGACGGGTCGATCGTACGTCGGCGCGTGATCAGGACTAGTGTACGGCGTGTGGCGACCCGTCGCGTGCGCAGACGTCAGCCAGACGGACGCGTGGTCGAGCACACAGAAACGATTGAACTGCCGACCGACGACGTCGAAAGCGGCGACGGCGGCCAGCTGTCAGAGCTCACCAGTGCCGCCGCAGTCGTGCCTGACGCTGATGTCTCCGGCCTGGGCCACGTGGTTGGCGTGCACACGGACACTGCACAGCCGCATGTCGACACTGACGTCGAGGTGGTGCGCGAAACTCTTCCAGACGGACGCGTCATTGAGCGGCGCATTGTGCGAACTCGCCAGCGAAAGACTCTAGTCAAACGGGTCGTTGTGCGCCCTGATCGCCACTGAAACGATCGCGCCTATATGCTTGCTGGTGTTCCAATTTATTCGGCGCGCAGGATTTGTTGTTTCCAGATTCGTTATAGAAGAGCTTCTTTTGTGGAAGATTATCTTCCATTGTATATAGAGTTTGTGGCATGATCACAGAGGAAGACTGCTGCATGTTATATTTTTCTTTCAATATCTGCCACAGCACCCAAACGCTGAAGTTTTATTTGGACGACCCGTTGTCTTGATTCAATAACGTCAGGGAGTCTGGGACATTGCTCTTGAATTTCCAGAAGTACTGCAAATTTTGAGTACTCAAATTTTAGTCCAAGTAGCCTCAGATCACATCATTTTTACGACTTTACCATCTTATGGTTACGTTTTTTGTGCCATTTCATTGGGTCCCAATTTTATAGGCGCAGTTTCAAGAAAGTGGCGGGGATTTTTGCTGCAGCAGTTTCGGTGACTGGGAACGTTATTAAACTATTTCTGGCGCCGTCATGTTAGATAGATGTCATGCTATATTTGACTTTTTATAGGTTTTTCGGTGTAGGACGAATGCAGTAAGGCTTCTCTGTGCTATGTTTCCTCGCCGAACTTTCACGCTTGTGTCTTGCTTTAGACTTATCACGTTAGTCTTTCCTCCGTCCGTCGTGGTGTTGGTTTCACGGGTGTAACACGCGTCGTTAGTGTTTGCGCACTTTGCTATAATAGTTCTGTATGATTGTCGCTATGATTTTTTCACTATAACTATAGTATCTCGTAATATTTTTTTATTATCGCAGGATATTTGCAGATAACCACAGTAACAATGCTGGCATTAAGAAAGTCAAATAATTTTAACATCGTCATTTTTGGTGGTTAAACGGTCGTACATGATTTATCTAATATCATAAGGCTTCTTGGTATTAAAATATCCGGTTTGTAAGTTGTAAAATTTCATACCTCTGAAAATCAGCTGCGTGTTGGGTCCTTTTAGTACTTTAATAACGTAGCATAGAAACGGAACTACTATAGCTGAACCAAATTCACGAAATTTTCATAAAATATAGTAAGTTACTGGTACGGATAAAATTTTAAGGATTGTAAAAACTTTTTATCACGGTTATAATTACGCTGTCATTTTGAACACGCGTTGTATAGTTAAGTACGGTTTAATATTATCGTGGAATGTCGTTATGTTTACTGGTGAATGTTCAGTCTCGCAGGCGGCGAGAAAACATTCGTGATTTCGACAAGGCCGACCGACACTTAGAACTGAGTTGATGTCCCGTCGTTCGACAGTCTTCCGTGCTCGTCGACAATGTTGTCATTCTGAATTTTACGTTTGCTTGTCTCTGACTAAACCGTGGATCAACTTGACGGCGACGATATGCTTAGTTGTCTGAGGTGCTAGTTGCCCCAGCGTTCATTCAATCTGGGGCACCTGGTTGTGTACAAACGAGTGGAATCTTTAACTGCAGAAATGCGATTTCTTTGCATTCGAGCCTATTCGTGGGGCTCCTTTCTAACACGACTGTGCTTGCGATAATATATTGTAGAAATGACCACGAGAGTAGAGCATTGTTATTTACTGTTTGCAACGCCGGTGTCATGGGGTATTGACGATACCGTACCATTAATTGTTGCTTCGTAGGTGCTAATACGACTGGTATTCTAGTGCTCTTGCTTTGTTTTGTAGATCCGAATACCGGTCGAAAAAATGTACTTTGATAGCTATAATTAGTTAACTGTTTTACTTCTGACTTGACTAGATCTAATCCGTTTGTTTTCATGATATTCGCCGAATGTTTTGATGATAATTAGATCGACGATTGATGTTTTCGTCGCGGCGATGTTTCGATATTTTGCGACACTTCCACCGTTCATATTGTTGTTTTTTATCGCGCAGATCCTGGTTGACAGCGATTGTGATATTATTTTTTTGCGCCCAATAGCACAAACTGCATTATTATTACTCGCATTAATTATTAATTATTACGATACTGCTACTATTGTTAGCAGTAATGGTACAGTCGTGTTCTTAGTGGTTTATTTCGGTCTTTCGATGAGTAAAACAGTTGTAAATGACTGAAATATACGTGACATAATTAGTGTGTCTGTCGTGCAGTTTTTATGCGCTATTTTAACATTTTGCACCGCACTGATCGTCTAACCTATCTGATATACGGTAACCCAGACAGTAACTACTTCGTCTGTAGACCTACAACGATGTATAATTTTTGTGTTTGTAAACTTGTTTTCATTCGACTGCACGTGCTGGTTATGTACACATTGTATACTAGTGCTGCGTTCTGCACGGCAGAATATGTGCATATTTTGCTGGCTGTATATGAAACATCTCTTTATACGCACGTCTTTTGTCTTTGTTATTTTTAGTTAAGAGTACGAAAAAAATTGTGCTTCCGGTTGCCTTCCGTCTCTGACTAAACATTTCACTGACCATGAAAAATATTGGCGCAGTTTTTAGCCGACCGTACTTAAGTAACGGTCGAGTTGTTGTCATGGTTGTCGTCCGTCTGTCTGTCCGTCTGTAACGGATGTATTGTGGCTAACGGATATGTGTCTTATGTGTTATGTCTTATATGTTATGTGTCTTACACTTGGGCATGCAAAGTTTCAGCCATTTACTCCAAGAGAAGCATTTTTAAATTGAGGGTTGAATGAAGCGAAGGGGGTAGAAAATGTGCGTTTTTCAACGGAAAACTGGCCATATCTCAGAAACGGTGAGAGATACGGCCTAGATTACTATTAATTACTAATAGGAAGTGGCATAAACCCTGTCAGATTGGATGGCTGTAGCGTTTCTTCCTGAGCAAGGCGTTTTTACTGTGAAAAATATTTGCAAAACCTGCGTCCGATATCTTTTGCTTATTTATCTGTAGCTATTTATACCACCTGGCAAAATGACTACGTGCTATATATGTTTTACTAGCGTTTATTGTAGCTTTTGAGACAGTCTTCCGTTATCAAAGTACACGGGACTGTGTCACCTGAAAATCGCTTTCTCTCTGTGACTGGAAGTCAGACGCTGGGCTTCGGATGTAGGCGGTATACGGTCGGCTTTTCCTAGCGATAGCTGGGTTTTTTTATTTGCTTTCAACGTTTTACTGAAACAAAACTGTCTGCATCGTAATCTGTCATGCTGCAGTACTTTTACTACAGTTCGCTACTACAGTTTACTACGTGCGATTTTGTTTTCATAAGCTGTTCTGTAATATTACAGAAATGTCACGAAAAAATATATTCAGAAAAAATATTTTTCTCGTTTCTACCTACTTTTCGGCCGACTGCAACCGGAAGCTTACATACTTTCAGGCCTTGTTCGTCTATATCGTAGGCCTACACTGCAGTTGCCATTCGCACACAGTAGGCTAACGACAGTATCAAAATAATCTTTTGGTAATGTTTAGATATTAACCTGCGAACTCAAACATGCGAACGTCGCTGTTTGACTGATGATAATGTCAGTACTGTCAGTAATAATGATGATGATAAATTCGCTTTATTACAACTGTGCACAACGCATGTGCACAATAGAAAAAAGCTTATATATGCACAAAGAAACCGAAAACTTAGTGCGATCGTTTAAAGACCGTGGTTACGACGACAGCTAGGAACGCTAGGACTACCAACAATGAACAAAAATTAATACCTACCTGATAACTAACTATTAAGTGTAAACTGGCGCTGCGTGGAAGAGTGGGCTGCTCCGTGAGACTTGGCTCATCGGGGAACACGTTCAAGAACAAACTGAAAAATGACCTTTTTGTCGTATTTTCTGGACAATGCAATCATTACAGTACAGATGACTAGGTCTGCTTATTCAGTGCTGGACTGCTATTTTTGTATTTTGGCGCCGTCTACAAGTGTCTATATTATACACTACGCTGTTACTTCTCTACACTGTGTTTCATAAAAAGGATCCCTTTTTGTTTTTTTCATAATTCACTCAAATATGGATCAATTAACTCCAAATTTGTACCAGTTGTAGCTGAAGAAATTCTAATTCAAAATATTGCAACAAAATATGGCAGTTGATTAAATATTTTTGCTAGTCCTGACGTAATGCTGACGTCATAGTGTGTCACGGGTACAAACTGGATAGTCTCAACTGGTGCTGTCAGTTGCTACTTTGCTTCGATGGTGAGTTTAATCTGGTTCGCTAATGAAAAATCGTTATTGTGTCAGCACTAAGCAACATGGGGACATGAAATCAGGCATCTTGCGATCCAAAAATGCAACCATTTTGCAAGCTCTGTGTGCTAGTGCACAGTCTTGCTTGAACGCGTAAAATTCCAACTATCCCCATAGACACGTAAATGCCATCGCTTTGGATGTTTTTGTGGCTGCAACTGTAAAACTTCAAAAATTTGTCAGTAGCGAACCAAAGTTTTTACCATTGGAGCAAAATAATCGGTCAATAATTGGCGAAGACGTGAACAAAAGTAAAGTGGCACGTTTCTTGGCCCACCCTGTAGAATGTGAAGAAGTAATGTAACAAATCTGCGATTCGTGTACCTAGCATACAGAAGGCTCAATATTATTCAGTTTAACGTCTATATATATTTGTCCATTATTGTGACAACTCAGTTTTTCTTGCGTGTTTTTGTTCATTGTACTTTCACGTATTGTAGTCATTCCCGCGATCAAAGAGGCATGAATTATAACTTACAATTTTATATGCATATAAAAGTTACTGCGGCCGCTACGCAGACTTCAAACGACGCCGTTCATTTTACGGTTGACATTAAATGTATACAATAGATCAACGGAGACGTCTTGATTAAAGGTCCTGTCTGTGAACTGCTACCTATAGCAGTAGCAGTTTTGCCGTATTGTCCCAGTCCAAGAGATTGTAATACACGTTGGTACTTAGGTTAGGTTCGGAGTCAAACGACTTGGCACTTGGCTTTGGAATGAACAGCAAAGGGGTACCATATGAAATTGTCGGCATATTAGTCTTTAAAATTCAACCTGATGTAGTGATGTCGGCATTATGAGATTCGTCACCTCACATGTGAAAATTTTTCACCTACAACGTGAAATCCTCGACTGCGATGTCGTCAGAAAAAAACTCTCATAATCTGTACATCTTGTACATCAACACGCATATCCATTTGCATTTGGCAGTTTAATTACACTGCTCTCACACCCTAGCTCTAACCGGATAAAAACGTGAGAGGGCAAGAAAGCAAGCGTAAAAGAATAGAAATCGGGAAAAAAGAGAGACGTGAAGATACAGCTTAGACGTCTACCACCGTAAGATTTGACTAAACTAAGCAGAACAAATTTAATTTTTTTACAGTTTATCGATACAACAGTAAAAAATAAAAATTCTGCTTTCACTGTTGGCATTTAAATTGAGTGTCACCAGGTTGTCCCAATACGTTGTGTATTTCTATTGTCACTAAACCGCGCGTGCAGAGGCTTCTGGATGTCGACACATGGTCACAATAAATAAACCTGTCAAACTCGTCGTCGACATGTTAAATAGCAGAACATAAACAACCATCACGTGTCCACGCTCGTGTTACCTGGCCAGGTAACGCGCCGTTCGATGGCGTGATCTATGCGTCTGTCGCTGTAGACAGATTTATCAAAACGTCGATAAGATCCAACCAGCATGGGTTCATCGTCATCGCTGTCTATGCCAATAGATTTAACGCCATTGTTTGGTGTACAACTCTGGCCCGTGCATGCATACATGTATCGAGTAGCAACCAATTAAATCGTTCCCATAGGCCTACTATTCTTCATTTCTTCATCGTGTTTAATTTGTTTCTACCGCGTACCTCGTATTTAGTCTGTTACTGTTGTGTGTTTGTCTCATTTTTGGGCCGACCGTTTGTCTGTATGTATGTAGCCTACGTAACGAATATACCCTAACGAGTAGGTCTTAGGGGAAAAACTTTTCACAGAATAATTAGTCCTTTGTAGAGGCTCTCTGCGTGCAAAATTTGGGGGATGCAATGGAGGAAATACTTTAGAATCTGGAGCTGAATGGAAGAACTAGAAAAAATGTGCGTTGTTAATCGCTATTATGAAATCGCATACGCTTGTTCACATGACACAAAAATCATTAACCTTGGATGACCTTGGTCACTACGCACTTTGCCGTGCCAATCGTGCGGTATTGTGGCTGAACGGTAAGTCGTAGGCAATCGTCAATGGTGTCATTGGACAAGGACGACGAGTCCCAATAGACTGTCAATTGTAACCATGTCTACATGTGCAGCGGTTTGGCCGCAATTTTCAATGCAAGTTTTCAACCTAATAGTCGCCGTATCTCAGAAATGGTCGGCTCTGCTTAGTGACAGCTGAGCTTTTTGTCTACTCAGTTTTTACAGTTAGTGTTTGTTTTTTAGTTCTCATTGTAAATATAGTTCTTATGACATTGCGTTATCATTTGCTGTAATGTTATTATGTAAGAGTCTGTCGTTTTGCCTGCTGCTTGGCAGCAAAGTAAACCTGGTCTTTAGCACTCCTGTCCAGCGATGGACTGCACTGGGAGCATTCCAGCCTCCAAGCCATCAAAGGCAAAGCGACATTAGCAGATAAAGTGGCTGTTGAGAACTTTTTGACCTTATACGTTTTTCCAATTTACTGACTTACTTGCTTACTTACTAAACCCTAATTGCTCATCACCAACATGCATCGAAATAGGCCTACATTCACTCGTGAAAACGTAGCAAAATTCTAAACGTTTTTTCGATGTTAAACCTCAATATACGAACAATAATACGCATAATGCAATAACTTAACGAACCGGATCTGCAACCGAAAGTACGGAGCGTCCTGACCTGGTTTACTTTTTACTGCCCGCGAAAGCGACAGCAGTATGGTTTTTAAGCATAGTCACTAAGTTTTTGTTTGTTTTTCTGTTTTAGCACAATAACTTGTATACCGCCACACTTAGCTTAATGAAATTTTGCATGACAATCTATTGAATATCAAGATAGGCCAAAAGTCATGATTTTTTTTAATATTTTTGTGTGTTCATGATACTGCGGCTACTTGCAGCTGCATAAACATGTATTGGACAATTTTTAGAAGCTTATTAAATATCTAGGTCATAAATTAAAAGTCAAGGTAATATAGGCTTTTTGCGCGTTTTTTATCTGAATGATGCCCGCGAGCAGTAGCCCTACTCAGCCTTAACTGAACGAGGGTTTTTACGCGTGACAGCAGGTACTGCTGTAGCGCGTCTTAGCCATCGCAATTATGTTTGTCGTCCGTCTGTCCGTCTGTTTGTCACACGGGTGGATCAATCAAAAAAAGTGCAAGCTATGATCACCAAATCTTTACCTTCGGCTGCCTGGAAGACTCTAGTTTTAGGAACCGTAAAGCTTTTCCAAAAATTTGAAGGCGGTCACCCTGGACAAGGGCGTTAAATGAGACGGGGTAAAAAAATTTGCGAGTTTTAGCCAATACGTCGCTGTATCTCAATAACGGTGCGAGATAGGGCCTAGGTTACTATTAATCACTAATAAAAAGTCGTACACTGGCTCTCGATTGCCACCAAATTCTATGACCTTGGATGACCTTAAACGCTATAATAGGGGTTTTGTGGGAAAATTTGCGATGGTGGAATTCATGCATTGGACGTGGCGCGCAATACTGAAATTCATGCACTGGATATGGCGCTAGGCGTCATCCGCCGTTGAGTCTAAATAAAACATCGTTGTGAACTTAGATTTCGTTCGCACCGGGCTTTCACACGTGCATCGCTGTTGCGCGTTTCCCTTTGCGTTAGCTGGGCTTTTCTTGTATTGGTTGTTATACTGGACGATTACTATCGCATTAAATAAACTGCTATTTAATGTAGGCCTAATGTTGGAATGTCAGCAGTCCAAACACAAAGCATCAGCACCATTGTGTTGTGAAAAAAACACATAGAGGCATGCATTTTGTTTTATGTTAATAATTAGGCCTACGTTGCACGAAATAAACAATAATATTGTCGTACAAAAACTATCGAAACGTTTACATAATCATTCGAATATGTTAGAAAAAGTTAAAGATTTAAATTAAACATAATGTCTTAAGAAAACGGCAAACATGTTAAGCGGCACTCAAACAAAGAATGCTCTTTCTACGGTAACATGCTTGCTGCAATTAATGGCGAGTGTACAGTACGTACGTATAAATCTGTGTAAAATAGAACACTCGCAAAAATGTTTTGCATAAGTAAGTAAGTAGATAAAGTGTAAATTTATATAGCGCATACTCAAAAAGATATCTAATGCGCTGAATACATTTTGTCATAAATATTTCGCAAAAATGTATATTTTCAGCTGACGTTTGAAAGTATTGAGACTCAGTTCTGGGTCACAAAGACTGTCTGGCAGCGAATTCCAAGTCGACGGGCCCGCCACAGAAAAGCGCCGACGACCGAAACTGTTCAATCGATAGCACGGTACGACCAACTTCCGCTGAGTGGCAGAACGCAGATGTTGACGGCCAGTGACTTCTGCTGTGAGT